>QQTW01000006.1_pt1 | contig 294528 bp, 296 predicted proteins | sample 1904831 | NCBI WGS metagenome assembly QQTW01 (sample SAMN09435610, study PRJNA476489) | Subsurface metagenome, whole genome shotgun sequencing project. | reverse complement strand
TGGGCCGGTGGTGGCGGCGGTGGCTGGCGCGGCGGCGGCGGTGGTTGGCACGGTGGCTACCATCGTGGCGGCGGCTTCTGGCCGGGCGCGGTGGCGGGTGCAGTCGTCGGCGGCGCCCTCGCCTCGGGCGCCTATTACGGCTCCGGCTATTACGGCTACGGCCCGGGCTATTATGACGACAGCTACGGCTATTACGACGACAGCGCGCCTGTCGCCGTCGAAGCCGCCCCGGGTGGCGACGCGAGCTACTGCGCGCAGCGCTACAGGTCCTACGATCCGGCCTCGGGCACCTATCTCGGCTTTGACGGCCTGCGGCACCCCTGCCCGTAGTGGCGGCTCGAATCCCCGGCTAGCGAAGGGCGGCGGCAACGCCGCCCTTTTTCATGTCCGCAATGCCACCGCGACGGCCGCGAACGTCACCAGCAGCGCCGTGATGTCGCTCGCGCCGAGCGGTTCGTGCAGCATGGCCGCTGCCGCCAGCACGCCGACAACCGGTACCAGCAGCGTGCCGATGGACGCGGTCGCCGCCGGCAGGCGCGCGAGCGCGGCGAACCAGCAGACATAGCAAAGGCAGAACTGGATCAGCGTCATGTAGATCATCGACGCCCAGCCGAGTTGCGACAACGCAGCAAGCTGCGGCTGCTCGATCAGCACACCTGCGATCGCGATCGGCACGCAGCCGATCGCAAGCTGCCAGGCTGCGAGCGACAGCGGCGGCATCGCGAGCTTGAAGGACTTGGTCAGCACCGTGCCGAGCCCGACGCAAAGCGCGCCTGCGAGCGCGAACAGAATGCCCGGCAATTTGCCGAGGCTGGCGTCGATCCCGCCGCCGCCGATCAGCACGGCGATCCCGGCAAGCGCCACCCCAAGCGCGAGCGCCCGCGGCAGCGACACGCGCTCGCCGAGCACCGGCCAGGCCACCAGCGCGACCCACACCGGGATCGAGATGCCGAGCACGGCCGCCTCGCTGGCCCGCAGCCAGATCAGAGCGAGACCCATCGACGCGACCCAGCCACCGATCGAGAGCGTCGACACCAGGGCAAGCCGCAACCACATGCCGTCGGGAACGCACAGCCGCTGTCCGCGCGCGACCGCCACCAGAGCGAGCCCGGCCGCGCCGACCACGCCGCACAGCCCGCGCGACGACAGCGGCGGCCACTCCGTGAGCAGGAATTTCATGATCGGGAAATTGAGGCCCCAGCCGGTCGAGGCGACGACCAGGAATGCGAGGCCGAGCGGTGACAGCGGGGCGCGGCCGGCGACGGGAACTGAGGTCATGGACCTGTCGTAATGTGGGCGGACAAATACAAGTGATGGGATCAGGGCTAGCTGGAAATCTGCTTGTCAGCAAACAGCATATGCATTCTATGATACAGACTTTCCGTCCAGGTTCCGCCTTAATCGGCGGACGGGCCAAGCGAGTCGCGGGCACGCGAGGCCGCAGCAAGAGGATGCATCGTGCCGAGCGTTCTCGTGGTCGATGACGACCCGATGGTGTGCGTTGCCATCGAGGTGTGTTTGCAGCGCCAGGGCTTCGACGTCACCGTCGCAGACGGCAGTGAAGCGGGCATGCGCGCGCTGGACCAGGCAACGTTCGACGTCATGCTGGTCGACGTCTTCATGCCGCATATGCGCGGTTTCGAGGCTATCCGCATCTTCCACGAGCGCGCCCCCGACATTCCGGTCATCGCGATGTCGGGCTACGACTTCGCCAATGCCGACCGGGCGCCGGACTTCCTGCGGATGACGATCGAGCTCGGGGCGTCCGCCTGCCTGCGCAAGCCGTTTACCCCGCAGGCGCTGGTGGCCGCCGTTAACGAATGTCTTGCGAAGTCGGCTCCTTCTGCTCGTCTTTCGAAATAATTGCTCGTACTAATCGTCGATGGCTTCCCAACGTCTCATTCTTGGCAGTGGCCTTGCGATCCTCCTCGTCATCAGCGCGGCGTCGATCGGGCTGGACGTCAAGTCACGCAGCGAGATTGATTCGGTCGATCGCACGCTCCGCATCCTCAAATGCATTTCGGACGCGCGTCCGCTGCCGCGCGCCGTCGAGAGCGCGGCGCGTGGTTTCGCGCTGACCGGCGATGCGACCTTCGCCGACGAGTTCCGAGAGCAGAGCACCGCCCTCACCGCCGCCTTCGACGAGTTGACGAACGCCGTGAAGGCGGCCCCGGAGGAAGCGCAGCTGATCGAGGGCACCAGGGGCCAGGTCGAGCGCGCCATCGCGCTCGGCGCCGAACTGATCAGGTTGCGCACGGCGGACGACACGGCCGGCGCCGCGGCGCTGATCTCCACAGGCGAGAGCCGCTCGCTGGTGGACAAGGTCGGCACCGCGCTCGATCGGCTGGTCGCCGAAGAGCGCCGTCTGCTCGGGATTCGCACCGACCAGTCCAAGGCCAATGGGCGGCTGTTGCTGGCGATCGACCTCGCGGGCGTGGCGATGATCCTGCTGCTCGCGGTCGCACTGACGGTGACGGCCCGCCGCGCCAGCCGCGAACTGCAGGGCGCGCTCAGCGCGACCAAGGCGACCAATCTGTCGCTCGAGGGCAAGGTGGCCGAGCGCACCAAGGATCTCGGCGCCGCGCTCGAAGGGCTGCGCCGGTCAACATCGGTGATGGAAACCACATTCCGCAGCATGGCCGAAGCGGTGCTGGTGATCGACACCGGGGGCATCGTGCTGCTCTCCAATCCGGCCGCCGAGAAGATGCTGCGCTACAGGCCGGGCATGACGGTCCGGCAGCTGCGCGACCTGAGCAACGTGTTCCAGTCCGACGGCGTCACGCCGATGCAGGTCGAGGACATGCCGTCGGCCAGGGCGCTGCGCGGCGAGGAATTCGACGGGCTGGAGTTCGTCGCACGACCGGTGCGCGGCGCGCCCGAGGTTCACCTCGTGGTGTCGGGCCGGCCGCTGCGCGACGGCGACAACACCATCACCGGCGCCGCGCTGATCTACCACGACATCACCGCCTCGCGCGAAACCGAGCACAAGCTGCAGCAGGCGCAGAAGCTCGACGCGATCGGCAAGCTGACCGGCGGCGTCGCGCACGACTTCAACAACATGCTGACGGTCATCACCGGCACCACCGAGACGCTGGTCGACAGCCTGCGCTCGCAGCCGAAGCTGGCGCAGACCGCCGAGCTGATCGACCGCGCCGCCGAGCGGTGCCGCGAGCTGATCCAGCATCTGCTGGCCTTCGCCCGCCGCCAGCCGCTGGAGCCGCGCACCGTCGACATCAACGGCACCGTGGTCGACATCGCCAAGCTGCTGCGGCCGACGCTCGGCGAGCAGATCGAGATCAATTCGGTGCTCGCGCCCGATGTCGCGAGCGTCCATATCGATCCGTCGCAGCTTGCCAACTCGCTGCTCAACATGGCGATCAATGCGCGCGACGCGATGCCGAACGGCGGCAAGCTGTTGTTCGAGACCAGCAACATCGTGCTCGACGAAGCCTATGCGGCTGTCAATCCCGACATCACGCCGGGCCGCTACGTGCTGCTCGCGGTCAGCGACACTGGCACCGGCATGTCGCACGCCGTGCAGGACAAGGTGTTCGAGCCGTTCTTCACCACCAAGGAGGTCGGCAAGGGCTCAGGTCTCGGCATGAGCATGGTCTACGGCTTCGTCAAGCAGTCCGGCGGCCATATCAAGATCTACAGCGAGGAAGGCCACGGCACCACGATCAAGCTCTACCTGCCCCCTGCCCGCGGCCAGGCCGAGGTGGAAGCGCCCGCGCCGGAGCCGCCGCGGCGCGGCAGCGAAGTGATCCTGGTGGTGGAAGACGACCAATTGGTCCGAAACTATGTGGTCACGCAGCTCGGCAGCCTCGGCTACAAGACCATCGCCGTGCCCGATTCCCGCGCCGCGCTGGCGCTGGTCGACAAGGGCGAGAAGTTCGACCTCTTGTTCACCGACGTCATCATGCCCGGCGGCATGAACGGCCGCCAGCTTGCCGATGAAGTGAGAAAGCGACGGCCCGGCCTCAAGGTGCTCTACACCTCGGGCTATACCGAGAACGCGATCGTGCATCACGGCCGCCTCGACGAGGGTGTGCTGCTGCTCGCAAAACCCTACCGCAAGGCGCAGCTCGCCAGCATGCTGCAGCAGGCGCTCGGCGAGTGATGTAAGCGCTCGTCATTGCGAGCGAAGCGAAGCAATCCCTTTCGCCGCTTGTGGAGGCAATGGATTGCCGCGGCGCTGCGCGCCTCGCAACGACGGGGAAAAATCCGCAAGCACAACTACCTTGTCGCCAGCACGACGCCCGCCAGCGTGAACAGCAGCGCGATGATCTGGGTCGGCCCGAGCGGCTCGTGCAGCGCGACTGCGGAGGCGATCACGCCGATCACGGGCACCGCCATGGTGCCGATCGCCGCGACTGAAGCCGGCAGCCGCGCGAGCGCGGCAAACCAGGCGACGTAAGCGACGCAGAACTGGATCAGCGTCGAATAGACCAGGAGCCACCAGCCGACGGTGGTGATGCGGTCGATATGCGTGGTCTCGATCAGCAGGCCGACGATGGCGATCGGCACGCAGCCGAGGCCGATCTGCCAGGCCGCGGCGGGGATCGGCGGCATCACCAGCGGATATTTCTTCGCCAGCACGGTGCCGAGCGCAAAGCCGAACGCGCCGCCGAGCGCCATGATGATTCCCGGCAGCTTCTCCTTGCTTGCGGAAATACCGTTGCCGCCCATGATCGCGGCGAGCCCCGCGAACGCCATCACCAGCGCGATGGTCCGCAGCAGCGTCGGTCGTTCGCCGAGCACCGGCCAGGCCAGCAGCGAAGCCCAGACCGGCATGGTGTAGGCGATCAGCGCGGTCTCGCTCGCCGGCAGCCAGAGCAGCGCGAGCCCCATCAGCACCATCCAGCCGGTGACGTTGAGCAACGCAAACAGCACGAGCCGCGGCCACATCCTGGCCTCGACATGCAGGCTCTGGGCGCGGATCAGCGCCAGCACGGCCAGCAGCACGGCGCCGATCACCCCGGTAGCGCCGCGCAAGGTCAGCGGCGGCAGCTCGCTGAGCAGAAATTTGGTGGACGGCCAGTTGAATCCCCAGCCCACCGAGGTGATGGCGAGGAACATCAGGCCGGCGGGCGCAAGGCGCGTCCGCGCAGGGGGATTCGGATCTGTCATGGAGCCCGGCAAGGGGGTGGAAAGGATGTGAGTCGCCCGCACCTTGCCCGCGATTTTGTCGCCCGACCATCACGCCTCTGACATGCCTGATCCGTAGTTTGCCCGTAGGCCTACGTGAGTCCCCAAAATTCAATCCGGCGCGGCGAATAAAAACTTCGCCTGTGAACAGCGGGGCGAAACGCCAATCCACAGGCGCCACGAATTTTTTTGGCTTGGGAATCCCTCAGGACTCACCGATAGTTGGCGCGATCACAGGCGCGGCACCGCCCCCTGTTATCCCCCTCCCCTCCACCATATTTAGTGTTTGATTCAGAAACTCGTACTAGTCCTTGACGGGCGTGACGGACATGGCCTAGCTTCCAACCTGTTCGGCGCGAGTGTGTTTGGGTCCCCGCCGGTCGCTCCCACAAGGGTTCCAAAATGACCACTCCGCCAGGCCTTCGGGCCGCGGGTGAAGGGCTTTGCTGCCCTGATTTTGGGCCGCCGTCGGAGTGACAGAACGGGCCGAGAAGGACCCGGAAACAGAGGCCGTAACCGGCCCGCGAGAAGCGTACGCGTGATGTGTCGCGTGAAGCGTTTGGGGCGTTGAATGCATGACCCGAAGGAACCGACCCAGTCGGGTGCCATCGGGAACGTGCCACTGCCGGGCCGGGCCAAACCGGCGCCGAGCGGATGAGAGAACAGGCCGGATCCACCGGCTGAGCTGCGGATGACGGGAGGCGTGCCCACACGTGTTCCGAACTCCGCGAACAGATAACATTCCGGCAACCTGCGGGAAAACGCGGGACCGGGCAGAAGAAGTGACGGGGCTCGACCATGCGAATCGAACGACGCAACACCACCAGCGGACAATCTCCCTACGCCGGGATCAATTTCCGCCTGACCACCTCAGAGATCCGCAATCCGGACGGCTCGGTCGTGTTCCGCGCCGAGAACGTCGAGGTTCCGGAGTTCTGGTCGCAGGTCGCCTCCGACGTGCTGGCGCAGAAGTACTTTCGCAAGGCCGGCGTCGCCGCGCGCCTGAAGAAGGTCGAGGAAGAGACCGTGCCGTCGTGGCTGTGGCGTTCGGTGCCCGACACCGAGGCCCTGGCGTCGCTGCCCGAGAACGAGCGCATCGTCGGCGAGACCAGCGCAAAACAGGTGTTCGATCGCCTCGCCGGCTGCTGGACCTATTGGGGCTGGAAGGGCGGCTACTTCTCGTCGGAAGAAGATGCGCTGGCCTTCTTCGACGAGCTGCGTTTCCAGCTGGCCAAGCAGATGGTCGCGCCGAACTCGCCGCAGTGGTTCAACACCGGCCTGCACTGGGCCTATGGCGTCGACGGCCCCGGCCAGGGCCACTATTACGTCGACTGGAAGACCGGCAAACTGACAAAATCGAAGTCGGCCTATGAGCATCCGCAGCCGCATGCCTGCTTCATCCAGGGCGTCGGCGACGACCTCGTCAACGAGGGCGGCATCATGGACCTCTGGGTGCGCGAGGCGCGCCTGTTCAAGTATGGCTCCGGCACCGGCTCCAACTTCTCCAGCCTGCGCGGCGAAGGCGAAAAGCTCTCCGGCGGCGGCCGCTCGTCGGGCCTGATGAGCTTCCTGAAGATCGGCGACCGTGCCGCCGGCGCGATCAAGTCGGGCGGCACCACCCGCCGCGCCGCCAAGATGGTCGTGGTCGATGCCGACCATCCCGATATCGAGACCTATATCGACTGGAAGGTGAAGGAGGAGCAGAAGGTCGCAGCGCTCGTCACCGGCTCCAAGATCAACCAGAAGCACCTCAAGGCCGTGATGAAGGCCTGCGTCAACTGCGAAGGCTCTGGCGACGATTGCTTCGATCCCGAGAAGAACCCGGCGCTCCGCCGCGAGATCAAGCTCGCCCGCCGCAACCTCGTGCCCGACAACTACATCAAGCGCGTCATCCAGTTCGCCAAGCAGGGCTACAAGGAGATCTCGTTCGACATCTACGACACCGACTGGGACTCGGAGGCCTACCTCACCGTCTCCGGCCAGAACTCCAACAATTCGGTGTCGCTGAAGGATGATTTCCTGCGCGCGGTGGAAACCGACGGCGACTGGAATCTGGTCGGCCGCACCACGAAGAAGGTGACGAAGACGCTGAAGGCCCGCGACCTCTGGGAGAAGATCGGTTACGCCGCCTGGGCCTCCGCCGATCCCGGCCTGCACTTCAACACCACCATGAACGACTGGCACACCTGCAAGGCGTCCGGCGACATTCGCGCCTCCAATCCGTGCTCGGAATACATGTTCCTGGACGACACGGCGTGCAACCTCGCTTCCGCCAATCTGCTGACGTTCTACAACTCGTCCACCAAGCGGTTCGACGTCGAGTCCTACGAGCATCTCTGCAGGCTCTGGACCATCGTGCTCGAAATCTCGGTCATGATGGCCCAGTTCCCGTCGAAGGCGATCGCCGAGCTGTCCTACGAGTTCCGCACCCTCGGCCTCGGTTTTGCAAATATCGGCGGTCTCTTGATGACCATGGGCCTGCCCTATGACAGCAAGGAAGGCCGCGCGCTGTGCGGCGCGCTGACCGCGGTCATGACCGGCATCTCCTACAAGACCTCGGCGGAGATGGCGGCCGAGCTCGGCACCTTCCCGGGATACAAGAAGAACGCCGCGCACATGCTGCGCGTGATCCGCAACCACCGCCGCGCAGCCCACGGCAATGCCGGTGGTTACGAGGCGCTCGCGGTCAACCCGGTGCCGCTCGATCACGCCTCGTGCCCGCAAGGAGACATCGTCGCGCACGCCAAGCTGGCGTGGGACGACGCGCTGGCGCTCGGCGAGGTCAACGGCTATCGCAACGCCCAGACCACCGTCGTGGCGCCGACCGGCACCATCGGCCTCGTGATGGATTGCGACACCACCGGCATCGAGCCTGATTTCGCGCTGGTCAAGTTCAAGAAGCTCGCCGGCGGCGGCTACTTCAAGATCATCAACCAGGCGGTGCCGTCGGCGCTGCGCGCGCTCGGCTATCGCGAGAGCGAGATCGCCGAGATCGAGGCCTACGCCGTCGGCCACGGCTCGCTGTCCAATGCACCCGGGATCAACGCCTCGACCCTCAAGGCAAAAGGCTTCACCGACGAAGCCATCGCCAAGGTCGAAAAGGCGCTGCCGACCGCGTTCGACATCAAGTTCGCCTTCAACAAGTGGACCTTTGGCGAGGACTTCATCCGCGACCAGCTCGGCATCGGTGCCGAGGCGATCGCGGCCCCCGGCTTCGACCTGCTCCAGACGGTCGGCTTCACCAAGCGCGAGATCGAAGCTGCCAACGTGCACATCTGCGGCGCGATGACGGTGGAAGGTGCGCCGCACCTGAAGGCCGAGCACTACCCCGTGTTCGACTGCGCCAATCCCTGCGGCAAGATCGGCAAGCGGTATCTCTCGGTCGAGAGCCACATCCGGATGATGGCGGCCTCGCAGCCGTTCATCTCGGGCGCGATCTCCAAGACAATCAACATGCCGAACGACGCCACGGTGGAGGACTGCAAGTCCGCCTACCTGCTGTCGTGGAAGCTGGCGCTGAAGGCCAACGCGCTGTACCGCGACGGCTCCAAGCTGTCGCAGCCGCTCAACTCGCAGCTCATCTCCGACGATGAGGACGAGGACGATGCGGTGGAAGCGCTCTACGAGAAGCCGATGGCGGCGCGTGCCGCCCAGGTCTCGGAGAAGATCGTCGAGAAGCTGGTCGAGCGCATCGTCGTGATGCGCGAGCGCGAGAAGATGCCGGATCGCCGCAAGGGTTACACCCAGAAGGCTGTGGTCGGCGGCCACAAGGTCTATCTCCGCACCGGCGAATATGACGACGGCCGGCTCGGCGAGATCTTCATCGACATGCACAAGGAAGGCGCGGCGCTGCGCTCCTTCATCAACAATTTTGCGATCGCGGTGTCGCTCGGTCTGCAATACGGCGTGCCGCTGGAAGAGTATGTCGACGCCTTCACCTTCACCCGCTTCGAGCCCGCGGGCCCGGTGCAGGGCAACGACTCGATCAAATACGCGACCTCGATCCTCGACTATGTCTTCCGCGAGCTCGCGGTGAGCTACATGTCGCGCTTCGACCTCGCCCATGTCGATCCGAACGAGAGTGGCTTCGACGCGCTCGGCAAGGGCGTCGAGGAAGGCAAGGAGCAGCCGGAAGAGGCTCCGCACCACCACGCGACGAAGTATCTGTCGCGTGGCCTGACCCGCTCGCGCACCGACAACCTCGTCATCATGCGCGGCGGCTCGGCCGCGGTGAGCCAGAACGCCGACAACGCCCCCGCCGGCGGCAACCGCGTGACCTCACTGGCCTCGCACGGCGCAACCGGACGCGGCGTCTCCGACACCATCGAAGGCGCCGTCGCCCTGAAGCAGGAAGTCAGCCACGACCTCTCGCCCACCGAGAAGCTCGAGGCCCTGCAACAGTGGAGCAAGCCCGGCAGCGCCGCAGCCGCCGCCCCATCCAAGGCGGAGCGTCGCGCCGAAGCCAAGGCCAAGGGCTATGAGGGCGAGATGTGCTCGGAGTGCGGCAACTTCACGCTGGTGCGGAACGGGACCTGCATGAAGTGCGATACGTGCGGCAGCACGACGGGGTGTTCGTGAGCGGAACCAGACAGCAATAATAATGAAGAGCCCGCCCTCCAAGAGGGCGGGCTCTTCTCAATGGACCATGCACAATGATTGACGGGCCAGAACCATTCGGCAAAGAGACGGCGAAAGCCGCTCAAGAGCTAGCAAAGACTGCTGACAATGCGATCGACGCGGCGAGAGGTGCGGCTGAATTCCTCAATCGTGTGCTCGGCAATCCGATTGCCGATGTTGTTGGGATAACGGTAGCCGACCCGCTTCGGTTTGTCCGAATCATATCTCTCGACTGGTACAGCAAGCGAGTCGACGAGATACTTGCAAAGCGAAATACACCAAAGCCAAGAGGCGCGCCGCCGCGCATTGCACTCGATATCCTCGAAGCCGCCCAGGACGAAACTCGGGACGAGCTGAAAGAATTATGGGCCCGGCTGCTCGCGAATGCGATGGATGCAACGACGCAAAAGAACGTCCGCATAGAGTTCATAACGGTACTGAAGCAGCTCAATCCTCTTGACGCGCTTATACTGCAAAGACTGGCTGCCGTTGGCAATTTCACAAGTCCGAATTCGTTTGCTCAAGCACAACATCTTGACTCGAACGACACCGCAACCTCCGTCCTCTACCTCCTCGATCTAAAATGCGTAGAGCAAGCGGCTAACGGAAGCTTCTCCTTTAAGCTGTCACCACGAGGGCTTTCGCTACTCAAGGCTCTCAGCATCTAACAAGCGTAAACCGCCGTTCCTCGATGTTCGGTTCAAACAGTGATTGCGCAACCTTTAATGTTTGGCGAAAAGATAAACGAATGACAGTCGACCAAGGCATAGGGCTCGCCGGCATCATCATTGCCGTGATCATCGCCGCATTCATCACCACGAAAGTCGTCAACCGCAGTCGCACCCAGAGACAGAGTGTGGGTACTCGACACTGCGGGGACGAACGAGAACAACGGATTTCGCGGCGGCCTTCTGGCTCGCCGCAAAATCATTCAACGAACGAATCGTGAATCAACTTTGAGACGCACCTTGACACCATTAGTTGCAGAGAGCGCCGAAGCCGCAGCTCGATGTCAGCATGCGGGATGCAACGATCTCCGTCGACCAGAACGATCGCGCGTCTAATGATAATCGGGCGGGACTTGCTCACGAAAGCAGAGACCGTGACGATCGCGGCGATCGCGGCTGGCGTGCCAACCCTGGTCAAGGCACGCGAGATCATTGCCGAATCCCATCTGATGATCCGGCGCAAGACACAGGTGGGTCTCATGACGTGGATAGAGCGCGCCCGCGCTAGTCTAGTCGCCTCGCTCGCCAGTGGACGAAGCAGCGGTCCGGGTAGCAATCACTTTGCCCTGGTCTAATGGCCAGACCGAAAGTCAGATCAGCGCCTCAAGCTCGTCAGACGTCAGATGTACGGCCGCGGCGAACTCGATCTGCTTCGAGCGAGACCAATCGGCGCGGAATAATCGGAGCTGTACCAAGATTGCGTCAGAGCCCTTGTTCCACGCCGAAACACATCCTCCTTCAACGCATCGCCTCGACGCCGCACCAATCGGCGATGAAGAGCGCCAGCGTTTTCGTGACTTTGCGGACCGACTCCAGATCGACGCATTCATCGAAAGCGTGCGGATTGCGGCAATACGGGCCGTAGACGAGCGTCGGACAGTTTCCGTAAAGCCCAAAAGGCCGTGCATCCGTGGTGGCGGCGAACGCATGTTCTTCTAATTTGTCGCCCCAGACTTCCGCGTGGCACTTTCCCAAGATCGCTTCCTGCTGGTCGGCATCGGTCAGATGATAGCCCTCCTGCATAAAACCTGGATAGCTGATGCGTGGTGGGTTCTTGGCAAGGAACGGATTGCGGGCCGACACGTCGGCGATGTATGCCTCGAATTCCTTGCAGATCTCGGCAGGCGACTGTCCGGGGAAGACGGCCACACGCACTTCGAACGCGCAAGCAGATGGTGCGCTGGACGTCCATTCGCCTCCCTGGATCCGCCCCACATTGAAGTTGATGGGATGAGGATGGTTCTGGAACGGCGGATAGTCCTTCTTGCGCGCATTCCATCGCTCCTCCAGTTCCCGAAGCGACTGGATCAACTGGATGGCGTTGTAGATTGCATCCGCGCCGAGACCGAAGTCGCCTGATGCATGACCGGGCGCGCCCGAGACTTCGACACGAATCCAGATCGGACCTATCTGCCCGCGCAGCAGCTTCGGCTCAAGCGGCTCGGGAATGAACCCTGCGTCGGCTACATAGCCGCGCAACACGCAATCGAGCGCGCCGTTGCCTGTGCACTCCTCTTCCACCACGGACTGCACATAGACTTTGGCGGCGGGCTGGAGCCCAATACTTTGTAGAGCCTTCAAGGCGTATAGGTTGGCCGAAAGGCCGGATTTCATATCGCCTGCGCCACGGCCATACATCCAGCCGTCCTTGATTTCCGGCTCATAGGGTCCGTACGTCCACCGTTCTGCCGCACCGGTCGGGACCACGTCGATATGACCATTCAGGACAAGCGAGCGACCGCTGGCGTTCCTCGGCTGGTGCGTACCGACAACGTTCCAGGAATTCTCATAGGAGATCGACACCGGCGAGAAGCCGGGATGATCCTTGATTCGCTCGACATCGATGACCCATTTGTCCACCTGCAGGCCCAAATCGGCCATGGCGTCGGCCATGAACATTTGCGCCTGTTCCTCCAGACCGCGCTGTGAGGGAATTCGCACGATGTCCTTCAAGAACTCGATCTGTTCGTCGAACAGGGCATCGACGGCCTCGATGATCTGAAGCCTTTGCGTCTGCGTGGGCGACATGGGTTTGCTCCTCGTATTCTTCAGCTAGGCGTCTGCCGGATGCGTCTTCGCACTCAATTCGGTTCTGCGAATGCGAGAACCGAATGCAAAAGAACGTTGGCACCGGCAGTGCAATCTTCGGGAGAAGTGTATTCGGCTTCGTTGTGGCTAAGACCGTCGCGCGAAGGCACAAAGATCATCGTGGCCGGATATTTGCGTGCAATGTTGCAGGCATCATGCCCTGCCCCGCTTTGGAGCCGAGCCTTGCGATAACCCAATCTATCGGCGGCATCCGACACGGCTGCAATGAGCTCTTTGTCGAACGGAACCGGCAGGGAATTGGCAACTTCGCGCCACTTCACGGACACACCTTGTGCCGCCGCTGCCGACTGCAATCCGGCGAAGATGGTTTTCTCCAGCTCGTTCAACGTCGCAAGTTCGCCGTGCCGCAGATCCAGCGACAGCTCAACGTCGGCAGCCACAGTGTTCGACGAGCCGGATCGGGTGCGCAACTGACCAACCGTGGACCTGGCGCCCTCGATGCCGCGTGCCACGTCGTCTGCGACCAACACCGCGCGAGCCGCTGCCACCACGGCGTCCTTGCGGCTCTCCATCGGGGTCGGCCCGGCATGCGCTTCGCGCCCCTCGAACTCAATGACGTAGCGCCGGAATCCAATGCCGCCGGTTACTACGCCGATCTGATCGCCGTTGTCCTCCAGGATCGGCCCCTGTTCGATGTGGAGCTCGATGTATTTCTCAATTGGGAATCCGACGTCGTTCGGACCGGCACCATTGCGCATACCGGCCAGCAACGCGCTGATCGGCGTCTGTGCATCGTCGGTCATAGCAAGCGCGCGATCCAGCGGCAACGCGCCGGTGAAGACTTCTGAGCCGATCATCGGCCTGATAATAGCGCCCTCTTCATTGGTCCAGTTCACGATCACGATGGGACGCCGTGTCGCAATCCCGGCATCGTTCAACGTGCGCACGGCCTCGAGCGCCGCCAGCACGCCCAGAATGCCATCGAAGCGGCCGCCGGTCGGCTGGGTATCGAGATGACTGCCGATCACGATCGGCGCCAGATCGGCTTGCCCGGCCCTCGTCGCGAACATGTTGCCGAAGCGATCGCGTTCCACGGCAAGACCGGCGTCAGCGCACCAGGCGACGAAGAGATCGCGCGAATCGTCATCCTCTTTCGAGAAGGCAATGCGGCAGCATCCGCCTTTGGCTGTAGCGCCGATCTTGGCCATCTCCATCAGAGAAGACCACAGGCGATCATGATTGACGCGCAGACTGGACAGATTATTGCTCACCGCATTGCTCCAGATTTCCGAGAATTCCGATCGAGGTCTTGTTCAGAGCGTTTCCAGAACCTCGCGCATGCCGGCTACCAGCATCCCGGCGTTCTCTCGCGAGAAAACCAATGGCGGTCGGATTTTCAGTACGTTTGCGGCCGGGCCCGACGCGCTGATCAGGATGCGCCGTTCACGCAGACCATTGACGAGGCGGCTCGTCGTCGCCGCGTCGGGCGTTTTCGACTTTGCATCGGAGACGATCTCGACACCGATGAACAGTCCGGCGCCGCGAACATCGCCGATCACCGCGAATTCCGCCGCGAGCTGCCGGAATTCATCCTGCATGAAGGCGCCGACATCTCGTGCATTGTTCTGCAAGTTATCGGCTTTGATAACGTCGAGTACGGCCATACCCGCCGCTGCGGCGACAGGATTGCCGCCGAATGTATTGAAATAACGCGCCTTCTCGCCGAACTCGGCAACGACCTGCGGGCGCATGATCACCCCCGCCATCGGGTACCCGTTGCCCATCGGCTTGCCGACCGTGACCATGTCGGGCTCGACGCCGTGGCGCATGAAGCCCCACATTGCGTCTCCGGTTCGTCCGAATCCCGGTTGCACCTCGTCGGCAATGAACAGACCACCTGCTGCGTGAATAGCGTCCACTGCCGGCTTGAGGAACCCCTTCGGCCCACCGACCACGCCGTCACTGGAGAAGATCGTATCGACGATCAGCAATGCGGGCTTGATGCCGTGACGTTTGAGGTCGTCGATGGCCGCCTGCACATCCTTCCGGAACTGCTCTCCGATCTCTTCCGGAGCCATACGGTATGAATCCGGCGCCGTGACGGTGCGCACATGGGTGCCGAGATCGACGAATTCGCCAAGCGACGGAGAGAACTCCGCCACCGCACTGGTCAGGCCGTGGTAGGCAAGCTTGGTGGCGATGATACCGTTGGCGCCTGTCGCATGTCGCGCGATGCGGACGGCCAGATCGTTGGCTTCGCTCCCGGTGCAGGTGAACATCACTTGACTGAGATCGGACGGGAATGTCGCGGTTAGAGCTTCCGCGTAGTTGATGATCGATTCGTGTAGATACCGCGTGTGAGTATTGAGAATCCCGGTCTGCTTGACGATCGCCTCGACGACCTTCGGGTGGCAATGTCCCATCGATGCAACATTATTATAGGCATCGAGATAGCGGTTGCCTTTGGCGTCGAACAGCCACACGCCTTCGCCCCGCACGAGATGCAGCGGCTGCTCATAGAATAGACGATAGGCCGGACCCAACACACGCTCGCGGCGCGCAATGAGCGCCTGGTCTTCGGTATCCAGACGCGCGAAATCTTCAGCGGTGAATGCGTTGACCATCGCCATGGTTTTTACCTCTTGCAGTTGGACGCGACGAACCGGAAGAATTCCGACTCGGACATTGCGGAGAGGCGCTGTAGACCGAGCAGCGCGCCACCATGATTGCGCATGATGTAGTCGCGGTTCTCCGGTCGGCTCGCAGCCCGGTATTCCGGAATGATGATCGTAAGGGCCAGCCGCGCCTTGATGAGCACCGGGAGCAGTGCAATCTCGGCCTCTTCCAATGCAGTCTCAGCGCAATAGCCACCGAGCATCGCGCCCATCAATCCCTGCCAATCGTCGTCGCTCACATGATAAGCGAGCGCGACCGCGAGGTCGTTGACGCGCGGAGCGAACACCATGTCGCCAAAATCGATGATCCCGGCGATCTCCAACGGCTCTGCCGGATCGACCAGAATGTTGTGCAGATTGAAGTCGTTGTGAATGATCTGCGTTTTGAGCGACGACCTGACGCCAGGAACGGTTCGCGCAAACTCGGCTAGAACGTCCGATACCAGTTTGCGCCGCTCGGCTCCGACGTGTTGGATCAGATTGTCGAGGTCGAGGGTGTGGCTGATGTCCCAGAGCAGCTTCCCGGCAGGAGGACGGCCTTCAAAGCTCTCCAACCCCTTTCCGAGTGCGGCAAGAACCGAACCCAGATTGCGATTGCGCGTCACTGAGGGGGGCAATCGGGAAAGTTGGTCGCCCGCGAGATAACTGAGCAGACGAACGGTGCGAGTGCTACCACCTTCCGGAAGCCTGAGATCGTAACTGCGCCTTCCGTCTTCGGTCGCGATCAGTCTCGGGACAGGAACTGACGACCCGACCGATTCCAGATGAAGCAGTGCGCCATCCTGAAAGGACAACACAGCTGCGTCTTCGAATGGGTTGGCGATTTTAAGAATGTAGTTGGTGCCATCCTCGGCAACGAATTTGAACGTCTCGTCCCGTTCGCTGGAAAGTCGGGTCACGGTGCCACGAATGCCGTAAACATGCGCAACAACGTCCTGAACCTGACGAAGCGGCAGAAGTGTCCAGTGAGAAGACAGAGCGTCACCCGCTGCGGGGCTTCTCAGCGGTGGAACCGAGGCCATTCGATAGTCCTGTCGTGAGAGTAGGAATTCCGGAGAGCGGCACCGCCTTCTCGGCGGATGCGGCTCTCCGGTTTTGCCGGTTATCGATTTGCGGCGTAGCTAGGCTGTCCGGCCGCCGAACCGACTTCGACCGCCGTTTCGGCCTTCTCAATCGGGAGGAAATAGATCGACAGGAATGCGCCGCCGGCGATTACCGCGAAGAGCGCGGCCAAAGGTCCCCATTGGAGCCCGTAGGTGTGGGCCAGCCAGACGCCGACGATTGGGGTAGTACCGCCGAATATCGCGCCGCACAGTTGGAAGCTAAGCGAAATGCCGGTGTAGCGCATGCGTACGGGGAACGCGCGGGGCAGATAAGCGGCAATCACCGCGTAGTACATGCCGATCATGAAGGTTGCGACCAGCACGCCAGCGGCAATGTTCGAGATATTGCCGGTGATCACGAGCATCATCATCGGAACCGACCAAATGACCGCGCCGCCCGTTGCGATGAGAAGCAACAAACGTTCGCCGATCTTGCTCGCGATGTAAGAGCCGGTTGCCGTCGCGAAGAGCTGGACCACGCCGATCCAGGAGATCACGTCCAGGATCTGGCTCTTCGGAATCTTCAGGTAGGTTGTAGTGTAACTGATCATGAAGGTGGTGATGAAGTAGAAACCCGCGATTCCCAGCAGGCTCAGGCCGACACCGAGTACGACGGCTTTCTTCTTGGTTTTCAGCACCTCTCGCACCGGAACCATCTCATAGCTGCGGTCCCGTTCAAGTTGGGCGACCATCTCGGGGCTTTCGTTGACACCCGCACGGATGATGAATGCAACGATGACAAGCAGACCGCTGAGGATGAAGGGAATGCGCCAGCCCCAGGCTGCGAAGTCTTCCTGCGGCAACGAGGAAACCGCTCGGAACGCCAGGGTGGAGAGGATCAGGCCGACAGGGCTTCCATATTGCGGAGCCGCGGCGAGAAAGGTCCGCCACTTTTCCGGCGCGTGTTCGGTAGCGATGAGAACCGCACCGCCCCACTCGCCCCCTACTGCGACACCCTGAGCCAAGCGAAGAATGACGAGAAGAATGGTCGCGGTTACGCCGATCGAGTGGAAGCTTGGCAGGAGACCGATGGCGGTCGTCGCGCTGCCCATCAGCACCAGAGTGATGACGAGGCTCTTCTTGCGACCAACCTTGTCGCCGAGATGCCCGAACACGAGAGCGCCGAATGGGCGCGCTACAAAGCCGACGGCGAAAGTGGCCAGAGAGGCCAGGACACCCATGAAGGGGTCATTCGTGGCGAAAAACACCTCGCCGAACACAAGAGCCGCGGCGGTACCGTAGATATAGTAGTCGTACCATTCGATTGCAGTACCCAAAAACGCCGCCAGCGCGGCGCGTATAGGTTGTGGCTGAGCCATAGTGTTCGTTCTCCCTGCGTAAAACGCTCGGCTTGAGGTGGCTTGTGTTTTCCGGCGGCTCGCACCCTAAATTTTTGATGCATCATGCGTCAAGTGTGTTTTGACGCATCAAATATCATCACTTGGCGCCCAATTGGGCGAAGTGCTATACCGACCCGAGCGCTGCACGTGGCCCCGCGAACCGAAAAGAGACGCCCAGGGTGAAAGACGTATTCTCGACGCTTGATCACACCAGCCTCTACGAGACGGTGTATTCGCAGATCGCGTTGGCTCTGATCGAGGGACAACTCCAGCCCGACGACAAGGTGAGAATCAGGGCCCTCGCCGACCAACTCGGTGTGAGCGTCACACCCGTCCGGGACGCTTTGCTCCGGCTCGTGAAGCAAGGCGCACTCGAAATGCGCGGCCTGAAGGATATCCGCGTTCCGCGAATGCGCATCGATCAGCTTCAGGAAGTGCGCCTCATTCGCCTGCGCATCGAGGGGCTGGCGGCCCAACTCGCGGCCAGCAGGATCGACCGGACCTCCGAAGTTTTACTGACCCGCATCCTTGAAGAGAACGAAACGGCGCGCACGAACGGCGACAGGGTTGCTGCCGTGAAGCTCAACCGGCTTTTCCACGCGGAAATCGCGAAGATCGCGGGAATGCCAACGCTGCAGGAATTGATCGAGAATATGTGGCTTCGCATGGGTCCGTTGATCGCCGCGGTTTACAATGCAGGCGGCCGGGCAATGATCTCGTATCACTACGAAATTCTGGAGGCTTTGCGGAAACGCGATCCGGTGGCGGCGGAAGCCGCCATACAGGCCGACATCAATGCGACGGCGGAAATCCTTTTGAGCTCGGGGCTTTTGCTGGACGGGCCGTCTTCCGAAGTATTGACCGACGGGCTTCCCAACGCGATGCAGTAGCTTTTGGTCTTTCGCTACTCCACGCGAATTGGGTCGGCGGGTGGGGACCTACGCTGATTGCCCTGTTGCTGGAGGGTATAGCGGTGCGGAGACCGGCAAGGTATTCACCTCCCTGGCGCTTCGCGGGGCAGGCGCTCGCGACAGCCCCGAGCTCTTGCCGTCTAGACGACGTGGTCGCTCGAAACGTTCTCTCGCCGGAACAGTGCGGAAATCAGGATCAGGAAGATCGTCATGTTGAGGAATCGTCCGGCGAACGATCCGAACGAATTGATGAGCAGAAGGTAGACGATCATCGGAAATATCGCTCGCGGCTCGAGACGCTTGAACGCTTCACCGAAGATGAGCAGCAGCCCCAGCACGATGAGAGCCGTGACGAACACTCCTTGATAGATGCTGATATGGACCAGGGGGTTCTCGATGCCCCACTCCAATCCGAAGGAATACGTCTGCGATCTGATGTAGTCCGGATCCGGGCCCCACAGAAGGTCGCCTCCGCTGAACGACGTCCATAGCGGCAGCATCACCAAGCGGCTGCGGGCGCTGCCGCCATCGTTGGAGAACCGTTCAAGCAGTTGATCAAAGAAGCCCGCCAAGGCCAAAGCAGAGACGATCCCTATTCCGAGCGGAATCACCGCAGCGGCGGCCGTCACTGCGCCGCGGGAAAACCGCTTGCCTCCGGCAAATCTCAAGATTTGCCATAGGGCAGCGAGAGCGAGGATCGTGATGGTTGTCAGCAAGGCTGTGCGCCCGCCATAGGCAATCATGGCCGTCGCCTGCAATCCCATCATCGGCACCCGCCACTTCGGCGGCAACAGCTTGCCGCCGCCGACCAGCAAACTCACGATGTATGCGCTTGTTATGGTTGCGGCGTGTAGCGGGTGGCCGTGAAGCGCGACCGACCGAGCCTCGATGGTCGTCGTTCCATCGGGAGAAAAGGTCGTGAGCGGGAAAACATTGAACCCCGACGCAAGTTCGAAAATGCCGAGAACCGCATTCGCTGCAAAGAACCAATGGATAAACCGCTCGAGCTCGATCATGCGCTCCGGCGGGACAAACGGCAGCAACATGCAGCAAAGGAAGAGATGCAGGTCGGTGTCGAAATACATTCCGAAACCGCTTCGTCCACCGACGACGATGTTGATAATGGCGAACGTCGTCGCGCAGAAGAAAAAGATCGCACCGAGTTTGGTCGCGACGTAGTAGCGCGCGAGATCGATTTTCCGGGGGTACGTAACGACGAAAGCAAAGAATATGATGGCGAGGAGATAGGTCGACGGATGTATCTTGGTGATCTGCGTCCCTTCAATCGCCGAATAGTCGTAGCCGATGAAATCAAGCACTGTCGCCGAGAATACAAAGAGAACGACGACATAGACGGCGAGCATCGCCTGGATGCGTCGGCCGGCAAAAGGCAAAGCGAGCCTGACCGTTCTAATCGGCGGCGGGCGCGAAATCGAGGCGGCGGCGTCTGTCATCGGCGCTGTCGTGCCTTCGCGGCGTACATGCCGTCCGCTTCCCGCCACGGACCGAGGTGATTTCCCGGCCGGGTCGCCGCGCCCGTCACGCAGATCGTATGGCCGCCGACAACAACGCCGTGCTTCTGCTTGGCCGACATGAGCGCCTCAACCGAGCCCTACCTCAATCCGCACGGGATACGGCAAGCAAGTTAACGCTCCATTAACCCAGTTGGCGGCGCGCTCAAAAGGCGGACATCAGGAGGTCTGGCCTTGTCCGGCACCGGGACCGACGTTCGCACCCATCGTTGCCACGTCCTGCGACGGCTCCTTAAGTCGCTGCCTTTTCTTCCTCGGCCTTAGGCTGAGCTTCTCAAATAGAACCGACAGCGCCAGCGTAGCTACACAGAAGACCATGATGTTGACGGGAAATGGAATTTCTCGAAGCGCATCCTGGCGAAGGATGAAGTCGTGCGTGAGGTAGATTTGCAGTGCAACTCCAGCCAGAAGCGTGACAGGAGCACTCAGATAGTTGGCGACAAACTGCTCGAGCCATGGATAGCGCGCGAAACGGAAAGCGAAAACAACGAACGCAAGCGCCGGAATCCGATCCAGGATCTGCACTTCGAATGGGATGAAACGCCCAAGGCTGCCCACGAAGAGATAAAAGCCGGCGATAGAGATCAGCAGCCAAACCAGATCGGTGATCTTGCCCTTGGTGTTGGCATGAAACCGGGCTGCATAAACACCCATGACCATGGTGCCGAAGTAGAAAATGATGCGCAGTGGAAGAGTTACTTCCGTCTGCACATTGTAGTGCTCGGTGAGCCAGCTGGTCTTTTCAGCAAAGATCGAGAATAGAAGAACATATGCAATGGCCAATGCGGCGAAGAGATACGCGAAAGCCCTTTTCGTCTCCATCTTCGACATGATGAGGTAGACCGGAACGTAACAACCGACAATGGTTGGAAGAAACCAGAATTGCAGCGGTATCACGTACAGCCAGAAGAAGTCGGCGAAGCTGTGCATGGGAGCGTCGCCAACCAGCACAAGGAAAGTCGCGACGACAAAGAGCGGCTCGTACACGCGATGCAGCCGTCGGATGAGCCAGCCTCCAATCGGCTCCTTGCTCGCCTGATAACTCAAATACAGCCCGTATCCCGAAATGAAGAAGAACAGCTCATTGCCGAATACGCCGCCCGTGCCCAGTTGGTGAATCGGGTAGAGATCATCCAAATGCGAATTGACCACCAGGACGATTGCGACGGCGCGCAGCAGATCCAGGTACGCAGTTGGGCTAACGGGCTTGTTTGCGGTCATTTTTTATCGAAGACTCTATTGGAGCGTCGCGCAACCCGAAGCAGACATTGAAGTGCGCGGCTTGATGGTTGCTCGTTCGACATGGAGCGCATTGCGCTCGCGGTAACCTGCTGCCAGCCGCGTCAGAGCGCGCTGCAGGCTGACGGTACGACACGTACCCTGCTCTTTGAAAGCCAAATGTCGCCGAATGATTAATCGTAAAGCAATTTCGCCCGCGTCGTTTCAGGTCACGGAAGCAGGCCATAGAGAAACTGGATCGCGATCGATGCGCAGCGACCGAACTCGACGCCGTTCTTTCGGCCTGACCTCCGGTTCGGAGGGGCATCGCGTCCTGCTTCGTTAACCATCTGCCGCGCAAGGCGCTGAAAGGAAACGACCGGTGACATGGTGAATTGAGCGCGGTCGCCGAAGACGCCTCACGCTTCCGCCTTCGCTCAATGGGCTACGGCGGACAAGTCGCCCGCCCGCCCTTCTCGCTGACGATCAAAGCGGTGCCGTCTACCGCGCAGCCTGGACGCGCTTTTCGAGCAGCAGCGTGCGGTCGGATATGTCCTTCAATTCGAATGCCTGGGAATCGAGGAACGCGACGGAGCCGTTGTCGGGATCCGCGGCGAGGCGATGGGTTTCGCTGAGGTGATGCTTCAGCCAGGCCCGCTGCTCGGTCAGCAATTGCGCGTGGGCGTCGCCCTTCGAGCCGGCGAGAAGGGCTTGATAGGCGGTGTTGAGCCGCGTGTCCCACTTGCCGATTTCGGCCTTGCCGCAGTCGAGCATCTTGGTCGACACCCCCTCGGCCTTGTCCATGCATGCATCAAACTCGGCGCTTTGCTGCGCGCAGACCGGTAAAGCTCCGAGCACGAGCATGGCCGCGACAATGACGGGCCTTCGCGAAAGCATCACCATGTCCCGATCACCCTGCCTTGTGTCTTTCGCCAACCATCGCCGCACAAAAGCGTCCGAAATGAGATCAAGGAATGATGCACCGGAGATCTGCGCTCAGCCTGCCCCACACTCCAGCTCAAAGAACTCCCGCCGCTGCGCCTGCGAGGATGACGAGGCCGAGGACGAAGCGATAGATCACGAAAGGCCAGCTGGAGAAGCGTTCAAGCACGCGCATCAGGCTCCAGATCCCGACGAATGCCGAGACGGAGGCAACCGCGAGGCCGACAATCAGAACCGACCAGGCATGAAGGTCGAGATGAAGATGGTACAGCTCCCACAATTCCTTGAGGCCGGCCAGGGTGATCGCAGGCAAACCCAGCAGAAACGAGAAGCGCGCGGCCTCGTCCCGTTTGAAGCCGAGCGCAAGCGCCGCCGTCAGGGTTGAACCCGAACGCGAGACGCCGGGGATCAGAGCGCCCACCTGAGCCAGTCCCACCAGCATCGCATCGAAAAAGCCGGCTTCGCCGATCGTCCGCCGATGCCTGGCATGGATCTCCGCCGCACCGAGCAGCAGCGCCATCGCAACGCAGGCCCAACCGATCACCACGACGCTGCGAAGCGGCGAATTGCAGGCGTTCAGGAGCCCGGACGCCAGCAATCCCGCGACGGCGATCGGGATCGTTGCCAGAACGATCCACAGTGCGAGACGAAACCAGCGGTCCTGGAATTGTCCCCGCGCCATTGCGGCAACGGAGTTGGTCGCAAGGGCGCGCACGTCCCGCCAAAAATAGCTGACGACGGCTGCAACCGCGGCAAGCTGCATGGCCGCAGAGAACGCCGATCCCGGATCCGGCCAACCCAGAACGGCCGGCACCAGCCGCATGTGCGCCGTGGACGAGATCGGCAGCAGCTCGGTTATTCCTTGCAGGACCCCGAGCGCGGCAACCTTTCCATAGCCGAGCGCGACGAAGCCCGTGTCGATTCCTTGCGTGCAGGTGCTAGCCATTGGTTCCCGTTCGCTGTGCTGCTTGCTCGGCGTGTTGATCTCGACTGCGCATCAAGCGCGCTCGTGGGCACGTCAGCCGGAGCGTCGGGAGCCGCAAGGCACTCTCATTCGCAAAGACGCGCGCCGGGACGCCATTTGACATCGACCGCGGTGATCTGCGTCTGTCGATTGAACGCGATGGCGTGGTCGCGCATCGCCAGGATGCTGCGCTCATCGCCGCCCCGCGGACACTGCACGGTGTCGACCGGAACGCCCGCACGGGTAAGTGACTCTCGAAGCACGCGCTCCAGCTTCTGAAAATCGTCGGTGGCGCATTGGAACGGGTACGACATGTAGACTCTCTGCTCGGCCTGAGAGAGCGCAAGGCAATAGCGCCATTCCGCTGCTTGCGCGGAGCCGCCAGATGCCGACCAAGCCAAGGCAGTGATGCACGCCACCTGCACGCCACTTCGCATTTCAGCTTCGCCGCACGGGCTCCTGATTTGGACCATCGCAAGCGGCACGCCGCGTGAGGCTCGTCCATGTCCTCAAGCGCAGCCTTGCAGTCGTCTTGCCGCAGGGACCGCCGCCGATATGTCATACGGTCGCCGACTTACACCGTCCTTACATGCGCCAGATAATTTCGCTGCCTTGCCCGCGACACGCGATTGTGTGCGCTTATGCCGCAATGTCAGCAGAGGCGAGCAAGTTTCGGTTCGGCGACGCCGCGTGTCGTCCGATCGATCCAGGGTAGCGCCCACAAGACCGGAACATTCCCGACTTTTGCAGCTGGATGAGCTCGCGCTGTTTCACCTCGAGCGGGGATGGACGTACACTGGAGGCACGCGATGCCGAACTATTTTCTTGCGTGGCGTGCGCATTGCTGGTCGATGGATGATCATGCGTCTGTTTTCCACGAACCGCGACGTCTGGCGACGCCGCGCTGAAGCGTTCTCAGGCAGTCGGACCGGCCTCGTACTGCTCGCGCTGATCGCGTTTGCGGACAGTTCGGTTCTACCTGTCTTGCCCGACCTGCTCCTCGTCCCGATGCTGCTCATACGTCCGGAGCGGAGTTTGCTCCTGTGCACCGTCTGTGTCGTGGCGTCATCGGCCGGAGCCCTGGTCGGCTATGGGATCGGATATTTTGCCTGGACGGCGGTCGGACAGACGCTGGTCGAGATCTACGGCCAGGCCGACAACTTTCGGCGCTACCAGAACCTCGTTGAAGACTGGGGAGTCTGGATCATCATCGCCAAGAGCTTCACTCCGATTCCGTTCAAGTTCATCGCCATTGCCGCAGGCGTGGCGTCGATGAACCTCTGGACCTTCACGGTCGCGGCCGTGCTCGGCCGCCTGCTGCATTTTGCGATCGTTGCCGCCCTGGTCCGGCTTTTGGGATCGCGATTACTGCAATTGATCGAGAGATACCACCGATGGTTCGTCGCCCTCGGGCTTCTCTCCGCCGCCCTCCTCGGCATCGCCTGGTCGCTCCGCTGACCGGAGTGGGACGGGATTAGGTTGAACCGGGATCGACGGCGGCGAACCACCTCTCCCTTGGGAGAGGTGAAGTCGTGCGGAGCCGAACCGATTCAATTCAAACTCATCGTGCTCGAGGAAGGCGTCACGCCGCTTTCGCGGTCTTGTCCTCTGCCGGCGCGGTTTCCATCGCGCGCATATAGAGATCGAGCAGGCTTTCGCGCTCGTCGCGCTCGTCCTGGTCCTGCTTGCGTAGCTTGATGATCTCCTTGAGGATCTTGACGTCGAAGCCGTCGCCCTTCGCTTCCGAGAAGACTTCCTTCTTCTGCTCGCTGAGTTCCTGGATCTCGGTGTCCAGGTTCTCGATCCGCTCGACGAAGGAACGAATTTTTCCGCCGGGAATGGTGATGTCGGACATGGTGCCTCCTGCTGAATGAGGTCGTGAAAATGCGAGCAAAGAGATGACCAATGTGTTAAGCAAACGGCGTCGCGGCGGTTTGTTGATAGCTTGAACCATACATTGCTTTGCTCGCAACGAGACGAGGAGCACAGCTCGGACAAATCATGTTGTGAGAACGCGAAGCTGTGCCCTCACCTACACCCGGGCGATCCAGTACGCCGCGGCCATTCGGCTCCAGCGCCGGCGTCTCTGGAATACCGGATCACCCGCTTTCGCGGGTGATGACACCGACCTCGCAATAGCATCATCGCATCCGTCACACATCACTCAGGCATCATCAGCCACCCGCAACGTGATCCGCGTCAATTCGGACGGCCGGCCGAGCCGCACGGCGAAGCCCGGCCAGAGCGCGGTGCCGTTGTTGACGTAGAGCGTCATGCCGTCGACGTCGTAGCGGCCCGAGACGAATCCGGCATTGGCGGGCGCGGCCAGCCGGTCGATGCCGATGATCAATCCGCCATGGGTGTGCCCGGAGAGTTGCAGGGCGACGCCGAGCCGAGCTGCGTTGCGGGCATCGCTCGGCTGGTGATCGAGCAGGATGACGGGCGCGCCCTCAGGCGAGCCGGCGAGCACCGCGGCAAGATCGCGGACCGGATGCTTCCTGCGGCGCGACGCACGGTCGGTAATGCCCGCGATCACCAGGCGGCCGCCGCCGCGTTCGAGCGTGATGCGGCTGTTCTCGAGCGAGCGCAGGCCGAGTGCGGCGTAGTGCGCCATCCAGGCGTCATAGCCGAAGATATATTCGTGATTGCCCGAGATCACGTAGACACCGTCGGCGGCCATGAGGTCCTGCAGCGGCGCGATGTCGTTGCGCCGCGCGTCAATGCTGCCGTCGATCAGGTCGCCGGTGATCGCAATCAGGTCGACGTCGAGCTTGTTCGATCGCGCGACCACCTCGCGCGCCCATGACGCGGGAAACAGCCGGCTGATGTGCAGGTCGGTCAGTTGCAGGATGGTGTAGCCGTCGAACTCTGGCGGCAGTCCGCGGATCGCGACCTCGACATCCTTCAATGGCGGAATGCGCATCGCCTGATGGACGCCGATCGCGGCGGCTGCGGCCGCCACGCCGGCAAGCGCGTAGCGGACGCCGTCCGGCGCCCCCACAAAGCCGCCATGGATCACCGCGGCGACGATCAATCCAGCATCGAGCGCCAGCTGCAGCAGCGCCAGCAGCATCACCGCACCGAACGCCCAGTTGAACAGCGCGACCACCGGACGCGGAAACTCCGGCGAGAATTCCGATCCCGACGACAGCCTGTTCCAGCGGTGAAACTGCAGGGCGACCAGCACGAGCAAGGCTGCGACGATCTTAGCCGGCAGCGGCCAGTCGAGCGGCCAGATGAAACGGGCCAGGATCAAGAGGCTGGTCAGGCCGAAAATGAGTTGGGGAATTGGTCACGCTCCGGATCGGATCGGTTAAGGCTGGGCGGTCGGCGCCCGGCAAAGGTAGGTTGGATCGGCCGCAGGCGTAAGCGCCACCATCAGCACATTTTCGGCAAGTCGCGCGCTGCCAAGACGCCCTGCGCGCTCTGAGCCGCGACGTGAGCAGTCGAAGCGCGATCAGATTGGCTTGAATCGGCTCGGCGCGATCCCGGTTCACCTCTCCCCATCGGGGCTCCCATGGGAGAGGTGAAGCTTCCGCGCCGTTCGTCCAAGATAAAGCTTGAACATTGCTCATTTTCTATCGTGCGCCGCACCGAGCACATCGCCTTCGCCGCCGCGATCGTCTGGGGCGTGACGCGACGGTTCTCCGGCGGTGGCCGGCAAACGGCGGGCACCCGCACGATTTCGGAATAATGGAAATGTATCGCTGAGTTGCCCGACGGGTCAAGTCGCTTTTCGGAGTTCCGGCGGCCGCCCGCCCTTTGCATGGGGTTGTTTTCGATATTTTGGGACGCGTCGCTTCGCGCCGTCGCCATCAATGGCGAATACCCCCGGTCGCATCCGCCCGATTGACCCGCACGCGGACCGTATCCATATGCATCTGCATGAATCGGCTGCCCGCGCCGTTTCGCCCTCACCTGGACACAGCCAGATACCACCGGCTCCAGTCCGCAACGTTCCGGAGCCGCCGTGGCCGCCCTCTCCATCCTTGATCTCGTCCGCGTCACCGAGGACACCGACGCGCGCGGCGCGCTGTACAATGCGCGCGATGTCGCCCGCCATGCCGAGGCCCTGGGTTATCGCCGGATCTGGGTGGCGGAGCACCACAACATGGCGGGGATCGCCAGCGCCGCGACGTCGGTCGTGATCGGGCATATCGCGGCGGGCACCAGCACCATCCGGGTCGGCGCCGGCGGCATCATGCTGCCGAACCATGCGCCCTACGTCATTGCCGAGCAGTTCGGCACGCTGGCGCGGCTGTTTCCGGACCGCATCGACCTTGGCCTCGGCCGCGCACCGGGCACCGATCAGCTCACCTTGCGCGCGCTGCGCCGCACGCCGGAATCGGCCGAGAACTTTCCGCAGGACGTGCTCGAGGTGCAGGCCTTTCTCGCCGCCGCCGGCCCCAACCAGCGCATCCAGGCGGTGCCGGCTGCGGGCACCGACGTGCCGCTGTGGATCCTCGGCTCGAGCAACTTCGGTGCGATGCTGGCCGGTGAGCTCGGCCTGCCCTACGCCTTCGCCTCGCACTTCGCGCCCGAGCTGTTGCTCCAGGCGCTGCAGATCTACCGCGCCCGCTTCAAGCCGTCGGAGCAGCTCGCGCAGCCTTACACCATGGTCGGTGTCAACATCATCGCCGCCGATACCGACGCCGAAGCGCGACGCCTCGCCACCACGCAGCAGATGTCATTCACCAACATCTTCCGCGGCACGCGCGGCCTGAGTCAGCCGCCGATCGACGACATCGAGAGCTACTGGTCGCCACAGGAGAAGGTCCAGGCGACGCGGATGCTGGAGCGCTCCATCATCGGCTCACCCGAGACGGTGCGCGCCGGGATGGACGCGCTGGTCGCCGAGACCGGCGCCGACGAGTTGATGATCGTGTCCGACGTCTACGATCACCAGCAGCGGCTGCGCTCGTTCGAGCTGATCGCGAAAGCCGGCGGGATCACGCCGTAGGGCGTAGGATGGGTGGAGCGCAGCGATACCCATCCTTTGCGCCGCGGATACGAAGCGATGGGTATCGCTTCGCTCCACCCATCCTACAAGTCACACCTTGGTCAACGCCTGCGCAATGTCGGCGACCAGATCGGACGGGTGCTCGATCCCGATCGAGAGCCGGATCGTGGTATCGAGCACGCCGATCTTTGTCCTGATATCGGCGGGCACGCCGGAATGCGTCATGGTCGCCGGCAGGCTCGCGAGCGACTCGGTGCCGCCGAGGCTCACAGCGAGCTTGAATATCTGCAGGTTGTTGAGGAACGCCTCCGCGGCCGCCTGCCCGCCGACGATGTCGAACGAGAAGGTCGAACCGGCGCCAGAGCTCTGGCTCGCGAACACCCGGCCCGCCGGCGAGCCCGGGTCGTGATGGCCGAGATAATGCACCGTCGCCACCTTGGGATGGTCGCGCAGATAGTCGGCGACGATCCGCGCATTGCGATCGGCCTTTTCCATGCGCAGGCTGAGCGTTTCCAGCGAGCGGCTGATCATCCAGCAGGAATGCGGATCGAGCTGGGTGCCGATCGCGCCGCGCAGCGCCTTGACGTCCTTCATCAGCTTCTTCGAGCCGAGCGCCGCGCCCGCGATCAAATCGGAATGGCCACCGACATATTTGGTCAGCGAGTACAGTGACAGATCGGCGCCGTGCTCGATCGGGCGCTGGAACACCGGCCCGAGCAGCGTGTTGTCGCAGGCGATGATCGGCGTGAAGCCCTGCGCCTTGCCGATCGCGTCGGCGACACGCCGGGTCAGCGCGATATCGACCAGGCCGTTGGTCGGATTGGCCGGCGTCTCGATGAAGATCATCGCAACGCGGCCCTTCTTCATCGCCTCGTCGGCGGCGGCGCGCACGACGCTTTCGTCGAGGCCGTCGGCGAAGCCCACGGCTTGAATCGAAAACGCCGCCAGCGTCTTGGTGAACAGCGTCTCGGTGCCGCCATAGAGCGGCTGTGAGTGCAGGATCACATCCCCCGGCCGCGCGAAGGCGAGCACCGTGGTCGAGATCGCCGACATGCCGGAGGAAAACAGCGCGCAGCTCTCGGTGCGCTCATAGATCGCGAGACGGTCCTCGACGATTTCGCTGTTCGGATGATTGAAGCGCGAATAGACCAGCCCCGCCCCCATGCCTTCCGGAGGCTCGCGCCGGCCCGCGACGAAATCGAAGAAGTCCTTGCCGTCCTCGGCGGTGCGGAACACGAAGGTCGAGGTGAGGAATACCGGAGGCTTGACGGCGCCTTCCGACAATTGCGGGTCGTAGCCGTAGTTCAGCATCTGGGTTTCCGGATGCAGCAGATGGTTGCCGATGTGGGTTCTGGATGGAAACGGTTTTGTCATGGCCGGTCTCCTGTTCGCGAGACCACCGCGCCGGCGGCGATTCCCGGAATGATGCGACCGAGCATACTCCAGCTTTGTGCCATTCGGCCAAAGCCCGGCGCCACGCAGTTCTGGATAACGACGGCCGGCGCGCGCCCTGCGCCGCCGGCCGTTCGGAAGCTCGCACGTGGGTGAGGACGCGATTACCAGCTGCGATCCACGTTGCGCACCTCACCGGTGCGCGCGTCGACATCGACCTGCATCCAGCGGCCGCGATAATCCCGGCCTTCGATCTCCCATTCGTCGCCGAGGAATTCGGTGTTGGACACCGTCACGATGCCGATGCTGGTCGCGACGTCGAGCGCCGCCTGCATGGAGAGCTGGCTGGCAGAATCATAGGCCAGCGCCGGTGTCGCGGCACCAATCGCCAAAGCCGCGACTGCAGGGATCAAGAATTTTCGCATGGTTCACTCCTCATGGAACGGGATGTCATGCCGCATAAAACGAGCGGCGCCCCCGATCAGTTCCAGCAGCGGCGACCACGGAGCAGCGCGAACCTTCGGCAGTTGCGGCAATTCGGTGGCGATTCCATTTTCATCAACGGGCGCTGCGCGGCTTGCGCGCCGCCTTCTTCCACATCCGGAAACCGCCCTCGAATGCGTTGGCGTTGTCGCCGAACCTCACCTTGGGCGGCGGGTTGTCGATCTTGTCGGCATTGCCTCCGCCGAGCACGATGTAGTCGGGCTCCAGCGCCGCCGACAGCCGCGCGATGACGTCCTCGACGCTCTTGCGCCATTTCTTCAGGCCGCGCCGCTCGAGACCGGCGGCGCCGACATAGTCCTCGAACGTCCCGTCCCTGCGATACGGCAAGTGGCCGAGCTCCATCGGCTCGAAAACGCCGTCGACGATCATCGCCGAGCCAAGCCCGGTGCCGAGGCCGAGAAACAGCATCCGCCCGCCCTGATAGCTGCCGATCGCCTGCATCAATGCGTCGTTGACGACCTTCACCGGCCGGCCGAACGCTGCGTGAAAATCGAACCCGGCCCAGCCGCGGCCGAGATTGTGCGGCTCCGTCAGCGGACGGTTGTGCACCACCGGCCCGGGATAGCCGATCGAGATCACATCGTAGGACCAGTTCCTGGTCAGCGCCTTGACCTGCCGCACCATCTCGGTGGCGGACAAGGTCGGACCTGACTCGAACTCGCGCCGGATTCGGTCCTTGTCGGTCATGACCTTCACATGTGTGCCGCCGATGTCGATCGCGAGCACCGTGCGCCGCGACGCGGGCCTCTTCGTTTTCTCGGCTGTCTTCTTGGCTGCCTTCTTGGCCATCGATCGGTTCTCTCTTGTGCGCTCCGAGTGGAGCAGTGAAACGCATTGCGCGCCACAGCCGCGTTCTGCATCTGACTCCAATTTGTTCGCGCGGAACGAATCGGAATCGACAAAATCGCCGAGGCTCAAACGTTAACAACCTGCATGCACGCACCGCACCCAAGCGATCAATGTTGTACCACGGTGGGATTATTGTACTCGGCGTGCAATCTCGCACATCCTTCAGACCCGTTGATGCTCCGGCTTGCCGGATTTGTGCGACAGACGGCAGCGCCGCCGCGTTCCCCGTTCGACTCCATTTCGTTCGCGAAGAACGAATCGGAATCGAAAAATCAGCGCAGCGCGATTCTTAACAACACATTTGCGACTTCGATGTTGCGGCAACTTTGCAGAGCGGATCAGCGCGAGCGTCGTCGGCCACCCGTCGGCGAACGCGAGCGGCGGATTACGCGCGTACCAACCCGCCCGAGATGCTGCGTCCGCCGCCAGTCCCCAAGGTGACGCCACAGCGCCTCCGCGACAGGTCCGTGCGGATGCTGGCGATACCGGATCACCGCCAGATTTTCGTCGCGACCCGGAAAGTTCGGTCCCGCGATGCTGATCAACCTGCCGTCGGCGAGCTCATCCTCGATCAGCCACGCCGGCAGATGGCCCCATGCAAGACGATGCAGGATCAGCTCCTTCTTCATCATCTGGTCCGGCACCGTGCACTGATGGGCGCCGTCAATCAGGAAGAAGGCTTCCGATGACGGTCGCCGCGCAGTATCGCGTATCACGCACTGCGTGAATGGACGCATCTGCTCCGGCGTGATCCGCCTGGTCCACGCAAACGGCAAGAACCCGGGCGCGACAACCGGCACCATGGCGGTCGTCGAGAGCTTGATCTGCTCGAACCGCGGGTCCGACGGGTCGGCGCGATGAAACACCAGGTCCGCCTCCCCCTCGATCAAGCGCTCGAGAGGTCCCCCGACCGCCTCATATTCCAGGTGCAGCCGCGTGTTGGGATATTGGGCAAAGAACCCCGAGAGCATCTGCAGGATCGGCGGCCGCGGAACCAGGTCGCCGATGACGAGACGCAGGACGACCTCTTCCCCGCTGACGAGCTGCTCCGCATAGGCCTGCAGCAGATCGAGCTCGCGCAACGTCGCCCGCGCCCGGAGGAGAAACGTCCGCCCCGCCTCCGTCAGCCCCACACGGTATCCGCTGCGATCGAACAGCGTGAGGCCGAGCTGCTGCTCGAGCCGGGCGACCGCCACGAACACCGATGGGTGCGATCGGTTCAGCGCGGCGCCGGCAGCCTGGAAGCTTCCCTTGGTCGCGACAGCGTCGAAGCAGCGCAGATCGTGGAGCTTGATCCGATCCATTATCCATAAAACCTACAGAGACTTGTCAATCTTAGTAATTTTTCTTGCTGGGCGCGAGCCCTAGCCTGGCGCTATGCGAAGCCGCCGGCTTCCACCAGCAGAAGGGACCAGCGAGATGAGCGGCGATCAACACTTCACGACGGCAGATGGCTGCCGGATTGCGTACCGGATCGACGGCCCCGTCGATCGGCCGGTGCTCATGCTGTCGAACTCGATCGCCACGAACCTGCACATGTGGGATCGATCGGTGGCGGCGCTTGGCCGCTCCTTTCGCCTGCTCCGCTACGACACCCGTGGCCATGGCGGGTCGGACGCGCCGGCGGGTCCCTATTCGATGGACCGGCTCGGCCGCGACGTGGTCGAGCTGCTCGACTTTCTCGACATCGATCGGGCACATTTTCTCGGCCTTTCGCTCGGTGGGTTCATCGGGCAATGGCTCGGCGTCTTCGCGCCCAACCGCATCGATCGCCTGATCCTCTCGAACACGGCGCCCTATCTTGCCGCGGAGCTGCATTTCGACGACCAGATCCACGCGGTGCTGGCTGCGAGCGATATGGACGCGATCGCAGACGGCTTCATGCGCAACTGGTTTCCCGCGACGATGCTGGCCGCGCCGAACGAGATCGTCGACGAATTCAGCAACATGGTACTCACCACCTCGCCGCGCGGCCTTGCCGGGTGTTTCGCCGCACTGCGCGATGTCGATCTTCGCCGCGTCATCGCGCTGATCGCGGCGCCGACCCTGGTCATCGGCGGCGAGAGCGACACCGTCACGCGCCCCAATCACAGCGAAGCGATCGCGACGACGATTGCCGGTGCAAGACTCGTCCTGCTGCCCGGCGTTCACATCCTCAATGTCGAGCAGGCGGAACGATTCAACAGTGAGGTTCTGGGCTTCCTGGAGTCCGCACCGTAATCGTTCCCCATCCGACTCCATTTTGTTCGCAGGGAACGAATCGGAATCGAGCAAATCAGCACAGAGCAATTGTTAACAACACGTTTGCGATCGCGACGTTGATCAAGCTTGCAAGGCAGATTTGTCGAAGGCGTAATCCGCCATCAGCAAAGATGGCGGGTTACGCGGAGCCTGTCATCGGGCCGTCCTACGGACGGACCCGTTGGCTACCCCGCCCCAGGCTCCGTCCAACGTCATATTCAAGCTCCGGCCGTAGCGCACGCATCTTCTCCGCCAGTCTCTGGCTTGCGGTCTCTTCCGCCTGCGCCAGGCGGTCGACGAGCGCGACGTAGTCCGCATCGCTCTTGTGCTGATTGAGTTTCGATTGCCCCTCGATCTCGTCGACGACGAGATCGATCACCCTGATCGACGCCAGCATCTGTTCGCGCTTGCCGGGCTCCATCTGCGTGAGGTCCCAGGGCTGCTTCGGCAGCCGCGCCTCGGAGACCGCGAGCAGCGCGTCACCGTGACCACGATTCTCGCCGCGATCGCGCAGGTGCGCGACGCCGGACAGATGCACCGCCTCGTAGAGCCAGGTCGAAACGTTGTCGCGCGAGACGTACCAGTCGTTCGAGATGTAGGCGTCGTCGCCCGAGACGATCAGCAGAAAGCGCCTGATACCGTCGGCGAGCTCGACCAGCGGATTCCTCGCGGTGAGATGGAGCTGCACGATCACGCGATCGTCGCGCCGCGCGATCACGAAGGGAACATGAGACGCTCGCGGGCCGCGTGCGTCGGCGGCGACGATGGCGCCGAAGCCGCGCGCCGCCGCGAAGGCCAGGGCGTGGTCGTCCTCGATGCGAAACTGGGGACGGAGGATGTGCATGGCGGTGGCGCTCGCGGCTGGGGGGAGACGACCCAGCGAGGCTAGCGCAACTTTTGCCGGAGATCACCGCCATGCACCGTCCGGCTCAGCAGATCATGGCGTTGTCACCGTGGTCGCAGACGCCGCCGGGCTGATCCCGGGGCAGCGTCTCGAATTCGCCGAAGCGCGGCACCGCCACGCGCGGCGGCCCGCCGCCCCAGCGGCCGGCGGCCGCGGCATGTCCCTTCAAGAACGCGGATGGGCCGGCCGGGACCTCCCGCGCCATGGCCGACGTCGTCAGCATGCCAAGGGCCAGCAAGCCTGCCGCGACGTGTTTGATCGTGGTCATCGAGCGTCTCCTGCTGGATCAACAGGATGGGGATCATCTCACCGGCCTGTCGAAGCGTTTTCGCTAGAACCATGACGGGCGGCGCTCCCCGATTATTCCGTGACGACGCAACGAATTTGCAGGTGCTGTGGCTCAGTTCGACACATTCGATTGATTGGAGCGTGACCGAGAGCGACCTTCACCGTCGTCCTGGCGAAAGCCAGGACCATTGCCCCGAATGCCCACATTGTTGCGCGACGCTGGGCCCAATTCCTCTCACGACCAACGCCGGTGGTTATGGGTCCCCTGGCTTTCGCCAGGACGACGATTGGAAGGGGCGAGCCCCGAAGGATGCCCGGCGCCCGGCTGATGGACGCACCGACCCCTCGAAGGCAATGTCCGCCGTTGAACTCACCGCAACTCGCGGGTTACGCTGTCACCCGCCTCACGCCCTCCCGCTGGAAGGATCACCATGAACGGCAATCGATATTACGGCGTCCGCGTCGAGGGTGCGAAATACGGCGTGGGGTTCGGCTCGGCGCTGGCGATTGCGATCTCCTACACCAAGAACCATTCGATCCTGTGGGCGATCATCCACGGTATCCTGGGCTGGCTTTACGTGATCTACGCCGCCCTGTTCGGGTGATGCGGACACCATGACCGTCATCTCGATCCAGTCACAGGTCGCATTCGGCCATGTCGGCAACAGCGCCGCCACCTTTCCGATCCAGTTGCATGGCATCGATGTCGTCGCCGTGCCCACCACGCTGCTCAGCAACCGGCCGGGCTATCCGACGATCCGCGGCCGGGTGCTCGACGTGCAGCTGGTGGCCGATCTGTTGCGCGGCATCGAGGAGCGCGGCGCGGTCGAGGCGGCCCGGATGATCCTGTCGGGCTATCTCGGCTCGGCCGATATCGGCTTTGACGTCGCCGACTTCGTCGCCCGCGCGAAAGCCGCGAACCCGGCCCTGCTCTATTGCTGCGATCCGGTGCTCGGCGATCGCGACCGCGGCATGTTCGTGCGGCCGGACATCCCGCCGCTGGTGCGCGACCAACTCTGCCCGCTCGCCGATATCATCACGCCGAACCATTTCGAGTTCGAGTTCCTCTGCGGCGCGCGCGTGACGACGATCGACGACGTGATCGCCCAGGCCGGCGCGCTGATGGCGCGGGGTCCGGCAACGATCGTCATCACCAGCGCCGAGCTTGCCGGCACGCCCCACAATGAAATCGAGACGCTGGCGATCGAACGCACGGAAGGCGCGCGCATTGCGGCTTGGCGCGTGCGCACCCCGCGGGTGCCGATCAGCCCGTCCGGCACCGGCGACCTGTTCGCGGCGCTGTTCGCCGCCGCCCGCATGCGCGGCCTCGCGACACCGGACGCGCTCAGCCACGCTGCGTCAGGCATCCACGGCGTGCTGGTGCGCACGGCCGAGCGGGGAACCGAGGAAATGCGTATTGTCGAAAGCGCCGGCGTGATGCTTGATCCGAGGCCACGCTTCGCGGCGGTCGCCCTCCCTGCATCCTGACATCCGGGACACCTTCATGATCGACACCACCACCCTGCTCACCTACGCCGCCGTCGAGCTCGGCCTGTTCCTGATCCCCGGGCCGGCGGTGTTGCTGGTGCTCGCGCGTTCGGTGACCGGCGGGCCGCGCGTCGGCGTCGCCACCGGGTTCGGCATCGCGCTCGGCGATCTCGTTCACACTGCGATGGCGACGTTCGGCCTGTCGGCCGTGCTGATGACCTCGGCGCTGGCGTTCTCGATCGTCAAATATGCCGGCGTGATCTACCTGATCGTGCTCGGCATCCGCGCCCTGTTCGAGACGAATGACGACCTGCATCTGCCGGCGGCGCAGCCGGTCGATCCGCGGCGCGCGTTCCGGCAGGCGATCTGGGCGGAAATGCTCAATCCGAAGACCGCGCTGTTCTTCCTCGCCTTCCTGCCGCAGTTCGTGCATCCCGGTCACGGCTCGGCGGTCGCCCAATTCGCGACGCTGGGCCTGATCTTCGTCGCGATGAGCGCGGCCTACACCTCGCTGCTCGCGCTCGCCGCCGGCCAGATCAGTCCGTGGATCAGGCGGCACCGCCGCATCGGGCAGTGGCAGGGCCGCGTGGTCGGCACGATCTATATCGCGCTCGGCATCCGCCTTGCGTTTCAGGAGCGCTGATGTCTCCGCTCAAGCCGCAAGCCACTTATGACGACTTCGCCCGCCTCGACATCAGGATCGGCAAGGTCGTCGAAGTGCAGCCGTTTCCGCGCGCCCGCAACCCCTCCTACAAGGTCGGTGTCGATGTCGGCGCCGGGCGGATCATGTGGTCGAGCGCGCAGATCACGAATTATGAGCCGGCGGCGCTGGTCGGCTCGCTGGTGGTCTGCATCTGCAATCTCGGACCGAAGAACATTGCCGGTTTCACCTCGGAACTGCTGATCCTCGGCGCCAAGGACATCGGTGGCCAGGTGATCGTGCTCGGCCCGCGCAGCGAGGTTGATGTCGGCGAGCCGATCTTCTGACCGATCATCCTGACGTTGAGGCCGATCACGGCCGCGTGATTCAAATCGTCTGGAATCCCCGTAGTTTACCGATGGGGGATGATCCGGATTCTCGATGCCAGCGCGCGCTGCTATTCCAACGCGCAAGAATCGCTTCGGCATGGGAATCGGAAAATGTCCGCAGTTTTCTTTCACTGCTCTGACGACAAGCACGTCATCCTGGATCGCACCGGCGCCGCGATGGACCTTTCGGAAGCATGGGTGCATGCGGAGCAGCTGGCGCGCAGCTTTGTCATGACACCGAGCGCGGAGGACTGGCGCAACTGGGCGGTCCACGTCACCGACGATATCGGGACCGAGATCTTCGAGCTTCCGTTCGCCGCCGTCCTCGGCGAACTGCACTGAGGGTGTGCCATGAATTCGATGGAACTCACCCTGCAGCCCTGGCGCCGCCGCCTCACCTGCCTCGTCACGCGCTGCGTCGCGCTGCTCGACGGCGTCATCAATCCCTATCGGCCTGAACTGTACTACATGCGCGGGCCCGGCCCGAAATGCCGCGCCAGGCGGCAAGCCGCCTTGCGCGACTAGTTCGCGCATCCGCGATGAGAAAAGGCCGGCGGGCGTTACGCCACCGGCCTTCTCCTGCAACTGCCGGTTCCCGGAGCCCGGTTCCGTTGCGATCTGCTTGGGCTCGAGCTTGCGCCGACAATTTTAATCAAATCTTAACGGCATGGCGGTGAGCTGGATCAAGGACCCCTTCGCCGTGCCGCGCGTGCTTGATCGTTCATCGTGCCTGACGCGCTGCACATCGTTTTTGCGCGGATCGCTCGACGATTGTGCGCCACGCATCTTAGGGAATGCACGACTCAGTGTTACCCTGTGATGCAAACCGAAACGGAGAGCTTCGGAATGCCGTACTACACCTTCGATCTCGTGGTGGGGGACGAGTTCCGCAATCAAGGAACGATCATCCTCGAAGACATCAGCCTCGCATCCGATCGCGCCGATCAGCTCGCCAATGAGCTGTCGCAGGTCAAGCCGGAGTTGAAAGCGCGCGGCTGCGCCGTGCGCGTCACCGACATCGATCGGCGCGAACTCTACCGGACGCCGCTCGATCCCGTGCCGCGGTGGCGCAGGATCGGCTAGCGTCGGCAGGCCTCAAGTACTGACGATCGCGCTTGTTGCCGCGCGCGCCCGATCTTGCTGCGCGCGGCGACCGGTCACTTCTTCAGGTTCAGGCGGCCGATGAAGTCGCGCTTGCCGAGCGGCGCGCCCTTGTGGCGGAGGATGTCGTAGGCCGTGGTCGAATGAAAGAAGAAGTTCGGCAGCGAGAACGACATCAAAAATCCCTCGGCCGTGAACAGCATCGACCGGTCTCCGACCTTGAATGTCATGTCGCGCCCGAGCAGCGCATTGACTGCATCTGGCGTCAGCGCCGACAACTCGCTGTGCGCGTCCTTCACCAGCGCCTGCAATGCGGCGTAGTCCAGATCGGGCTTGCCGGACGGCGGGACGAACACGCCGTTCTTCGCCGCCTCCATCGCGCCGCGGGAGTGGTGCGCGAGCGAGACCACCTGAAAGCGGAACGGCAGCATGTCGGGAAACAATCGGGTCTCGACGATCTCGGCCGGATCGATGCCGTTGTCCTTGAAATGCGTGAGGCTCTTTTCGAGAAAGCCCGAGACGGAGCCGAGGATCTGCAGATAGTTGGCGACAGTCGCGTCGTAGAGTGAAAAGGTCACGGCGAATTCCCCCAGATAGAATTTATTTGCTGATTGCCTGAACAGAGTTCCCGGAATTTCCGGCAAAGGCAAGCGGCACTGGGGCATAAATCAAATGGTCCAGCGCGCAGCGCCAGGCTCATTTCGATCCGGAAGAGCGAGCTGCGCCGTCAGCTCTGATGCGGTCCGCGCATCATCTTCATGGCGTCCTCGATATGACGCCACTCGCGGGCCTCTTCGGTCTCGCCCTTGCTCTCGCAGGCCACGGCGTTCTGCGCAGCCTGCGCGCTCGCCTGCGGACCGTGCTTCTGCAGCATCTGCCGCGCGATGGTGTGGATCTGCATCTCGGCTATCATGGCGCTCTCCTCGGCTGTCAAATGCCGCAGGAACGGCGTGACCGCGCATCCCGCGGGCTGACATCAGAACCGCTGAACGCCGTGTCTGGTTCCAGCGCCGCCGCAAACCGCGATGCGATCAGCGGTTCCCACGCGCCGCGGCGGCGGCTAGAAGCGAGTACCGTACCTTCCCGGGTTGCCGTGACCATGGCTCAGAACATCTACGACGATCCCGGCTTCTTCGCCGGCTACAGCCAACTGCCGCGGCAGGTCCGCGGACTGCTCGGCGCGCCGGAATGGGCCGCGATCCGCGCGATGCTACCCGATATCGCGGGCAAGCGCGTGGTCGACCTCGGCTGCGGCTTCGGCTGGGTGTCGCGCTGGATGCGGGGGCAAGGTGCATCCGATGTGCTCGGCGTCGACCTCTCCCAGAACATGATCGCCCGCGCCATCGCGATGACGCAGGACCCGGCCATCACCTACGAGATCGCCGACCTCGAGACGCTGGAGTTGCCGAAAGCGACGTTCGATCTCGCCTACAGCGCCCTCACCTTCCATTACGTCGGGGACTTCGATCGGCTCGCGCGCATGCTGTACCGCGCGCTCGTCCCGGAGGGACATCTGGTCTTCACCATCGAACATCCGATCTACATGGCAGCCACACGCCCGGACTGGGGACAGGATCAGGACGGCCGCAAGACCTGGCCGGTCAACCGCTACTTCATCGAAGGCGAACGCCGGACCGACTGGTACGTGCAGGGCGTGCTGAAATATCATCGCACCATCGGCACCACGCTGAATGCGCTGATCGGCGCCGGCTTCTCGCTGCGGCATGTCGAGGAATTCTCCCCGACACGCGAGCAGATCAGGGCGATGCCTGAGCTGGCCGACGAGCTCGAGCGGCCGATGATGCTGCTGGTATCGGCGCAGCGCTAAAGCGCGATGAGATTGGGTCGAATCGTCATCGCGCTTTAGCTCGTTGTTTGATCATGATCTTTTCCGAAAACCGCTTCGCACTTTTCCGGATCATGCTCTAGCTCACGCCGCGAGCAGCTTGTCGAATTCCTCGGGCGGGTATGATTTGCCGTCCTTGTCGGTGATCACCACCTGCCATCCTTCGCTGGCCCAGACCCTGGCCTTGGCGATGATGATGAAGGAGCTCTCCCGCTCGATCCTGACCGTTTCGTTCTCGCGTTCTGCGATCATCTTGTAGGCCAACGCTTGTCCCTCGCCGACATCATCCATTCCGGCGGTGTGTTGGCAGTGGCTTTGGGCTGCATTTCGCTGGGAGTGTGACAATTTGGTGGAAGCCTGCCGCAAGATGCGGCAGAGCGCAATTTGTGGTCGCGGCTACGCCAACTTGCCCATCAGGGTCGGCATATCCAGCGCCGACGAGTTGACATTGACGCTGCGCGCGAATCGCATCTGCGGTCCCTCGAAGGTGCAGGTCACGGTGTCGCGGAACGCCGATTCGACGAAGGTCCATGTCATCACGAAGGTGCGCAAGTCGCGCCAGGTACCGCTCGCGACCACGCGCATCACATCGGGCTGATACTCGTGATGCAGCTTGTTGCCGGTCATCGTCGTGGTGCCCTCGCGCGGCGCGTCGAGGCCGACCTCGATCGTGTGCGTGCCCCTGCCGTCCTCAAGCGTGAACGTGCAGGTCTTGTCGGCGAAGCTGAGATTGACCGATTTGATCGCGTCGGCATTCTCCGGCATCTGCCAGGTCTTGCCGGATATCTCCGCTGCAACCGGCGATGATGCCGCGACCAGCGGCGGTAGCAACTGCAGGGCCGAGGTGCGCGCCTTCAGCTTGTCGGCCTCGGCATCGTTCTTCGCCGCGGTGGCAGAGAACATCGCCGGGAAATGCCGGAACACCAGCTTGTTGAAACCGCTACGCTGCGGGATGCCGGCGGTGATCGCCAGCACCGCATTGTGCTTGGGAAAGACGAAGCTGAGCTGGTCGAACAGGCCGTCGGCGTAGAATGTCCCAGGCCCGATCCACCATTGATAGCCGTAAGTGTCCTTGACGTGCGGCTGCTGCACCGCCGCCACCCAATCGGCCGGCAGCACCTGCCTGCCGTTCCAGATGCCGTTCTGCGCGTAAAGGATGCCGAGCTTGAGGCAATCGACCGTCTTCCAGCTCAGCCCGTTGGCGCCGGGCGAGATACCTTCAGGCCCGACCGGCCATTCATAGCCCGAGATTCCGAGAGGATCGAAAAACCGCGGCTTGAGATAATCTGCGACGGCCTCGCCGGTCGTCTTGGTGACGATCGCCGACAGCAGATAGGTCGCAGCCGAGGTGTAGACCCATTTCGTGCCCGGCTGGTACACGACCGGGATCTTGAAGAACTCGGCGACCCAGCTGGTCTTGATCGGCCGCCATGCCGATCCCGAGGTCATCGCGGCGTGGCCGGTGCGCATGGTCAGGAGATCCTCGACCGTCATCGCCGCGAGCTTGTCGTCGACGACGGGCGGCAGCTTGTCCTTGAAGAACGACACCGCCTTGTCCTGCAGGCCGAAGCGCTTGTCGGCCATCGCTAGCCCGACGGCGCTGACGGTGACGCTCTTGGTCAACGAATGCATCATGTGGTTGCGATCGGCGCGATACGGCGACCACCAGCCCTCGGCAATCACCTGGCCGTTACGCCACAGCATGAAGCTGTGCAGCTCGTAGCCCTGGCGGTCGACGTCATCAAGGAAGTCGAGGATCGCTGATGGCGCAACGCCTTGTTCTTCTGGCCTGCCGCGCGACAGTCCGTCGGCAACACCGGTCTCGGCCTGTGCCGTCGTCATGGTGCCGAGTTGTCCGTCCGGCGCGAACAGCACGGCGGCTCCGCCCAGAAACAGTTGCAATGCTCCGCGCCGTGACGGCTGACCTGATGTGACGCCGTCAATTTCCTGATTGTCGTTTGGCATGGGCCGTCCTCCGAAAGCAGAACGGAGGTTATGGCTCCGGCCGGCACTGTCAACGCATGCGGCGCGCATGGCCCTAAAACGAAAAATCCCGCCTTGGCGGGACAATCCAAGGCGGGGAAAGGTTCGTTGGGTAGAAATCCACGCGCCTGGAAAAAGCGAGCGCGGGGAAGTAGCGGCGACAATTCTATTGGGCTGGGTGGTTCAGACAACAGGATTAAAGCGCGTATGACATCGGGACTTTTTCCCGATCCGGCCGGCAAAAAATCCCGAGCCTCGGCCGTGCGGCGCAGCTCACTGCACGACATCGAGCCTGACATTGGCGACGCCCTTGCCGATCATGCCGAGCGACTGGGCCGCGGAATACGAGACGTCGACGATGCGCCCGGGAACGTAGGGCCCGCGGTCATTGACGCGCACGGTGACCGAGCGGCCGGTCTTGACGTCGGTGACGCGCAGCTTGGTACCGAATGGCAATGTCGGATGCGCAGCGGTCAGTTCGTGCGCGTTGAACTTCTCGCCGCTCGCGGTCTCCTGCTCGTCGCTGTAGAAGCTCGCAACGCCTTGCGATGCGATCTTGCTGTCACCGGTCTTGCGCGCGGCGTAGGGCGCGTGCCTGTGCGCGGTTGCCACATGGGTGCGCACCGCGGACGACGCGGCCCGGGTCGGCTCAGCCGATGCCGGCCGGCTCGCGAGCGCCTGCGAGCGCTGGCTGACGACGGATGATTGTGCGCAAGCCGCGAGCGAGGCCGCGCCGATCACCACCGCGAACAGCCGCAGCGGCTTTCGCGCATGGGCAAACCGGATCGCGGGCGCGGCACCGCGCGCGCGGCAGATAACGTCGACGTACGAAATGACTGCATCGTCGCGTGTCATGTTGCATCCCCAACTCGCGCCCCAGCCCAAGCCGAAAATCCAACACCAGCCTAATGAGCCGAATCCAAACAGGGCGGAACGGTGGCGGAGCGCGATCAGACGCGCCGCACGTCGCGCGATTTCCCTTCAGGTGTGGTGGACACGCCACACAACCCGAGGAGATTCACCGGACACGCAGTCCTGGCGACCCCGGCTGCCGGCTCCGGTTCCCGAAACTCCTCAACCTCTCCACCCTCTCGCCTTGCTTTGGTCAAACCCGACTGGAGTTGTGGGGACCGGGCCAGGGGTCGATACAGAGCGAAATTTGCCGGCCGCCCATTTGCGGTTGACCTTGGACTGAAACGGGGACCGCCATGCAATCGACGATGAAAGACGCAGATCCGCACGATATTTTTGCGATCGAACCCAGCTTCGCTCCGGCCCGGCCGGACCATGCCGCTGCGCCTGCGGCAGCCGACGAGGCATCATCCGGACAGCGCGAGCCGTGGTTCGGCCCGAGCCTCGCGCCCTCGTCCACGCCACCGGTTGCGCCGGTCGCCTCGGTGCCGCCGGTCACGCCGGTAGCGGTGACGCCGGCTGTGCCGGAATACAGCGCTGCAAGCCATGACGGCAGGCTGGACGACATCCGGCTGGAGCGCGCGCCGCGTCCCACCAACAAATGGGCGATCCGCGCGTTCTGGTTCCTGTTCGCGATAGCCGGCGCCATGGGCACCGCGGCGTGGCAGCACTACGGACATCGCGTCAAGCAGATCGTGACCGAGTACGTGCCGCAGGCAGAGGCCCTGACCTCGCTGCTGCCGGGCAAGGCGGCTCCCGCGTCCGACCAGGCAAGCCCGCCCGTCGCGCAAGCGGCGGCGGCTGATCAGCCGCCTGACGCCGCTCCGGCCGTGGCGCCGCAGAACGTCGCCGGAGCGGCCCCGGCTGCCGTCGCGGCGCCGGTTGCGGCAGCGCCGGCCGCAGCCGCACCTGACCAGACGCAATTGCTGCAGTCGATGGCGCGCGATCTGGCGTCGATGGGGCAGCAGATCGAACAGCTCAAGACCAGCATCGATCAGCTCAAGGCCAGCCAGGATCAGTTGTCACAGCGCGTCGCGCGAACGACCGAGACCAGGGCCGTCGAACCACGGCCGGTTGCGCCGCGCCCGCGCGCCGCGATCACACCTCAGGCCGTGCCGCATGCGGCCGTTGCTCCACCGCCGATCCGTCGGCCGGCGCAGGCCTATATCCCGCCGCCGCCTCCGTCGGCATCAGCAGCGCCGCTGCCGGCCCCCGTCGCAGTCGCGCCGCAAGCTGCGGCACCGCGGCCGGTGCTGCCGCAGCAGCAGTCGAATATCGTCGATGCTGATGACAACGGCCCCGTGGTTCGGCCGCCGATGCCGCTGCGCTGACGGCTGAACAACTATAAAAAAAGCGGCCGATCGCGATGACGCGATCGGCCGCTTTTGCACTTCGCGTGCGAATTACGCGCTCTGTCCCGGCGGCAGCACGACCACGGTGGCGCCCGGCTTGACGTGCTGGTAGAGATCGATGACGTCGGCGTTGTTCATGCGGATGCAACCCGACGAGATCGCCTGCCCGATATATTCGGGCTGGTTGGTGCCGTGGATACGGTACAGCGTGTCCTTGTTGCCTTGGTAGAGGTAGATGCCGCGGGCCCCGAGCGGATTGGCCGGCCCACCCGCGACACGCGCCGGATACGGCCCGAGCCGCTCCTGGATATCCTTGGTCGGAACCCAATCCGGCCACTCCGCCAGACGGCCGACCGTGGCCACGCCGGAGAACGCCATCGCCTCCTCGCCGACGGCGACGCCGTAACGGATCGCCTTGCCGCCGGGCAGCACGTAGTAGAGATAGCGCGCGTCGGTATCGACCAGAATCGACCCCGGCTGCTCCTTGCGCGTGTAGTCGACAATGTGGCGCTGGAACTGATCCGGAATCTTGGCCTCCGCATAGGGCGGATGCGCCAGCAATTGCCGATCACGCGGCGTCATCGCGGCATCCGTCACCGGCGACAAGGTCGCCTGCATGCAGCCGCCAAGCGCAAGCGAACCAACCAGCACCGCAGCAAGCCCCAACTTCGACACGATCATTCTCCCCTGCGTCAACTTGTGGCACTTGCTGCCGAAATCGTGCTGAAATCGTGGCGGTACCGTTTGGAACACGGCTGTTTGATCGGTTCCTTCGGCAAGTGTGTCCTTGCGGTTGCAGTCGGTTCCCGCGGACGCTAGCCTTGCGGCAAAATGCTTAAGACATCGGGAGGAATTCGATGCGTTACGCTTTGCTGATCGGCGGCCTAATCGTCGCGGCGACGCCGGCCCACGCCGATCCGCGCGCGGCCTATGTCACGATGGTGCTGCGGGCCTTTGCCGCCAAGGTCGAGTGCCCCGGCACCGATCTGGTCTATCAGGACCTCGTGCAGCGCGCGCAGGACATGCATCTGCCCGACGGCACCACCGAACAGGTGCGCAAGGCGATCGCCTACATGCACACCGGCGGCAAGATGGGCGAGAAGCAGGCCGACGATCTGATGACCGAAGTCGCGATCGCAACCCAGACCACCGACCTCGATCAGCGCCGCGCCGGCAGCATGACAACCTGGTGCCAGGACCAGAAGACGCGGCTCGCGGGCTACATCAGGAGCAAGGAATAGAAAGCATCTTCAGGCGAAGTCGGCACCGGCTCGCGTGAGGAAGACGGCGCTCAGTACGGCGGCGCCTTGCGCGCGCGCTGGGCCTTGGCCGCTTCGATCCACCAGGTGAAATCGTCGGCGAAGCGTGGAAAGGCACGCTCGAGCGCTTTGCCGCCCTCGCCGATCGGCTTGCCTTCTGCGGATAGAGTCTGCGCGATCGGTCCTGCGCTGATCGTGCTCGACACCACCACCATCCCCATCTCGGACAGCGTGCCGTGCCAGGCGGTGGCGGCGCGCGCGCCGGCGAACCGCCCGGCCGAGTAGCTCGCGATCGCCGCGGGCCGCCAGAACCATTCCTCGAGGAAATGATCGGTCAGGTTCTTCAGCCCGGGCTGGATGCCCCAATTGTACTCGCCGGTGACGAACAGGAAGCCGTCGGCGTCGCGGATCTTGCCGGCGAGCGCCTCGAGCGCGGCCGGCGCCTGCCCCTTGGGATGTTCCTTGTACATGCGGTCGAGCATCGGCAGGCCGACCTCCTTGGCGTCGATCAACTCGACGTCGTCGCCGCGCCCGCGAAGGCCGTCGATGACGAAATGCGCCAGCCGGATGCCCATGCGATCCGAACGATAGGAGCCGTAGAGAACGAGAATGCGGTGGGTCATGATGCGCCGATCCTAGCATGGCCCTGCGACGGCCGTCGCGCGACTTAGCGCGAAGACCCGGCGCGCAGATGTTAACCGCCGCCCCCGCGTATTTTCCCGGCGTTAAGCAATTGGTCGCACGCCTGCCGCGGTGGCCAAAAATCGCCAGATTTGTTTTCTGGATATGTCGTCGCTTCGAGAAAGGAGAACCGACATGCCGATCGCAAGGCTATTTTTTGCAGGCTCGCTCGCCGCCATTGCCGCCATCGCCACACCGGCGCTGGGCAAGAATGCCGAGCGGCAGAAGCCCGACGAGAAGTCTACCACCGCCACGCCGACAGGTTGCCAGGCCTATCAGCAAGCCCCTGACGGCACCTGGAACCAGCTTCCCTGCGGCGAGGCGGGCTCGGGCGGCACGACCCAGCACCGCGCAGCGACCAAGGGCGCCGACGACGACGAGCACTGAACCGTCACGCCTGGCCCTTTGCCCTGGCCGAGCCTTGCCGGCCTGTCGCGATCGGGGCGGTGCGGCGCGTTTCAAATGATCGGGACCGCTGGGACCACCGCGGCCCCGTATCATAAACCCAAGCTTAATGCGCACCCGGTACGGTTGAGGCCTCTCCCTCCCTCGTCAAGAAATGGCGCGCATCCCATGAAAATTGGTACTCTCCTGACGGCCGCGATCGTCTCGTTGTCCGCGGTCGGCGGCGGGCTCGCGGCCTATGTCGCGGTCACCAAGTACCAGACCATGGACAAGGTCTCGACCGCGCAGAGCCGGCTCGAGATCGTCCGCGCCGTCGGCGATATCCCGCGCTACATGAACTCCGAGCGTGGCATGTCCACCAACCTGCTGTTCAGCACCGGCGCGATCGACCAGAAGCAGATCGGCGATCTCGACAAGCTGCGCAAACTGACCGATGGTGCGCTCGCCAAGGTCAATCAGGTCCGCGCTGCGCTGCCCGGCGCGCTCGACGATGGCGAAGCGGTCGCGAGCGCGATCGACGCGCTGAAGGCGAAGTTCGCGGCACTCCGCGACGCGATCGAGAAGGCGATCGCAGGCCCCCTCGACGCACGCAAACCGGCGGCCGCCAAGATCGTCGCCGACAATTCCGTGTTCAATGCCGGTGTCACCACGCTGCTCGACGAACAGGTGCGCCGCCTCGCAGGCCTCGACGGCAATGCCTACCGCCAGGCCAGCTACGCCAACGTCGCCTGGACGCTGCGCGACATCGGCGGGCTCGACGCCAGCCTGCACAAGGCCCTGGTCGGCGCCAAGCGCGTCGCCACCGAGCCCGAGAAAATGGAGCTCTATCGCTCTACCGGCCGTACCCAGCAAATCCTCTCGACGCTGCAGGAGCTGCGCAACAACCCCGCAACACCGGCGAACGTCATGACGGCGCTCGGCAAGATGCAGGCCGACTATGTGGAACGCTTCGGCAAGGCGCTGAAATTCGCCAAGGAAGGCGCAACCTCGGGCAAGTACGAGCAGGACGTCGAGACCTACTATGCCGAGTCCCAGTTCGGCCTCGCCTCCATCGTCACCGTGCGTGATGCGTTCTACGAGAATGCCGAGCAGGGCCTTGCCGCCGCCTATTCATCGGCGCGCTTCAGCTTTGTGGTGGCGTTGGTCGGACTGCTCGCGGTGATCGCCGGCAGCGCCGGCCTCATCGTGATGGTTCGCCGCCGTATCCTCAACCCGATTGCCGCCCTCACCGGCCGCATGTCGCGTCTCGCCGCGGGCGAAGTCGCCGAAGCCATCCCGGGCGCTGCGCGCAATGACGAGATCGGCGCGATGGCCGCCGCGGTGCAGGTATTCAAGGACAACAAGATCGAAGCCGATCGTCTCGCCACCGAGAAGGAAGCCGAGAACGACGTCAAGATGCGCCGCGCCCGCGCGCTCGACGATCTGACCCGCGCCTTCGAGGCCAAGGTCACCGAACTGGTCGGCGGATTGTCCGCGGCGTCATCTGTCATGGAGGACACGGCGCAATCGATGTCGGCCACCGCATCCGCCACCAATCGCCAGGCCGCAGTGGTGGCCGCAGCGTCGGATCAGACCTCGACCAACGTGCAGACGGTGGCGAGCGCGACCGAGGAACTGACCTCCTCGATCTCGGAGATCGCCCGCCAGGTCGCGACCTCGACCGAGATCGCAGCGCGCGCCGTCGACCATGCCCGCCGCACCGGCGACACCGCGCGCTCGCTGGCCGAGGGCGCTCAGAAGATCGGCGACGTCGTGACCCTGATCCAGAGCATCGCGGCGCAGACCAACCTGCTCGCGCTCAACGCCACCATCGAGGCGGCCCGCGCCGGCGAGGCCGGTCGCGGCTTTGCCGTCGTCGCTTCGGAGGTGAAATCGCTGGCCGGCCAGACCGCCAAGGCCACCACCGAGATTTCCGAGCAGATCACCGCGATCCAGACCGCGAGCGACGAGACCGTGACCGCGATCAGGAACGTCGTCGACGTCATCACCGAGATCGACCAGATCGGCACCGCGATTGCGGCCGCGATCGAGGAACAGGGCTCGGCGACCAAGGAGATCTCGCGCAGCGTGCAGGAAGCCGCGCGCGGCACCCAGGAGGTCAACTCCAACATCTCCGGCGTGCAACGCGCCGCCGACGATACGGGCGCGGCGGCAACCCAGGTGCTGGGCGCGGCCGAGCAACTCTCGACGCAATCCAAGGACCTCGCCGGCCAGGTCAACCGCTTCCTGTCAGACGTCCGGGCGGCGTAGTCGCAAATCCGTAGGACGGGTAGAGCGAAGCGAAACCCATCAATTGCGCTGGCGCGGCGAGATGATGGGTTTCGCTTCGCTCTACCCATCCTACATTCTGCGCTCGCAATGACGGCATGAGCTTGAGGGCCTGCTAGCCCCTAGCCTCCCCGCAGGCCGAGCACGCGGCGGGCGATCGCCTGGCGATGGACTTCGCTCGGGCCTTCATACACCCGCATCAGGCGAGCCTTCTGCCAAAGCGCGTTGAGCGGCAACTCCAGCGTCACGCCGAGCGCGCCGAGCGTCTGCATGGCGTGGTCGCAGGCGTCATAGGCCATCTCCGTCGCGAACACCTTGATCATCGAGGCCTCGTGGCGGATATCCTCGCCGCGATCGGTCTTGTCGGCGGCCTCGCGCACCATCAGCCGGCAGGCATGCATGCGCGTGGAAATATCGGCGATCCACCACTGGATCGCCTGGCGCTCCGCGAGCCTGACGCCGAAGGTCTCGCGCTGCTTGGCGTGCTCACACATCATGTCGAGCGCGCGCTTGGTGATGCCGACACAGGTCGATCCCATCTCGAGCCGCCGCGTGCGCAGGCGCAGCTGCATCGGCGCGTAGCCCTTGCCGACCTCGCCCAGCACGGAGTCCTTTGGGATGCGGCAATCCTCGAACACGATCTCATAGGTCGAGCCGCCGCCGACCATCGGGATCTCGCGCTCGATGATGAAGCCCGCCGTGCCCTTTTCGACGATGAAGGAGGTGATGCCGCCCTGGCGCTGGTCGTTGCCGATCCGCGCCATCACGATGATGAAATCGGCGGCGCGCGCATTGCTGATCCAGATCTTGCGGCCGTTCAGCACCCATTGCTCGCCCTCCAGCACGGCGCGCGTCTTCATGCCGGCGGGATCGCCGCCGGCGCCGGGCTCGGAGATCGCGATCGCCGACACCATCCGGCCCTCGATATAGGGCTGCATGTATTTCTTCTTCTGCGCCTCGGTGCCGACCGCCTGCAGCATGCGCAGGTTCGGCGAATCCGGCGGCAGCACGAACGGCACGCAGCTGCGGCCGAGCTCCTCATGCACCGCCGCCATCGTGCGCGTCGGCAAATCATGACCGCCGAGATCCTCCGGTGCATCGAGGCCCCAGAGCCCGAGCTCCTTGGAGACGTCGCGCAGCCGCTTGCGCTGCTCCGAGGTGAGTTCGGGATGATCGCTGCCGGGCAGTTTCGATTTCAGATATTGCGGCTCGAGCGGGATCAGCTCGCGATCGACGAACTTCGCGACGGTCTCGCGGATCATGGCTGTCTGTTCGTCATCGCTCATCTGGGATTCCTCACCTGTGCTGTTTCGCTTCACAAAACCAGTAGCGCATTTTTTGTCGGCAAGAATAGTCGAAACGCGCGCTCACGCTCACCGTCGCGCGAGGGTTTCATGGTGCGGAATTCAATATCCCGCGACGCGGTGAGTAGCAGCGAAATCGCGCGAACAGTTCGCGGCTAGAGCCCCGTTCCGATGGAATCGGAACGGGACTCTCGGTTCTTGTCTTGACGCGTTTTCTTCACGCGAACCGATATCCACTTCGCCCGAAAACGCTCTACTCGGCAAAGCCGACATAACGGACGAAGTCGCTGTTGGCCTCGCGGTCCGACCGCACCGCATTGGCGGCGAAACTGTCGTCGGGGTAGCCCATCGCAACGCAGGTCATGATCACCTGGTCTTCGGGGATATTGGCGACTTCGCGCACGATGTCGGAGCGCATGATGCCCTGGCCGTTGATCACGCTGCCGAGGCCGCGATCCCAGGCCGCCAGCACGATGCCGTAGCAGAGCGCGCCGAGATCGAAATGGCAGACCGCGCCGGGATCGAGGATCCGGTCGTAGGCCAGGACCAGCGAGACCGGGGCGTCGAACTGGCGGAAGCCGCGCAGCACCCAATCCTGCCGCATCGGCTTGTCGTCGCGGGCAATCCCCATGGCGCCAAACAGCTTCTTGGCGATGTCGACCTGGCGACCGCGGTGCACGCCCTGGTATTCGCCATGGCTGACGATGTCGCGCTTGGCCTTGGCGCCGGCGACCATCTCCTCCATGTTGCGGCGGCGCACTTCCTCCAGCGGCGCCCCGGTCAGGACGTGGACGTGCCAGGGCTGGGTGTTCATCGAGGACGGCGCCCGCTTGGCCACCTCGATGATCTCCTCGATGGTCGCCCGGGACACCGGCTGCTTCTTGAACCCGCGCACGCTTTTGCGTGTCTGTACCAGCGTCTCGAATTCCATTCCGCGTTTCCCCCACTTTGTTCCGCGCCGCACACGGAATTTTTCCGCGGCTATCCGGGTATTTTATAGACAAAATCGGCTGTGGGAACTTGATCGGGCCAAGAATCCGATATCCAATTCGGCCCTGATTTGGTTTAGGGAGAACCCAGATGAAGCGGATTTTCTTGGCGGCCGTGATCGCGACCTTTGCCGCCGGTTCGGCATTTGCGCAGGACGCCTCCTGCGAGACGAAAGCCGTCGGCAAGGACGGCAAGCCGCTGGCCGGCGCGGCCAAGACCTCGTTCATGAAGAAGTGCACGACCGACGCCTGCGAGACCAAGGCGGTCGGCTCCGACGGCAAGAAGCTCGCCGGCGCGGCCAAGACCTCGTTCATGAAGAAGTGCCAGAGCGGCGCCTGAGCCGCTCGCCGGCGCGTTTCTCCCCTCAATCGGGACAGATCATCGGGTCGCGCCGGGCGCGACCCGATGATTATTGGTGGGTGGCCGTACGTTGTCGGCGAAGGCCCGGGGTCCTCAGAACGAGACGCCGACCCTGACGCCCCTGGTCCAGACCCGCCGGCAACGCTTCCGGGTGTTGCCGTGGAACATCTCGAAACGCTCCGGCAGCTGGATCGGCTTGGAGAACTCCAGGCAGGCCCCGCCGGCGGAATAGTCGACCAGGCGGCATTCGATCAGCGGCGTCTTCGGGTCCAGCTGGAGCTTGACCACACTGGAGACGCAACCCGACGGTCGAACACGCGCAAATCGCCGGGGATGCATCAGGCCGCCTCTGGTGGAATCGTACCGACAGATTCCCCGGCCCACGTTAAGATTCCGTTCAGACGGATTGTTACGATTCGTGTCTGCCCGATGACGAATCGGGGCGCGCGCGGGAGGCCGCTAGCGTCTCCGACGGCGCTTCGCCGAACTGCGACCGGTAGCTCCGCGAGAAGTCGCTGAGGTGCCAGAACCCGTAAGCCAGCGCACAGGCCTTGACGCTAGGCGCGCCGGCGAGCAGTTGCTTGCGCACCAGCCACAGCCGGCGCAGCCGCAGATAGCGATGCAGGCTGACGCCGCGGTAGCGCTGGATGGCGTCGTGCAGCGTGCGCACCGAGACGCCGATCTGGTTGGCGAGTTCGCCGCTATAGATCGGATGCGCGACGTCGCCGGCGAGAATGGCGCGCGCGTCGTTGAACACCTTGAACTGGCGCGTCGTGTTGGCGCGCGTCGCCCATCTGGCCGGCACGATTTCGGCGAACGCGTTGTCGATCGCCGCAAGCAGCGTCTCCTTGATCGATGCACCCGTGGCGAACTCGGCTATCGTCACCTGGTCCGACGTCACGAGCAACGCCTGCCTCACAAGTTCACGCAGCAGATCCTGCGCGCGTTGTGAGATTTCGTGAATGCTGAAATGGAGACCGGGGTTCGGCCAACCGCGGTCAAGGATCTCGGGCGTGAACATCACCGAGGCGTACCGGCGGGGTGTCTCCTCGACGGACGTGTAGAACGCGCCGCTGCCGCCGAGCACGATCACCGCGCGGTCGCGCTCGACGCCGTTGAAGCGCATCGGCACGCCGTCGTCCATCGTGAAGCCGATCGCGGTCGTACGCGGCGCAAGCTGGGCATCGACGATCCGCGGAAACGACTGCGTGTAGTTGAGCTCGCATCCCGGCAAGCTCAGGATGACCTGCTCGGCCGAAATCTTCCGCGCAAGTGGCGTGAAATCGACATCCAGATTTCGGATCGAACTCCGGAATGCGTCAACATCGTCAAAACGAAAGACTCTCGGCACCAGCAACGGCGCCGTCAAATGACCGCTCCCATGAAATGTTCTTCTCGAAATATCTTGCACCACGCCGCGACCGGCGCGCCGGCGTTATCGATAATGTCCATGCAGCAAATGCGAATCGTCTGACGATTTCAATCGGGAAAAATGCGGGCCATTGGTCGCGCTGGACCAGCAGGCAAGTATCGTCGCTGCCGAATTTCGATAGTGTTTGCCGGGATATCCACCGTCGAGACCAGCCATCCCTCAGATTCTATACCCCTATTGGAGATTCGGGGAGCAGATTGGCGTCGGGAACAATGACGTTCCCTTGTCGCGGAACATTTTAGGACCGCCATGACAGTTATTGCCTCCGATCTGATTGCCAAGCTCGACCACGTCTTGAAAACCGGCTCCCCTGACCTGCGCACGCGGATGCTGCAGGAGGTGGCTGGGCTGTTTCTCGAGGACGCACATCGCCTCGGTGCGCGCCACGTCGAGGTGTTCGACGATATCCTGATCCGCCTGACCGAGAGCGTCGAGCTGCGGACCCTGACCACACTCAGCCGCTCCCTCGCCGACCTGCATCTGGTGCCGCGGGAACTCGCACGTCGCCTCGCCAACCATGACGACGCCGACGTTGCCGCTCCGATCCTGCGGAGATGCGAATGCATTCCGGAGTCTGATCTGATCGACATTGCCTGGATGCGGGCCGAGGGACACCTCGGCGCGATCGCAGGGCGCAAGGCCGTGAGCCAGGAGCTCACGGATATTCTGCTGATGCGTGGCGACAGCAGTGTGCTTCGCGTGCTCGCGAGCAACCCCGGCGCTGATATGACCAGCGCAGGCCTTGCCATGATGGTCGATGCCGCCGAACGCGACGAGGGCATGGCGGGCGCGTTGATAGCGCGCAAGGACCTGCCTGACCGCGTTCTTGCCGACCTCGTGATGCGATCCACGCCGCGCCAGCAGGCCCGGCTACTCAAGCTGGCACGCCCCGGCATCCAGCATGCAATCCGCGCCGCCATCGACGCCAGCACTGCCCGCGCCCCCGCAAACCCGCCAGCCACGATCGACGATGCGCAGGCGCGGTCCGGGTGACGCTGCCCCGAACGTTCGCGACGCCTACTCCCGCTTGAAGCGGTAGTCGAAGCGGTCGCCGTCCGCCTTGATCAGGCCGACGGTCGGGGAAGGAAAATGGATCGGCAGGATCAGCGTGTCGGTCCCGGCGACGGAGGCAAAGAATTTCCGCCGCGACACCGCCGATTGCTTCGGATCCCAATCCGGCTTCGCCGACCACTCCGGCTCGCGGCACTGGATCGCGTGGTGCATCAGGTCGCCCGCGACCACCGCGCGCTGCCCCTTCGAGACAATGTTGACGCAGCAATGACAGGGCGAATGGCCCGGCGTCGGCGTCAGCGTCACGGTATCGTCGAGCGCATAGTCGTCGTCGACCAGGAGCGCCTGCCCGGCCTCGACGATCGGCAGGCAATTGTCGCGAAACACCGTGCCGGGTGGATTGGCGCCCCTGGCGTTCTCGGCCTCCCAGGCCGCATACTCGCCCTTGTGGAAGACGTATTTCGCGTTCGGGAAGGTCGGCACCCAGCGTCCGTCGCGCAGCGTGGTGTTCCAGCCGGTGTGGTCGATATGCAGATGGGTGCAGAACACGTAGTCGATCTGCTCATAGGAGATGCCGAGCGCGAACAGCTCGTTGCGCCAGCGCTCCTTGCCCGGAAAGTCGAACGGCGGCGGGTGCCCCTTGTCCTCGCCGGTGCAGGTGTCGACCAGGATGGTGTAGCGCGGCGTCCGCACCACGAAGGTCTGGTAGGTGATCACCATCATGCCGCGGGCGGCATCGAAGACTTCGGGCTCCATCGTTTTCAGGTGATGCTTGAACACGGCGTCGTCATAGGTCGGGAAGAAGTCCTGCGGCCGCCGCCACGGTCCTTCGCGCTCGATCACCGCGTCGATCGTGATGTCGCCGATCCTGATCTGCTTCATGGCCGTCTCGCTCCCGCTTTTTTGTTCAAGCGTAGCGGGCGACGCCTGGCCTCACAAGCCGAGCAGCACGCAGCGTGCCATGCTGCTTTGCATCGCTGAAAGCGCCAGTCGAACCCTGCCAACAGCGCGGTGCTTAAGGACGCGATGGTGCGGGCGATTGCCGCAGGCGACGCACTGAAAAACCAGACAGCAGGTGCCTGCTCTCTTCTCCTGTCATCTCGCCGTAATAGAAATCGTGCGACTGAAACGGCCCGCCGCATCGAGGACAGATTCATGGCCGATCCGAAGCCTTCCCGCCCCAAGATTGCCGAAACCGTCATCGAGCCGACGGTCAAGCTGCGGGAGGTCAAGGTCGGGCGTTGCTGTGAAGTGCTCGGCGACACCGCAATCGAATACACCGAGCTCGGCGATTACTCCTATCTCGGCAGCGGCTGCATGGTCGCGGACGCCGTGATCGGCCGCTTCTGTGCGATCGCGGCGCAGGTCCGGATCGGCGCGCCCAATCATCCGCTCGAGCGCCCTTCCCAGCATCGCTTCACCTATTGTCCGGAATATTACACGGACACCGCCGAGCGCGATCATGACTTCTTCAAGAACAGACGCGCAGATCGCGTCGTGATCGGAAACGACGTCTGGATCGGCCATGGTGTGATCGTGCTGCCCGGCGTCACCGTCGGCGACGGCGCGGTGCTGGCGGCCGGCGCGGTGGTCTCGCGCGACGTCGCCGCCTACACCATCGTGGGCGGCGTGCCGGCCCGGCCGATCAAGGAGCGGTTCAGCCGCAAGATCGCGGCCGAGCTGTCGCAGATCGCCTGGTGGAACTGGCCGCCGGAAACCATCTGGGAGCGCCTGCCGGAGTTTCAGTCCGGCGATGTCGAAGCGTTCTGCGCGCGGTGGCGAACTTGAGCTAGCTCCGCAAGCCCGGTGCTTCCTGACCGGTGCGCGCGACGTATTCGGTGTAGCCGCCGCCATATTGGTGGATGCCGTCCGGCGTCAGCTCCAGCACGCGGTTGGAGAGCGCGGCGAGGAAATGCCGGTCGTGCGAGACGAACAGCATCGTGCCCTCGAACTCTGCGAGCGCATTGATCAGCATCTCCTTGGTGGCGAGATCGAGATGGTTGGTCGGCTCGTCCAGCACCAGGAAGTTCGGCGGATCGAACAGCATCTTGGCCATCACCAGGCGTGCCTTCTCGCCGCCGGAGAGCACGCGGCACTTCTTCTCGACATCGTCGCCGGAGAAGCCGAAGCAGCCGGCGAGCGCGCGCAACGAGCCTTGGCCTGCCTGCGGAAACGCGTCCTCCAGCGATTGAAACACGGTGCGCTCGCCATCGAGCAGATCCATCGCATGCTGGGCGAAATAGCCCATCTTGACGCTGCCGCCGATCGCGACCGCGCCGTCGTCCGGCTCGGTTGAGCCGGCGACCAGCTTCAGCAGCGTCGACTTGCCGGCGCCATTGATGCCCATCACGCACCAGCGCTCCTTGCGGCGGATCATGAAGTCGAGCCCGTCATAGATCCGCTTGCTGCCATAGGCCTTGTGAACGTTCTTGAGGCTGACGACGTCCTCGCCCGAGCGCGGCGCCGGCTGGAATTCGAACGCCACGGTCTGGCGCCGCCGCGGCGGCTCGACCCGTTCGATCTTGTCGAGCTTCTTGACCCGGCTCTGCACTTGAGCCGCGTGGGAGGCGCGCGCCTTGAAGCGCTCGATGAACTTGATCTCCTTGGCGAGCATCGCCTGCTGCCGCTCGAACTGTGCCTGCTGCTGCTTGTCGGAAAGCGCGCGCTGCTGCTCGTAGAACTCGTAATTGCCGGAATAGGTGGTGAGCTGGCCGGCGTCGATCTCGACCACCTTGTTGATGATGCGGTTGATGAACTCGCGGTCGTGCGAGGTCATCAGCAGCGCGCCTTCATAGCCCTTCAGAAACTGCTCGAGCCAGATCAGGCTTTCCAAATCAAGGTGGTTGCTCGGCTCGTCGAGCAGCATGACGTCTGGTCGCATCAGCAGAATACGCGCAAGCGCGACGCGCATCTTCCAGCCGCCGGAGAGTTTTCCGACGTCGCCGTCCATCATCTCCTGGCTGAAGCCGAGGCCAGACAGCGCCTCGCGCGCACGGCCGTCGAGCGCATAGCCGTCGAGCTCCTCGAACTGATGCTGCACCTCGCCATAGCGCGCGATGATGTCGTCCATCTCGTCGGCCTTGTCGGGGTCGGCCATCGCGGCCTCGAGTTCCCGGAGCTCGGCCGCGACCTCGCTGACCGGCCCCGCCCCGTCCATCACCTCGGCGACCGCGCTGCGACCACTCATTTCGCCGACATCCTGGCTGAAATAGCCGATCGAGATGCCGCGATCGAGCGAGACCTGACCTTCATCAGGGATTTCCCGGCCCGAGATCATCCGGAACAGCGTGGTCTTGCCGGCGCCGTTCGGGCCGACAAGGCCGATCTTCTCGCCCTTCTGGAGCGCCGCGGAGGCTTCGATGAAGAGGATCTGGTGGCCGACTTGCTTGGAGACGTTATCGAGGCGGATCATTCGAATACTGGAGAATTGAGGGTTTCCGGCCTCTTATTCGATCTGGGACGTGGGTGGAAGCCCATTCCCGTGGGTTTTGCGCCGTGCTGCATGCATGCCACGATCATGGCCGATGGAATATGACATGACATCCTTCGGTGATCGGGTCTGGGGCATCACATGCAAGTCTGGTTTCTCTATCTCCTCGCACTCGGCGCCGGCATCAGCGTGGCCACGCAGCAGGTCCTGAACGGCAATTTGCGGTCCGCCCTCAACTCCCCCGCCTGGGCCGGGCTGATCAGCTATCTCGGCGGGCTCCTGACCATGGCGGTCGTGCTGGTCGCGACGCGGGAGCCGGTGCCATCATGGAAACTGGTGACGGCCGTGCCCTGGTGGGCCTGGAGCGGCGGCATCCTCGGCGGCGTGTTCATCCTGTTGATGATCCTGCTGCTGCCCTCGCTCGGTGCCGCAACGTTGCTGGCGCTGGTGGTCGCGGGCCAGATGATCGCAGGCATCGCGATGGACCATTTCGGCGTGTTCGGTCTGGCGCAGCATCCGGTATCGATTTCACGGCTGGCCGGCATCGCCCTGATCATCGGCGGCGTGCTTCTGATCAAGGATTGAGGCGATCGACGAGCCCGTCGACGCGAATGATTCCCTGAATGAGAAAGCTTCGCTGAATCCGGCATCGCGTGACGTGATGACGCAACCACCCGCGTCATATCGAAGTGTGGACACCCGCCGATTCGTCACTTAGCTGTAGGCACCCGCTCGCGTTGTGCTGCGTTGCGCGGGATCTACACCCCCTGTTCACCACTCTCCAGTTCATTGCGTCCAAGCATTTGCGCATTCCGCTAATGTTCGCGCGGCCGCGACGTTGGCCCGAGGCCTCGAGGTGCATCACATGATCAATCGCTTTCGCTTGGCCGCTGCGCTGGCGCTGCTGCTCGGCAGCGGTGGCGCTGCGCCGGCACAGTCGATGCCCGACTACATGGCGCCGATCTCGGGCAAAACGACGTCAACGCCGGCCGATGTCGCGACCAAGGACGTGCTCGCGCTCAACACCGGCATGTTCGAGCTCTATGGCGATGCGGCGCGGATCTTCCAGAAGAACATCCTCTACAAGCACCCGGTGATCCTCGGCCTGTTCTCCGGCGCCGGCGGCCGCCTGATCCTGTACCGGCCGGGCAAGCCGCCGACCGAGGCGCCGCAGGTGCCGGTCGTCTATCAGCTGCTCAAGTCGGTCGGCCACAGCACGATGGCGCTGGCCGAGGTGGTCGGCCCCTATGTCGACAATCCTGACGACAAATCGTGGCGCGGGTCGATGCTGGCCTATCGCAGCCGGATGCAGTCGGCGCTCGACGGGCTCGATGCGACGCCGATGCAGGCGGACTGGCGGGACAACAACCGCGCTATCCTCACCAACAACATCGCCTTCATGGACGAATGCCTCGCCGCCGGCGCCATCCCCTTCGTGAAGCTCGAGGCCTTCGGCAAGAAGCAAGCGCCGCTGCTCGCCAGGAACGTCGCCTGGGCGGCGCAGACCCAGGTCGCGCACTGGATGACCGTGATGGCCGACTGGAAAACCCAGCTCGGCGCCGACTGGGACAAGACCTATGCCGCCAGCAACACGATCTATGTGGCGCGGCAGAACAATGTGATCTTCAGCGTGCTGGCGCAGTTCTTCGGGCCTGACGCCATCAACAGCCGCCTGATGCTGATCGAGACCATCTCCTTCACCACGACGCCCTCGGACATGCTGGAATCGCTGACCCGGATCATCGCCGACCGCTCGGTGGGCGCGCTGTTCTTCGGCAGCTATCACTTGATGGACTATGAGTTGATGGGCGGCGACGCGCGCGAGGCGATCATCGCCGAGACCAGGAAGCGCGGCATGACGGCCTTCCTGCCGCCGCTGGTGCCGTTCGGTTCCAAACAATGGCCGACCCTGATCACGCCGGGCCCTGGACCGGCAACGATCGCCGACCTCAAGTGAAGCTACGACCTATTCCGGCATTGCCGTTGCACTCGCTTTGCCGCAATACTTTCACGTGTATTTCAAATATTGTTAAACCCCGGCGCGATACGCCGTCGAGGTGTCGATGAAAGATCGGACCATGCGGCCCTCGCGACGCGAATTCGTGAAGTGGTTGTCGGCAGGCGGCATCTCGGTCAGCCTGTCGCATCTGGCGCTGGCGAAGGAGCCGGCATTCGGGAGCCGCGAGACGCTTCCGGGGCGCGGCCATTTCAATCCAGCGGCGAAAGGCGCCGGCCGCGTCGACGGTGTGGCCAAGGTCACCGGCGCAAAGCTTTACGCTTCCGACTTTCGTGCCGCCGACCTGCCGGGCTGGCCTGCGACGACCTCGCACGCCATCCTGGTCCGCGCCAATGACGCAACGCATGTCTATGCCGGCATGGACCTCGCCCGCCTCGACGGTCCGGCGAAACCCTCGATGATCGTGACGGCGGCCGACCTCGACCGGATCGGCACGCGGGTGCCGGAGTTCTACACCGGCGACCTGTTCTGTCCCGTCGGTAAGACCCCGCTCTACCTCGGACAACCGGTCGCGTTGTTGATCTTCGAGCAGTTCGACGCCTACGATCGCGCGCGGCTCGCGCTGCGCGACGTCGGCTTCGTCAAGTTCGGCGACGAGACCGGGCCGGTGATCCTGCCGGATTACGGCGCGTATCGCTTCACGCGCGTCGCCGGCGCGACATCAGATGCGCCCGACGTCTATTCGCCGATCCAGGCGGGTTGGGTGTCGCCGAGCCGGATCCAGAACGCGGCGCTGCCGGTCTGGCTGCCGCTCGCCAAGGAGACCAAGGCCGACTACGCCAAGGCTGCGACCCATGGCGAGCAGATCCGCGCCCAGCTTGCCAAGGATGATCCCTCGCAACTCGTGCTCGACCGCGAGTTCGAGACCCAGTCGGTCGATCCGATGTTCCTCGAACCGGAGAGCGGGCTCGCCTGGTACAGCGACAACAACGGCCAACTCGAACTGGTGCTCGGCGTGCAGTCGCCCTATGAGGCGACCGAGTCGATCGCCTTCATGCTCGGCAAGGCCCGTGCGCCGTTACGGCCCGCGCACATCAACGCCCAGTTCGCCCATGTCGGCGGCGGCTTCGGCGGCCGCGACCACACCCCGTTCGTGCTCTACGTGGCGCTGGCGGCAATGTTCTTCCCGGGACGGCCGGTGCGGCTGGCGCACGACCGCTACCAGCAGTTCCAGGGCGGCATCAAACGCCACCCGATCAAGATGCGCTCGCGGATCGGGATCGATCGCAAGAGCGGCAAGATCACGGCATTCGCCGCCGATCATGTGCTCGACGGCGGCGGGCTTGCCAACTTCTCCGCCAATGTCGCCACCGTCGCTGCGACCGCGGCGATCGGCATCTACGACATCCCGAAGGTCGACGTCACCACTGTGGCGGTGCATTCGCGCGGCGTCACCGCCGGTTCGATGCGCGGCTACGGCACGCTGCAGACCATGACCGCGCTGGAAGTGCTGATCGACGAGGCGGCGAGCGAGCTCAAGGTCGATCCGATCGCGTTCCGCCGCAACAACGCGCTGAAGCAGAACGGCCGGACCATGACCGGCAATCCCTACATCGTCTCGGTGCGCACGCCTGAGATCCTCGACAAGCTCGAGAAGCATCCGGTCTGGCAGCAGCGCGCTGACTTCAAGCAGAAGGCGCCGGAGGGGCGGCTGGTCGGCACCGGCCTCGCTTGCGTCACCAAGGATTACGGAGCCGGCGCGGATTGCTCGCTCGGCCGCGTCGAGATCGATCAGGAGGGACGGATCGCGATCCACTGCGATCACGTTGAGATGGGCAACGGCATCGGCACCGCGCTCGCCAACCGGGTCGCGGGCCATCTCGGCACTGTGGCCGACGAGGTCGCGGTCTCCCGGGTCGACAGCTACGACGCGCTCGGGCTCGTCACCTCGGGCGATCCCTACACGATGGATCAGAAGACCCAGGATCTCGCCGAGAAGAACCCGTGCTGGGTGCCTGCGATCAGCTCGGCGACCAGCGCATCGATCGGTGCCCATGTCGGCACGCATTCGGCGGCCGAGGCGGCGCGCGTCATCTTCCGCTTCGGCCTGTGGCCGGCGGCGCTCGAGCTCTGGCACATCGCCAAGGCCGATCCGCGCGCCCGGCAATGGGACAGAGCACGCTGGCAGGACGGCCAGCTCGTGCTCGACGATCTCGCGCCGCTGCCCTTGTCCAAGCTTGCCGCGACCGCGCATGCGCGCGGCTTCGTCACCGGCGCAATCGCGCACAGCTTTTCGCGCTGGGCCTGGTCGCGCGCGCGCTTCCCGCTGTTCGGCGAGCAGGTTCGTGCCGAGATCGATGCGCTGGCGATCCGCCGCGGTAGCGGCAAGTTCGAAAGGATCGATCGCGTCAGCGTCAAGTTTCCACCGACCGACAACAACCGGATCGGCACCGCCTACACCTCGATGTGCGGCACGCTGGTCCGCGTCGAGATCGAGCGCGCGACCGGTATCCTGCGTATCGCCAAGGCCTACAGCGTGTTCGAATGCGGCCAGGCGCTGGTGCCTGAAGTGGTGCTCGGCCAGTCCCATGGCGGCTTCGCCATGGGCGTCGGCTACGCGCTGCTGGAAACCCTGCCACCATTCGAAGGCGGTCCCGGCAACGGGCAGTGGAATCTCGGCCAGTACCTGATTGCGCGCGGCTCCGACCTGCCGCTGCACGACCTCGAGATCGAGATGCTGCCGCAGCTGACGCCGGACGAACCGCCCAAGGGCATGGCCGAAGTGGTGATGATCCCAATCGTGCCGGCGCTGCTCAACGCCATCAACGATGCCACCGGCCACCGCTTCCGCTCGTTGCCGGTGACCTCGAGCCTGCTCAAGGGAGCGCTTGCGTGACGACGCTCAGCCTCACCATCAACGGCCAGAAGCATGGTCCGATCGAGATCCGCGACGACCTCTCGATGAACGATTTCCTGCGCGAGATGCTCGGGTTGACCGGCACCAAATTCGGCTGTGGCGCCGCGCAGTGCCTGAGCTGCGCCGTCATCATCGATAACCCTGACGGCACCAGCTACACCACGCCGACTTGCGTGGTGCCGGCGGCGAATTTCGACGGCAAGGCGATCCGCACGGTCGAAGGCCATGCCAAGGACGGCGAGCTCTCCGCATTGCAGCGCGCGTTCATCGACCACTTCGCGTTCCAGTGCGGTTACTGCACGGCGGGTTTCCTCAACGAGGGCCAGGTGCTGCTCGAGCGGCTTGCGAAGACGCCGGTAGCGCGGGACCAACTTGAGACCGTCATCGCGGATGCGCTCGACGGCCATCTGTGCCGCTGCACCGGCTACATCAAATATCACCAGGCGGTGCGCGACGTGATCCTCGCCGATTCCAACCGCTATCTGACCGCCAACAAGTGAGCCCGCGATGACATCGGAAACGCGGTTTCGGATCATTGCGGTGCTGACGGCTCTCGCGACCAGCCTGTGCGCCGGCTACGCAGCGTCGGAGAGCGCAAGCCACGCCCTCGCCTCGCCGGAAGGCTTTGCCGGGATCGAGAATGTCGAGCAGCGCTCCGCTGCGATCTTCACCGAGCTCCGCAAGGTCCTGACCCATCCGCGCTGCACAAATTGCCATCCTGCCGGTGACAGCCCGCGGCAGGGCGACATCAGCCGCATCCACCAGCCGCCGGTCACGCGCGGCGCCGATGGTCACGGCACCAGCGCAATGCGCTGCTCGATCTGCCATCAGCACGCCAATTTCGATCCCGGCCGCGTACCGGGTCACCCGGAATGGCACCTCGCGCCGCGCGAGATGGCATGGGCCGGCAAGACCGTCGGTGAGATCTGCGCGCAGCTCCGCGACCCCGCACGCAACGGCGGCCGCAAGGTCGAGGACCTGATCGAGCATATCGGCAAGGACACGCTGGTGGGTTGGGCCTGGCATCCCGGCTTCGGCCGCTCGCCGGCGCCCGGCACGCAGGCGCAGGCCGGCGCGCTGGTCGAGGCCTGGGTGAAGACCGGTGCGGCCTGCCCGGCGCCATGACAACGCCACCGGCTAGTGGCGCTTGAAGTACTGCACGTCACGCTCGTGCTTCTGTGCCGCGGCGCGTGACTTGAAGGTGCCGAGATTGCGGCGCTTGCCGGTCTTCGGATTGACCTTGCGGGAATACAGCCGGTACTCGCCGGAAGTCAGCTTGCGGATCATGACGTCGCCTCGCCAATGCCTGTCACGGGCCAACGATACGCGAGAACGAGCGTTCCTGATTGATCAGAAGCAAAGATTGGTCACGGCATTGCCGCGCTTGTCCTTGATCACGTAGGGACAGCGTGCCCGCTCCAGTGCCTTCTTGGCTTCCTCATCGCCGAGCGCGGCGGCGCGCTCGTAATAGGCCTTGGCGGCATCGCTGTCCTTCGGCCCGCCGCGGCCGGCCTGCGCGAAGGCACCCATCCGTTCCAGTGCGCCCGGATGGTTCTGCGCGGCGGCCTTCTCGAACAATGCCCGCGCGCCGGCATCGTCCTGCGCGCCGCCCTTGCCCTCCGCCAGCATCAGGCCGAGCTGGTATTGCGCCTCGGCATTGGTCTCGGCGGATTTCGCGAGCAGTTCGCGCGCACGTGCCGGGTCGGATGCCGTGCTGCCGCCGAGCGCCGCGAGATTGCTGACACCGCGCGCGTTGCCGGCCTGCGCCGCGCGCTCGAACAGTTTGCGCGCCTGCGCCTCGTCCTTGGCGACGCCGGTGCCGTTGCCGTAGAGCACACCGAGCTCGACCATCGCCGACGTCGAGCCCTTGTCGGCGGCCTTGCGCCAGGCGCTTGCTGCCTCCAGCGTCTGCTTGTTGGCGGCATAGGCGCGGCCGAGTTCATACATCGCGCGGCGCGAGGACTTTGCCGCCACCGCGCAGTACCTGATCGCGGTCGCAATATCGGCCGGCGCGACGTCAGGCACGCCTTTCACGTCGGCCGGCTTGTCGGGATCGGTGGGATCGGCGGCGAGCCGGTCGCACAGCACAAGGTCGGCCGACTGCGCATGGACAAATGCCGGCGCTGCCAGCGCTGCAACAACGAAAATGGTTTGGAGGGGTCTGAACATGGACATCAGGTTGCGTCGCGGTGCAGGCAAATTCAAGGCTCGAGCCCGGTCTCGCGCAGCACCGGCGCGACCTCGGGTGCCGACAGATAGTGTAGCAGATGCTCGGCGGCCTCCGCGCACCGCGTGGCGGCCATGCGGCCTGCCGAGAACACTGCCGGGGTCTGCAAATCCAGCGGAATTGGCCCGACGACCTCGACGCCATCGACCTGCTTCAACTCGCTGATCTGCTGGATCGCAAGCTCGGCTTCGCCGCTGACGAGCTTCTCCGCGGTGAAGCCCATCGGAATGATTACCGCGCGCGCATTGATCGCCCCGGCGATGCCGAGACGCGCGATCAGCTGCGCGAACAGGATGCCGCTGGCACCGAGCCGCGAATAGGCCACCGCGCGCGCGCCGAGCAGCGCCGTACGAAGCGCGGCTTCGGTCGCGATGTCGGGATGCGGAGCTCCAGCCTTCACCGCGACGCCGACATAGGAGCGCGCCAGGTCGATCGCGCTTGCTCGCGCAATGCGCCCCTCACCGATCATCGCGTCGAGGCCTTCGCGGGTCAGGATCACGAGATCGGCCACCTCGCCGCCAGCCAGGCGTTCGAGCAGAGCCAACGTCGGCGCGAAATCCGCATCGATCCGCACCCCGCTCGCCGCCTGATACGCCGCGGCAAGGCGCACCAGCGCGCCCTTCAGCGCCAGCGTCGAGAGCACACGAACCGTGTTGTCCATTTCGCTTACGCCCGCCGCATCAGCTTGAGCGCGGCGGTCAGGCGAAGACTGCGCTTGCCGGCCAGCGCAGTCGCTTCGAGCACGGCGCTTTCCGCATCGCAGGTGCCGGCGAAGCCGATGCCGACCTCATGGCCGCCGAAGACCGGGTTCTCGCCCATCGCCGAGGTGTGCTCCTGGTTGAGGATCTGGCCCTTCCAGCGGCCCTTCTCGGAGGTATAGGTGCCGAGATAGTAGAAGAACGCATCGCCGCCGAGGATACGGCCGTCGTTCAGCAGCATCACGCCGGTCAGGCCGCCATCGACGCCGTCGAGCACGTGGATGCGGATCGAGTAGAGACCATTGACGATACCACCCTCGCCGACCCCGCCTGCGATCGGGACTTCGTCCTCGGTGATCGGCGTCATCACCGACTGGAACGGCACGCCGGGCAATTCCTTCAGCTCGCCCTTGAAACGATAGAGCTCGCCATCGGGCGCACCCTTAGCAATGAGCGTCGCGTCATCGGTGCCGGCCATCGCGCGGTAGTTCGGATCGGGGTTGTGGCGGACGGTCTGGATCTCGACCGCGACATCCTCACCGTGCTTTTCGTAGGTGCCGATATGGGCGAAGGCCGAGTTGCCGCCGAGCATCTTGCCGCCACCGACATACATCACGCTGCGGCCGACGGCGCCGCCCAGCTCGAACCGGACCTTGTAAAACCCTTCAAACAAGCGCCGTGTCCCCGGCAGCCAACATGCAATCGTTATCTAGCTTGGTTCATAACGCAGCGAAACCGCTTTCGGCCGAAGGCCGCCCACAAAGACAGTCGTTAAAATGCAAGGGTCCGCCAAGGCTGTTGCCCTGGCGGACCCCATTGGGGTACCGGATGGCTCCATCCGGGTCCGATAGCGCTAGGTTGCGGCCATTAAGCGGCGGCCTTGGCGCCGGTCGGAACCTCGGAGATCGTCTTCAGGATCTGCGAAGCGATCTGGTAGGGGTCGCCCTGGGAGTTCGGACGGCGGTCTTCCAGATAGCCCTTGTAGCCGTTGTTGACGAAGGAATGCGGCACGCGGATCGACGCACCACGGTCAGCCACGCCGTAGCTGAACTTGTTCCACGGAGCGGTCTCGTGCTTGCCGGTCAGACGCTTGTCGTTGTCCGGGCCGTAGACGGCAATGTGGTCCATCAGGTTCTTGTCGAAGGCCTTCATCAGGCTCTCGAAGTACTCCTTGCCGCCGACTTCGCGCATGTACTTGGTCGAGAAGTTGGCGTGCATGCCCGAGCCGTTCCAATCGGTGTCGCCGAGCGGCTTGCAGTGGAATTCGATGTCGATGCCGTAGCTCTCAGTGAGGCGCAGCATCAAATAGCGGGCCATCCACATCTGGTCAGCGGCGGTCTTGGAGCCCTTGCCGAAGATCTGGAATTCCCACTGGCCCTTCGCCACTTCGGCGTTGATGCCTTCGTGGTTGATGCCGGCGGCGAGGCAGAGATTGAGATGCTCTTCGACGATCTTGCGGGCGACGCTGCCGACGTTCTTGTAGCCGACGCCGGTGTAGTACGGGCCCTGCGGCGCCGGATAACCCTCTTCCGGGAAGCCGAGCGGACGGCCGTCCTTGTAGAAGAAGTACTCCTGCTCGAAGCCGAACCAGGCGCCTTCGTCATCCAGAACGGTGGCGCGCTTGTTCGAGACATGCGGCGTCCTGCCGTCCGGCATCATGACTTCGCACATCACCAGCACGCCGTTCTCGCGCGCGGCGTCGGGATAGCAGGCAACCGGCTTCAGCACGCAGTCAGAGCTGTGGCCTTCAGCCTGCTGGGTGGACGAACCGTCAAAGCCCCACAGCGGAAGCTGTTCGAGGGTCGGGAACGACGCGAATTCCTTGATCTGCGTCTTGCCGCGCAGGCTCGGCGTCGGCGTATATCCGTCGAGCCAGATATACTCGAGCTTGTACTTGGTCATTGAACCTCTCTGTTGATGATGCAAATCCGTGAGGAACCGAAAGCCAGTCGGCCGCCGCACGCGTACCCGGCCACCATCGGCCGGCTCTTACTAAGCAATTAAAATGCCAGTCGCTGCACTGCGGCACCGCCCAGCCTGCGGATGTCCACAGCGGGCATCGCATTTTTTGCTGCGACAAAGTAGCGCGGCAAACATGCGCCACGGTCAGCCAAAATCTTCTCTCTGTCCCCTCAGCCGCCCGTTTCTGCAGCAAATTCGGCTACGGCATCATCCGCCGATTAATGCGGCGGCAGCGCCGTGTGACAGTTCGTGTCCAACCGCCCGGTGCCCGGCAACCATCGGCTCGGCCCAAGCGTTGGTCAGCTGCATCCTGCCTCGCAGGAAGCAAACCGGGATTTGCACACGAATTGGACAAAACCTGACTATTTCTTGGTCACTTGCACCCTGCCGAGCCCGGACCGATGTTGAAAGCACGGTAACCACACGCGAATGGGTCGGGCGCACCATGGAGGCTCGCACCGGCCAAAGGAGACTTTGACATGATCACCACGGGCCAAAATCAGGGATCGGCAACGATCTATCAATTCCCAGCAGGGGGCCGCGCGGCTCTCGGCGGACGCCGCTACGGCGAAGTGCGGATGGCGCGCGATCTTGCCGCTGAGGTCGAGACCTCGGCATGCAGCGAGAGCTGGTACCACCAGGCCGCCATCGACGACGCCAAGCCGAGCCGCGATCACTGATGTCGATCAGGCAGAGAGGCGTGATACACAAACGTCAGACGACAGAGCAGTAAGAGAGGGTCGGAACGCAGCGTTTCGGCCCTTTTTTCATGCCTGCTCGCAGGCCGTCACCGGCCGCTTCGCATGCCGCAGCCTGGTCAATCCGGCCCGGCCGATCTCGAGCGTGACGCCACCGCCCTTGTAACGCGTGCCGGTCAGCGACAGCCGCTTCGTCAGCGTCACCGCCTTGCCGTCGACTTGCAGATGCGCACGCGTGTCACCATCGAAGAACGCTGTAATGAACTGCGTGCCGTCGGCACAACGATAATTCCGGAAGTCGGACTGCGCCGGCGCTGCCGAGGAACCAAAGACCGTTGTAAGAATTGCGCCGATGACAACGGCATCCCCGCGATAAGTCATATTCTCCCCCCGAGAGGCCGGTTATAGACCTTCCGCGCCGATACTCGTGCGCCAAGACGTCCTGGATCAAGATCTTATCAACAGGCCCGCCCGATGTCAGAAGCTCCTGCCCGTCACCTCAATCTCGCCGGCGCCAGCAATTTTCGTGACCTCGGCGGCTACCAGACGCGTGACGGCCGGACAGTGCGCTGGCGGCAGATCTTCCGCTCCAATCATCTGGCGCATCTCACCGAGCAGGACGTCGCCGTGGTGCGTGGCCTCGGGGTCAGAAGCGCATTCGATTTCCGCGGCGTCGCCGAGCGCGCCGAGGCGCTGTGCGGCATGAATGACGTCACCGTGCATTCCCTGCCCGTCGAGCCGACGGTAGTGGCCGCGCTGCGTAAGATCGCTGGCAACCGCGAGCTGTCCGAAGCCGACGCGATCGACGTGATGCGGGATTCCTATCGCGGCTATGTGCAGGACAACACACCGCGCTATCGCACGCTGTTTACCCATCTGCTCGAAGACCGCGCGCCGCTGGTGATCCACTGCACGGCGGGCAAGGATCGCACCGGCTTTGCCTGCGCGCTGATCCTGCACGCGCTCGGCGTGTCCGAGCAGGTGATCGCGGACGACTATCTCCTGACCAACCGGTTCTACAAGCGCGATCCGGCTCACAGCACCGAGCTGCCCGACGACGTCAAGCAGGTGCTCGGCACCGTGCGCGAGGCGTTTCTGGAGGCTTCGTTCGAGGCGATCGATGCCGACTATGGCAGCCTCGACGGCTATTTCCGCGATGGCCTCGGGCTCGGCCCGGCCGAGCGGAAGGCGCTTGAAGGCCGCTATCTGCAGACCTGATCAGGTCGCTCGATCAGTAGACTTGGCTCAGGCCGCCGCGGCCTCAAGCTCGAGCTCCGCATCGAGATCGGCGATCACGTCCTCGAAGGCCGAGATGGCCTGCTGGATCGCCGCGATCTGCATCAATTCCCAGCTGCTCACCGGTCCGGTACGATTCTGCAGCGCCACGACGAGGTCACGCCGCTGCTCCTTAAGCTGAACGAGCGGTAAACCGTGATCCGGAAGATATCCCATTGCAAACCCCTACCTTGGCTGAGGTTCCGCTTGTACGGAAAGGGTTCTGCAAACGACTTACAGAACTGCCGCAAATTTTATCGAACCTGTCCTCCCCGTAGTCTTACGTAGTGAAGCCCGCACGTCAGGTTTCGGCGCTCTGGGTCGCCTTCAGGATCGTGTCGCACAGCCCGCGGGCGAGCCGCTGCGTGCTTGCGTCGCTCTGGTGCAGTTGGTCCGGATCGGTCGGATCGATCATGCGCTCGAACGAGATATTGTTATGCACGTGCCAATGCCGCATCAGCGCCCAGCGGTGAAAAACGCTGACACCCTTGAGTTCTGCCTTTTTCGAAATCAGCTTCACCATGCATTCCGAGAGCTCCGCCTTGTCATCCTTCAGCATGGCCGTGACATATTGCGGATCAATCAGCATGACGTCCATCTTGGTCGACTTGGCACGCAACAGATCGAGTCCCGCTTCGATCTTCTGGGCAACGGCTTCGATGTTGTAGTCCTGTCGGTGAAAGACCGCGTTGGTTCCAACCTGCCAGATCACCAACGTCGGCTCGAGCTCGAAAATGTCCTCCTGAAAGCGATCGAACTCCTTGTCGGCCTCCTCGCCGCCTCGGCCGCGATTGATAACATCGATCCGCGCATTGCCGTGGGTCGCCGGATCGTTCCGCAAATACATCTCGAGCCAATAGGGATACGGCAGGACATCCGCTCTACCGGCGGTCGACGACGATCCCATAGCGACGATCTTGATCGGACCGCCGCCGGCGATTGCCCTAGCTAGGCAAGGCAATTTGTATTTGAAACCGATGACATCGGCAGGCAGATCGGCAAACATCAAACTATCAACCATTTGAAATACTCGCTCGTTGGCGCCATCTCACGTTGCATATCTCGCCGCAAAATGGCCCTGCATTGCAAATGAAATCCGCCTGATCATAGTGGACAGGAACCTGTTGCTGATACGGAGACCGCCATGAACGGAAAAGCCATCGTCATCACCGGCGCCCTTGGCGCGCTTGGCAAAGTGGTCGCCGAAGAAGCCCTCGCGCGCGGGGCGCGCGTCGCCGGCATCGATCACGCCGCCTCGCAGCTTGCGGCAACCGCCGATCGTATCGAGCTCGGTGGCGTCGATCTCACCGACACCGTGCATGCGACCGCTGCGATCGACAAGGCGGCCGCGCATTTCGGCCGGCTCGACGGACTGATCAACATCGCCGGCGGCTTCACCTTCGAGGCGGTGAGCGACGGCGATCCCGCGACCTGGCAACGCATGTATGCGATGAACGTGATGACGGCATTCAACACCTCGCGCGCGGCGATCCCGCACCTCATCAAATCCGGCGCCGGACGCATCATCAATATCGGCGCGCTCGGCGCCTTGCAGGCCGCCTCCGGCATGGGTCCCTACGCCGCCTCGAAGGCCGGCGTGCACCGCCTCACCGAGTCGCTCGCCGCCGAGCTCAAGGGCAAGGTCACGGTCAACGCCGTGCTGCCGTCGATCATCGATACTGCCGCCAATCGCGCCGCGATGCCGAAGGCCGATATCTCCAAATGGGTGACGCCGAAGGAACTCGCCGAGGTGATCCTGTTCCTCGCCAGCGACGCCGCGAGTGCCGTCACCGGCGCGCTGCTGCCGGTCAACGGGCGGGTCTAGTCCGCAACCAAGAGCCGCAGCTTCGACCTGAAGCGGATGCTCTGCTTGCCGGCGAGCGCTATGCCTTCGCCCTCCGCGGTCTCATCGGTGTAGGAGCCGGTAAACCCGATGGTCACCACCTTGCGTTCCCAGATCGGACGCTCGCCATAGGTCGGCGAATGTTCCTCGTTGGTGACCTCGCCCTTCCACTTGCCGTCGGCCGCGGTGTAGCTGCCATAGGCGAAGAAGAACGAGTCGCCGCCGCGCATCTGGCCGTCGCGCAGCACCATGACGCCCTGGTTGCCGCCAGAGACGCCGTCGAGAAATTCGACGGTGATGTGATAGAGCCCGTTCCGGATCATGCGAATGGTCGCGCCATTGTCCCCGGCCCGACAATAGCCGCTCGGCCGCGCTCTGGGCAAATTCGATCCGCCGCAATGGGCGCAATTCCGCGCTATGCTGCGGCACCGAGTCGCGGCCGGATGCCGCAGGAGCCTGCCTGTTGGAAACCACGCTTTATCCGCCCATCAAACGCTTCCTCGAAAAGCTCGGCTTCACGGTGAAGGGCGAGATCGGCGGCTGTGACCTCGTGGCGCTGAGCGGCGATGATCCGCCCGTTGTCGTGGTTGGAGAGCTCAAGCTCGCCTTCAATCTGGAACTGATCCTGCAGGCGGTCGATCGCGCCGGTGCTGCCGACGAGATATGGATCGCGGCCAAGGTTTCGGCCCGCGGCAAGGGCCGCGAGAGCGACGCGCGGTATCGCAATCTGTGCCGGCGGCTCGGCTTCGGCATGCTCGGCGTCACCGACCGCGGCGACGTCGAGGTGCTGGTGCCGCCGCCGACCGCGACACCACGGCGCAATCCGAAGAAGCGCTCGCGCCTGATCACCGAGCATCGCAAGCGCAAGGGCGATCCTGCAATGGGCGGATCGACGCGTGCGCCGATCATGACCGCGTATCGGCAGCAGGCGCTGGCCTGCGCCTCCGCGATGTCGGATGGACCGCGGCGCGTCAAGGACCTGCGGGCCGAATGCCCTGACGCCGGCAAGATCCTGCAGCATAATGTCTACGGCTGGTTCGATCGCGCCGAGCGCGGCATCTATGTGCTGACCGATGCCGGCCGCGCCGCGCTGAAGCGCTGGCCGCAGCAGCCGAATGGTACGTCAGGGGCAGAAGCTGCCCCGTAACTAACCAACTGGGGGAGATCATGATTGTCGTCACCGGCAGCGTCACCGCCCGCCCCGACTCGTTCGACGAGGTGAAGCGTTTGAGCCTCGAGCATGTGCATCGCTCACGCACCGAACCCGGCTGCATCTCGCACGCAGTCCATGTCGACTGCGAGAATCCGCTCAGGCTGGTGTTTTTCGAGCAATGGGCCGACCGCGCCGCGCTGGCGGCGCATTTCGCGGTCCCCGCATCGCGCGATTTCGTCCGCTCCCTGCAATCTCTGGCAGCTGCGACGACCACCATCGAACTTTATGACGCTCACAAGATTGAGAGACTCTAGCTGCATGGCTGTATTGCCATCCTACATTCATATTGCAATGCAACATTGGGCACCTTACGTATCTTCCGCGATTCAAGGATGAGGCGGCGATGAGCGGAGACTGGAACACCAAATACGGCACTAGGCGCGTGCGGCACGATCCGCCGACGCTGGAAGAGGCAATCTTCGCCGCCATCGGTATCACCGACGACGTGGAGGCCCAGGCCGAGATCGCATCGTCCCTGATGGGCCTGCCCTATGACGAGGTGCTGGCCGAGGTGAAGAAGACCGCGCGTGTCAGCGCCCGCACCGGCACCGCAACCCGCGTGATCGCCGGCGAACAGGGCGCCCAGCGCTCCGTCGTGGTCGAGCGCCGCGTGGTCCGCCGCTTCGCGATCGACAAACGCACCGGCACCTGAAAAGCAACATCCGTTGGTTCAAAGAAAAAGGGCAATCCGCTGAGCGGATTGCCCTTTTTGTATTTGATCTGAGTTTTTGAGCTCAGGCGGCCCGGCCCCAGCCGGACATCTGCATCACCATTCGCCAATAGGCCCGGTTCATGTCGACGAGCGCGCACGCGGCCGCGACAGCTGTCACCGGGGCGATCGTCGGCGCAGGCACGGGTTGGTGTTGCTCGGTCAGGTCGATGCTGCCGGTCGACTCGCCGTGGCGGAACGTCAGCTGCGCACCGAACTTGGTGGCAAGCGCGCGCATCGCGTCGTTCTGCGCGCCGGTGGTGATGCGCAGGCTTGTGTAGCCCTTGGCATGCGCCTCGGCGATCAGCTTGCGGAACAGCGTGCTGCCGACGCCCTTGCGCCGCACCGACCGCTCGACGCTGAAGGCGATCTCGGGCTGCGCGTCGGGCGACTGCTCCGGCGGATGCAGCTCGGCCGCACCGCGAACCACGCCATCCTCGAAATAGGCGATGATGACCGTGCCGTCGTTGGCGCAGCGCTCGGCATAGCGGCGGATGAAACTGTCGTCGATGAAGCCATGAAAACGATCATGACGGCTGGTTCGATCCAGTCTCAGCAGATGATCGCGCAGCAGAGGAAGCTCCTCCTGCTGGCTCAACGTCCGCACGGTGCCTCGGGCAGATGTCGAACTGATGGAATCGTGGTTCACTTCATAACTCCTCTTGGTAGCCCTCGAGGAGGCGTCGACTCCCTAACCCGTCCTATATTGTGCGCCGCACCATATAATTCAAGTGTCTAGATTCATTTAAATAAACAGTGATGTGATCAGAAAATCACATCATTGCCACATCATAATACCAGCTGCGTCTGGGTAACGACCGCAACCAGTTTCCCATCCTCGGTTTCCAGCCTGGTCTGCCAGACCTGGGTCCGGCGGCCCCGGTGAACCGGCGTCGCCGTGGCGATCACAGTGCTCCCCTCCTTGGCGCCGCCGATGAAGTTGGTCTTGCTCTCCAGCGTCGTGGTGCCTTTGGCGTCCTCAGGCAGGTTGATCACGGTGGCGGCCGCGCCGACCGAGTCGGCAAAGGCCATCACTGCGCCGCCGTGGATCGTGTTCCGCAGGGTACAGAGGTCTGGCCGCACCACCATCCGCGCGACCACGCGATCCTGGCTGGCCTCGGTGAAGATGACGCCCTTCAGTTCCGCGAACGGCATCTTCATCGACTGGATCTTTTCGAGCGGCGTCATGGGCACTCCCTGCTTTGTAGCCTTCGTACCGGCATGATGGATGGACCGGCCGGGCGCGGCAATGACGTCCGAGGTAATGGCGACCATGACGTTATGCCGTCGGTGACAACGGGCCGCCAAGCCTGCATACCGTCGTCGATGCGCGACTTCCCTCCCCGCCGGATCGTCTGCTTGACCGAAGAGACGGTCGAAACGCTGTATTTGCTCGGCGAGCAGGACCGCATCGTCGGGGTCTCAGGCTACGCGGTGCGCCCGCCGCAGGTCCGCCGCGAGAAGCCGCGGGTGTCGGCATTCATCTCCGCCGACATACCGAAGATCCTGGCGCTCGACCCCGATCTGGTGCTCGCCTTCTCCGACCTGCAGGCCGACATCGTCGCCGATCTCGTGCGCGCCGGTGTCGCCGTTCATGTCTTCAATCAGCGCGACGTCGCCGGCATCCTCGCAATGATCCGCAGCCTCGGTGCGATGGTAGGCGCGGCCGATCGCGGCGAGCGGCTCGCGCAAGGCCTCGAACAACGGCTGGCCAAGATTGCGGCAACGCCACGTCCGACGCCGCGGCCAAAAGTCTATTTCGAGGAATGGGACGAGCCGCTGATCAGCGGCATCGGCTGGGTGTCCGAACTGATCGAGATCGCCGGCGGCGAGGACGCTCTGCCGCACCTGCGTGCGCACAAGGCCGCCAGGGATCGCATCGTCTCGGCAGATGCCGTGCGCGCAGCGATGCCCGACGTGATCCTGGCATCCTGGTGCGGCAAGAAGGTCGTGGTCGACCGCATCAGGGCCCGTGGCGGCTGGAGCGACATTCCGGCCGTCCGCAACGATCGCATCGTCGAGATCAAGTCGCCGATCATTTTGCAGCCCGGCCCCGCCGCGCTGACCGATGGGCTCGATGCGATCGTCAATGCGTTGTGGTCGCGGCACCCATGATTACTCGCCTCAATCAGTATAAGGCTTTGGGATAGCGCTCGTTGCTCACGTCACCGCATTCACGACCTGATATTCTTGCCGGCGCCACACCTCGCCATTGATCACTTCCTCAATGATCTCGGCGGCCTTCAGCACCTCCGCTTCGCCGATATAGAGCGGTGTGATCCCGAACCGCATGATATCAGGCGCCCGGAAGTCACCGATCACGCCGCGGGCAATCAGCGCCTGCATGGCGGCATATCCGCCGGCGAAGGCGAAGGAAACCTGCGACCCACGCTGCGCATGCGCCGGCGGCGTTACCAGCCTCAGCGACGGACAGCGTCGCGCGATCTCAGCTATCAACAGGTCGCCTAGCGCGAGCGAGCGAGCGCGGACTTCGCCCATATCGACACGATCCCAGATGTCGAGCGATGCCTCCAGCGCGGCCATCGCCAGCACCGGCGGTGTGCCGACACGCATGCGCTCGACGCCATCAGCAGGTTGATAACCAAGATCGAAGGCGAACGGCTTTGCGTGCCCCATCCAGCCCGACAACGCGGCGCGCGCTTGATCGGCATGCTTCGGCGCGACGTAAAGGAAGGCCGGCGCGCCGGGTCCAGCGTTGAGATATTTGTAGGTGCAGCCGGCTGCGAAATCGGCGCCGACGCCGGCGAGGTCGACCGGCAGCGCGCCGGCCGAATGGGCCAGATCCCAGACCGTGACGATGCCGAGCGCATGCGCCTTCGCCGTCAGGGTCCGCATATCGTGGCGACGGCCGGTGCGGTAGTCGACCTCAGTCAAATAGAGCACCGCAACCTCGTCCGACAGCGATGGCTCGACCTCCTCCGGGGCCACCAGCCGCAATTGATGGCCGCGCCCGAGCGTGGCGATCAGGCCTTCCGCCATATAGAGATCGGTCGGGAAATTACCCGTGTCGGACAGAACGACCTTGCGCTCCCGGTTCATCTCGAGTGCGGCCGCAAGCGCCTGATAGACCTTGAGCGACAGCGTGTCGCCAATCATCACCGTACCGGACGCGGCGCCGATCAGGCGAGCGATGCGGTCGCCCACGCGGCGCGGCTGCACATACCAGCCGGCACTGTTCCAGGCGCGAATGAGCTCATCGCCCCACTCGGCCGTGATGACATGCGCAACGCGTTCGGCAACGCCCAGTGGCAGCGCACCAAGCGAGTTGCCGTCAAGATAGATGACGTCAGCAGGCAGATGGAACATCGCCTTGGTGTCGTCGTAGACGCGCAGCTGCGATTTCGCTTCGATCATGACAATTCGCCTAGAGGACGGTGCGGACACGCCACAGTTCGGGAAACAGCTCGACCTCGAGCATCCGCTTGAGATAGCTGACCCCGCCAGTACCGCCGGTGCCGCGCTTGAAGCCGATGACACGCTCCACCGTCGTCACGTGATTGAAGCGCCAGCGGCGAAAATAATCCTCGAAGTCGACCAGTTTCTCGGCGAGCTCGTAGAGCGTCCAATTGGCCTCCGGAGCTTCGTAGACGCGGCGCCAGGCTTGCATCACGCCCTGGTCGAAGTGATGGGTCTCGTGGACGTCGCGTGACAGGACGGTCGCGGGCATGGTGAGCCCCTTGCGGTCGGCAAGCCGGAGCACCTCGTCATAAAGACTCGGCGTCGCAAGCTCGGTCTTGAGCAAAGCCGTCACCTCGGAGTCATGCGCATGCGGCTTCAACATCGCGCCGTTGCGATTGCCGAGCAGATACTCGATCAGCCGGTATTGATACGACTGGAGGCCCGAGGATTGTCCCAGCCGCGAGCGGAAATGGGTATATTCGCTGGGCGTCATGGTCCGCAGCACGTCCCAGGCATTGTTCAACTGCTCGAAGATGCGGGAGACACGCGCGAGCATCTTCATCGCCGGTGACACTTCTTCGCGGGCGATGGCGTGGCGGGCGGCCCGGAGCTCGTGGATGGCGAGCCGCATCCACAATTCGGAGGTTTGATGCTGGATGATGAAGAGCATCTCGTCATGCGCGTCGGAAATCGGGTGCTGGGCGCCGAGCAGCGCATCGAGTTGCAGATAGTCGCTATACGACATTTTCCGGGCGAAATCGGTCTCGGCGCCCTCGACCGCGGGATCGTAGTCGTTGCTGCTCATGACACATCCTCTCGATCGATCTCCGCCTCAAGCAAGGCCCAGAAGGCACCTCGTGATGGCAGAGGATGGATCCTTCAGCCCATCGACAACAGTAAAATGGTTATGCCCGGGGTCGACGACGAGATGCGTGGGCACGTCGAATCCGGTCCAGATGTTAGCCATCAGCTCAGCCTGACGGATGAACTCGGGTCGCTCGCTTCTGCCGACCCAGGTGGTCAGCGGCGACTTGCCTCGTGGCAGATGCAAAGCGGCGCTTTCGAGCGCCGCCTCGCCCATGTTCATCCGCAGCGTCCCGTTCATTGCCGTCTTCAGGAGCGGTCGCAGGTCGTGCAGACCGCTGATCGACAGCGTCGCCACGATCCTGTCGTAGACCTCAGGTTCGAGACGGCTATCGTCGCACAGCATGCGCGTAACGAGATGGCCGCCTGCGGAATGACCGACCAATCGAATAGGCCCGGAGACTTGGGCAGCAGCCGAAGCGATCGCGCCCGCGATCTCGGCCGTGATGTCCGAGATGCGCGCGGCCGGTGCCAGCGTGTAGCTCGGCAGCGCCACCGTCCAGCCGTGGCTTCGCGCACCCTCGGCGAGGTCGGTCCATGACGATTTGTCGAAGCGCATCCAGTAACCGCCATGCACGAAGACGACGAGACCTTTGCTGTCGCCGTCCGGCAGGATCAGGTCGAGACGCTGCCGCTCTCCCGATCCATAGGCAATATCCGCCTTGAATGATTTAAGTCCGGCACGATAGGCCGCAGCCCGCTCCGCCCACCGCGCCGGCAGCGCATCCGACCCCGGCACGTGGGCCGAATTGGCGTAGGCATCATCCCAATCGCGCATCGTGGCTCCTCGGAGACTCGCCGTCGATCAGGCGCCATTTTGCCACCGGCGCGGCTGTTCGCCCAGCCTTTATTTTAAACCTAAAGCATCTGGTTGACCCGCGCCCGATCCCTCCCCGGCAAACGGAGCGATAGCGCGGCGGGCCCGCAATGCAGAAAGGCTACGCCTTCTCCACCCCGCACCACTCCGTGATGAACAGCGCCATGGCCTTGGTCGCTTGCCGCAGCGAGTCCAGCTCGACATACTCGTTGAACCCGTGCATCGCCGCGCCGCTGGCGCCGAAGCAGAGGCTCGGGATGTCGTAGTTCAGGCCGTAGAACCGTGTGTCGGTCAGCGCGGTGAAGGCGCGATCCTCCACCGCCCCGCCATAGACCGCCTGGTGCGCCCTGGCGAATGCGGCTTCCGGCGCCTCGGAATTCACCAGCTCGTAGCCCTCCGACAGGAAGCCCGACCATTCGACCTGCGGCGGATTGTTGGAAAGGAAGCGGTGGTCGCGCGCCGCCGCCGACACGCAGGCCAGAATCTCCTTCTGGCACTCGGTGATCGACCAGCCCGGCAGCACCGCAATGCGGCAGTCGACGTCGCACCAGGCCGGCACGCTGGAGGCCCAGTCGCCGCCCTTGATGATGCCGGGGTTGAAGTTGATCGGATGATTGACGTCCTTGAAATGCTTGTCGGCCTTGGCGCGCTCGTTCCAGGCGATCTCGAGCTTCTCCAGCGCGTGCACCAGGTGATACGCCGCCATGATCGCGTTCGATCCGGCACCGGCCTCGAACACATGCACCGGGAAGCCACGCACCTTCAGGCGGAACCAGATCACGCCGACCTGCGAGCGGATCATCTTGCCGTTGGTCGGCTCCGGGATGAAGCAGGCATCGGCGCGATAGCCGCGCTGCAAGGTCGAGAGCGCGCCGACGCCGGTGCTCTCCTCCTCGATCACGGACTGGAAATGAATCCGCGCGGTCGGCTTCAATCCGGCCTTCTTGATCGCATCCAGCGCATAGAGCGCGGCGATGGTGCCGGACTTCATGTCGCAGGCACCGCGGCCGTACATCCTGCCGTCCTTGATGACGGGCGAGAACGGCGGCGTCTCCCACATCTCCAATGGACCGGTCGGCACAACGTCGCAGTGCCCCTGCAGGATCAGCGATTTGCCGGCATTGGTCGCGGGGCGGTAGGTGCCGACCACCGTGCGCGCCTTCGAGAAATCATGCTCGATCGGGCCGAATCCGCGCAGATCTCTGAGATCGTCGAGATTGATGTGCCAGTCGTCGACCTCGTAGCCGCGCTCGCGCAGCAAATCGCCGATCATGTCCTGGCACGGCCCCTCGGCGCCGCGGGTCGAGGGGATCGCGACGAAGGCCTGCGTCGTCGCAAGCTGCGCATCGAATCCCTCGTCAACGGCGGCAAGGATTCGTTGTTGCGTCTCGGCAGTCATGCGGCAGCTCCATGGGGGGACATCAGACAAGGTGGGAGCCGCAGCGTAACCTGCTTTCACCCGGCCGGGTATTGCGCAAAATAGGCATCCCGCAATGCATCTTCGAGCAGACGGCCTTCGGAATAGCCATCGAGCGTCTTCGGCCGCGTCACGCCGTCGAGCAGCCGCGGACACGGCTCGGGCGCACCGAGCACGGTGCGCACCGGAATCCGCTCGGCATAGATCGGCAGTTCGTAATCCTCGTCGTCGTCGGCGACGCCCTTGGCGCGTACCTTGGCCGAGGCCTCCTCGATCTCCATCGCGATGAACGAGGTCGCCTTGATCTCTTGCTTGTTGCTGGCGCGCAGGCCCGCGGTGCGGTCGGGAAAGAAGCGATCGACCATCGCGACGACCGCCCGCTCCTTCTCCTCGGGATCGGTGACGAGATAGGCCGACCCGAACGCCATCACCGCGCGATAGTCGGCCGAGTGATTGAAACCGCAGCGCGCCAGCACCAGGCTGTCGAGATGGGCAACCGTCAGGCACACGCGCTGGCCCTCGGACTGGTTCTCCAGCATGCGGCTCGCGCTCGAGCCGTGCCAATAGAGTTTGGTGCCCTCGCGCCAGAAGAAGGTCGGCGTGCAATAGGGCTGGCCGTCGATCACGTAGGAGACGTGGCACAGCATCGAAGCGTCCAGGATCCTGTGCACGGTGGCATGATCGTAGAAGCCGCGGTCATGGCGACGCTTGACCCGGTTGCGGGACGACGTTGGGTAGGACGACTTGGGATAGGACGGAGTGGATGCGCCTTCGGTCACGGCTCGCCTCATTGAAATCTGGAATCTGTCCAGAGTTGTAGCTGTTCATTTGGTCTGCGATAGTGCCAATTCCATGCGAAAAATTCCGACCAATTCCCGAGAACCAGCGGCGCGCAAGCCGGAGCTGCCGCTCGACCTCACCGGCCCGCATGTGACGCCGGGCGCGGCCTCGCAGCAGCGGCTCTATCAGGCTCTGTGCCACACCATCGTCGGCGGCCTGGTCAAGCCGGGCGAGCCGCTGCCGCCGTCGCGCATGCTGGCCAAACAAACCGGCTTTCGCCGCAACGCCGTCACCACGGCCTATGAGCGCCTGATCGCCGACGGCTTTGCGGTGGCGACCACTGGCTCCGGTACGTTCGTCGCGCCGCGGATTCCGGCGCGGGCCGGTGCAGAGCGACGCACCAAGATCGAGATCGAGCCGCCGCAGCACAATGCGCTCTCGCTCGGCTGCACCCATATCGACGAGCGCGCGCTGCAGCGCTTCCGCGCCTTTGCCGGCCGCAGGCTACGCGCCTTCGGGTCCGAGCATCTGCACTACGGCGATCCCCGCGGCAGCAGCGAGTTGCGCGCCGCGATATCGGATCATCTGCTGTCGGCGCGCGGGCTGCGCTGCGACCCCGACCAGATCATGCTGGCCTCGGGCACGCTGCACGCGCTGCGCATCGTGCTCGGGGCCATCCTCAAGCCTGGCGACAAGGTCTGGTGCGAAGACCCCGGCTATCCGGCGGCGCGGCGCGCGATCGAGCATTGCGGCTATCGGCCGGTCTCGGTGTCGGTCGATGGCGCCGGCATGCGCATCGACAAGGGGCGCATCTCCGGGCCGCAGGCGCGCGCCGCCTATGTCACGCCGTCGCACCAGTTTCCGCTCGGTGTGCAGATGTCGATGCCGCGCCGGCTCGAACTGCTCGACTGGGCCAGGGACGCCGGCGCCTTCGTGTTCGAGGACGACTACGACAGCGAGTTCCGCTATGACGGCGCGCCGCTGCTCTCGCTTGCCGGCATCGATCATCTGCGCCGTGTGATCTACATGGGCACGTTTGCCAAGACGCTGTTTCCGGGATTGCGGATCGGTTACTGCGCCCTGCCCGAGGCCTTGATCGGTCCGGTGACGGCGGCGCGCGCCGCGCTCGACCGCTTTCCCGGCACGTTGATGGAAGGCGCGGTTGCCGACATGCTGAACTCCGGTGCCTTCGCTGCCAATCTGCGCAAGTCGCGAAAGCTCTATCGCGAGGCGCGCGACGTCCTGGCCGCGACACTTACCGACGCATCGGAGGGTGAGCTCACGGTTCCCGTGCCGTCACAGGGCCTGCATCTCGTGGCGCGGCTCGATCCCGCAACCGACCCGCTGGTTGCTGCGCAGGCAAAGGCAGCCGCAGGCGTCGGCGGCTGGCTGCTCGCCGAGACCTATCGTCGCGCGCGGCCACTGCCTGGCTTCGTGCTGGGATTCTCCGGTCATCCGGTTCCGCAACTCGTCGCGGCGGCGGAACAACTGGCGAAGACAACGCTGACAGCGCTGCGCGCGACGCGCAAGCAATCCACGAAGGCGCGAGGTCCCAAAGCGCGATGAGATTGGATTGAATCGTCATGGCGCTTTAGCTCGTTGTTTGAGCATGGTCTTTTCGGAAAACCGCTTCGCACTTTTCCGGATCATGCTCTAGGAGAATCGGAGCCGCCTGACTATGGTCGCCGCTCGTTCAGTCAGTGTCCGCCCAAGGAGATACCGGATGCCCAATCGCAACGTCCTGTATCTCGTGATCGGCGCGCTGGTCGTGATCGCAGGCATGCTCGGTTACAATCTTTATCAGGCGAAGAAGCAACCCGAAGGCTTGCAGATCAATGTCGGCCCCGACGGGCTCAAGATCCAGAACAAGTGAAGGAGACAGCGATGCTGCGCATGAGGCTGGTCGCGCTGGTCGGCGCCGTCGCACTTGGTGCGATCGCTCACTCCGCCTCTGCGCAGCAGGCCTTGATGCGCGAGGGCGACATCGTCGACCTGAGGGTCGGTCAGCGGGTCCTCGTCGATGATGGTTCGTGCCCGGCCGGGCAGATCAAGCAGGTCATCGGCTCCAGGCTGAGCGAGACCGGTGTGGTTCGGACCCTCACCTGCGTGCCGCGGCTCGCCAAAAAGTAAAACGCCTCGCTGTCGGGAGGCGCTTCCTTCATCCCAACATCGAAACGCTACTCAGTTCGAGATCGGCTCGAACATGCATTGCAGGGTCGGCTTGGCGATCTTGGTGAACGTCGGGCCGATTTCGCTTTGCTTGGAGGGCGGCACCCAATCGGTCTCGATGGTCGGCACGCCGGTCTCGCTGATTCCGCGCAACAGCGCCTGGCGCAGATCGGGATCGTCCACCGTCGCAGCCGCGTGGTCATGCAGGCAACCGCAGACGGCTTCCGGATGCGCCCAGCGGCCGAGCATATGCGGCGCGCACTGGCGCACGAATTCGTCGCGCGGCTCAGGCACCCGGTACAGCGACCGGATCTGCATCGATTCGAGCGGAAGTTGGGATTGGGCCTGCGCGGAACCCGCCAAAACGCCGGTCAAGGCGAACGATGCGAACATCGCGGCGGAACAAATTCGGAGCAACATGGGAAGCCTTTACCGGCGTTTCTGTTTTGCGCGTCGCGATCAGTTGGCCTGCGCCACCACCATCGGGGCCGAGGTGACGACCGGCGAGCCGTTATAGGAGAAGGTGCCGATGCCGGGCAAACCGTTGTCGGGGGTCCCGGCCATCGACGAACCGGCCATCACGAAGGCGAAGGCGAGGATAAGGCTCATGGTCCGCATCTGACAGTCTCCGTCATTCGGGTCGGCGCCTGGCGCCGTTGTGTTGACGGATTGATAACGATCTGCCGTTTCGGGAGTTCTGCGGAACAAGCCGAAAATGGTTTCGTCGGAATGAGAATTGTTTCGTCGGCCGATGCTCGACGAAACATTCGGCGGAAAATCCCAATGCTTTCAATGGTGGCGCTCGATAAAGCAGCCTGATCAAGATTTCGAGCGGTCAACCGACCCGGCTGTCGGTGGTTCGATTATGCCTGCGAATTGAGTGGGCTACCGCGCTTTCTTAACTTTCCTCTGCTGAGACAGGAAGCAGCGCAGAAGGGCGGCGTGAACCAGCGGACGGTTCGGTCGACTCATCTGGGCACCGTGCAACCATCTCCGCGGTGGCACGTTGTCATGATCGTGATCCAACGATCCAATCCAACGAGGGATGTCAGTCGTGGGCAATGGCAACATCGGTGTTGGCAATGAATCCGTGGCCGGCAAGTCCGGCCAGCGGCAGCAGATGACCGCCGCGATGCCGCAGCAGGGTGCTCATGTGATGGGCGACAATGAGTGCGCGCCGCAGAAGCTGGTCCGCCTCGTCGGCTGCCGCGACTCAAAGCTCAAGCCGGGCTTCAGCATGCGCGCGAACCAGTTCGGGCAAACCAAGCGCTAGCTCGCCAGTTGCTTGAACCACCCGGGCCAAGCCCCTGCTTCTGCTACTGAATGAACTCGCCGCACTTCTGCACGGCGGCATCGGTCGCGCCCCATGGCATGATCGGCACCGATGACGTGGAGTTCTTCGGCGAGCCCTCGATCAGCTTGTCCGAATAGACCATGTAAACCAGCACATTGCGCTTGGCGTCGCAGCCGCGCACGATCTGCATCTTCTTGAAGAACAGCGACCGTCGCTGCCGGAACATGTCGTCGCCCTGGCCGAGCTTGTTCTTGAAGCGGATCGGCCCGATCTGCCGGCAAGCCAGCGAGATATCGGAGACTTCTTCGGCGAGGCCGAGCCAGCCCTTGAAGCCGCCCTTCTCCGGCACCGTAAAGTGACAGGCGACGCCGTCGACTTCGGGGTCGTCGACGCCATAGGTCGCGAGCTTGTCGTTGGGGCTCACCCATTTGAACACCGTCGAGCGGCGGAAGATCAGGTCCGGTTCGTCGGCTGCGATCGCGGGAACTGCCTGCCCCAGGGTCACCAACGAGGTCAGCAACACCAGCAGCGCCGCACAGCCCCGTCGAGACATCCGACGCACGTCACACAAGCTCACAGTTCTCGATGTCATAGAGGTCTCCGCGGGTGGGTCTCGCCTATGTAGTGCGCAAACGCCGCACAGGAAGGCGCTGACAGTTCGGTGATCAGACCGGGCGCTTTAACCTCTTGTGAGGCTTTTTTGCTACTCTTTCGTCGAAAATTCGCCGCTCACGGAAGGGTTAGATCGCTTGCGCTGGTGAACGCATTCCGCGTCTGCGACAACCAAGGAATAGTTTGGACTGGGATTCGGAATATGCGCGCAAGCGGACATCGGATTTCTATTTTTGATTCTGCGAATGGGCGGTTCTGGCAGTTTGCAATTCTGACGGCGGCGGGCACCATTGCCGCCTCCTCGCAAGCCGATGCAGCGCTGTTCTACTGGAACCGTGACTCCGCCTATTACGGCGATGTCGAGCCGATGCCGCAGCCGGTTCGGCCAAAGCCGAAGCGCAACCCGGCCAAGAAGACTCCGGCGATCGAGAAGGAGGCCGGCAGCAAGCCGCAGGGTCCCCTGATCATCTCGGTCTCGATCGACCACCAGCGGGTCAGCGTCTACGACGCCAACGGCCTCTACGCCGAGAGCCCGGTGTCGACAGGCATGAAGGGACACTCGACCCCGATGGGTGTCTTCAGCGTCATCCAGAAGCAGAAGTACCACCAGTCCAACATCTACAGCGGCGCGCCGATGCCGTACATGCAGCGCATCACCTGGTCGGGGATCGCCATGCACGCCGGTGTACTGCCCGGCTATCCGGCCTCCCATGGCTGCATCCGCATGCCGATGTCGTTCGCGGTCAAGATGTACAATTGGACGCGGATGGGCGCCCGCGTGTTCGTGACGCCCGGCACGATCTCGCCGGAGAATTTCTCGCACCCGTTGCTGGTGACGCAGAAGGTCGCGCCGCAGCAGCCGGTGGCGGACGAGATTCTGAAGATGGATGCGCCGCTCGGCGTCAAGAGCGACAAGGGCGCGGACAAGCCGCAGACCGGTCTCGATTTGCGCAGCAGCGTCGGCCATGCCGCCGCCGCGTCGCTGCGCGACAATACCCACACCGCCGACGCCAGCGGCGCGATGCCGGCGGCGAGCGCGTCGGTGACGATGTCCGACGCGTCGGCCGCGGCGAGCGATCCCATCGCGGAGAAGCTGGCAGCGGACCCGTCGCAGCCGACGAAGCCCGCGACTGCGACAGCCGACAAGCCGGCAGAGACCAATTCCGCCGGCAACGGCAGCGTTGCCGCCGACGACAAGACGGTCGGCGAAACCACCGGCAGCACCGACACTCCAAAGACCGAGGTCTCGGCGAACGACCCGGCGAAGGCCGAAGCCAAGGCCGACGAGCCGAAGCCGGATGCTGCGAAGCCTGATGTCGCCGCGGCGCCCAACAGCGAAGCTTCCAAGGCCGGCGCGACCAAGAGCGCCGACAAGCCCGCCGAGGCCGCAACCGCGGCCGATGCGCCCGACGCCAACAAGGATATCGCCAAGGATCCGGCCAAGGATCCGGCCAAGGATCCGGCACGGTTGCCCGGCATCGCCAAGATCGACGTGTCGAAGCGCGCCGGCCAGATCGCGGTGTTCATCAGCCGCAAGGATTCCAAGCTCTATGTGCGGCAGAACTTTGCGCCGCTGTTCGAGGTGCCGGTGACGATCGCGGCCAGCGATCGGCCGCTCGGCACCCATGTGTTCACCGCGGAAGCCGACAAATCAGATGCCAACCTGCTGCGCTGGTCGGTGGTGACGCTGCCGGCCCGCAACGCCGCCCGCATCGACGTCGAGGAGCGCGCCTCGCATCGCCGCAAGGTCGCGGCCGCAGCACCGGTCGAGGCCAAGCCGCAGCCGGCGACCAACAGCCCGGCCGAAGCACTCGACCGCATCTCGATTCCATCCGACGTGATGGCGCGGATCAATGAAGCGCTCGGCACCGGCGGTTCGATCATCGTCTCCGACCTCGGCGTGAACCAGGGCGAGACCGGCGAAGGCACCGACTTCATCCTGCCGCTGCGCTGAGCCCCTCTATAACGGCTTGTTGAATGCCTGCGCCTGCCCGCCGGACTATGATGCCCCGCATCCGTTCCGGGGACGAGACCATGATGAACCGCAGGACACTGATCATGGCGGCCTTCTCCGCCGCCGCAGGCTCCCGCGCGCTGCATGCCGAGCAGCCCGCGATGAGCCGGATCACCGCCTATGCCTTCTCATTTCCGGCATTGTCCGGCGGCGACATTCGCCTGGCCGACTATGCCGGCCATCCCCTGATGATCGTGAACACGGCCTCACTCTGTGGCTTCACGCCGCAATATGCCGGCCTGCAGCAATTGTGGACCGAATTCCGCGATCGTGGCTTCGTCATCATCGGCGTACCATCCAATGATTTCGGCAGCCAGGAACCCGGCGGCCCGACCGAGATCGCCGAGACCGCGCAGCATCAATACGGCGTCACCTTTCCGATCGCGGCGAAAGCCGTGGTCAAGGGCCCAAACGCGCATCCATTTTACCGGTGGGCGGCGGAAGCGCGTCCGAAGGACGTGCCACGCTGGAATTTCCACAAATACCTGATCGGCCGCGACGGCTACATCGCCGACGCCTTCCCTGAGTCGGTGACGCCCGACGACACCCGTATCAAGACCGGGATCGCACGGGCTTTGGCGGCGGCTTGAGAAGCACCGATAATCCCCGGAATTAACTGGGATTTCGGACACAACCCCGCCAGGTTCATTGCCTTGGCGCCGCCACTGCGACTAGGGTACGATGAGTTGGGGGCGAAAGCGGCCCGGTCGCGGCAAGGCCGCCACCCGGAACGCGATCAGCAGGGAAACACGCCATGCGCATTGCAGCAGGTCTGATTTTCGCAGGGACCGTATCGTTGCTCGCGTCGAGCGCGGCTTGGTCGCAGCAGACGCCGCCGGCCAAGGGCGCCGCAGCGGCTCCCGCGGCCGCCGCTCCAGCGCCTGCCGCGGCGGCGCCCGCGCCAGCCACCGCAGCCGCGCCGCCGAAGCAAGCGCCTCAGCCGGCGCGTGCCGCCTGCAACAATCCGAACGCGCTCGGCGTTGCCCGCACGGTCGAGATCGACACGACGGGCGGACCGGGCTTTGGCTTCGAGCATTTCAAGCAGCTCGACTTCCTGCGCGACCATGAAGTGGTGCTGACCTTCGACGACGGACCTTGGCCGGGCAACACGCCGGCGGTGCTGAAGGCGCTGGCGGACGAATGCACCACGGGCATCTTCTTCCCGATCGGCAAGCACGCCACCTATCACCCTGAAATCCTGCGTCAGGTCTATGCCGCCGGTCACACCGTCGGCTCGCACACCTGGTCGCACGAGAACCTGAACAACAAGAAGCTGACCGAGGATCAGAAGAAAGACGAGATCGAGCGCGGCCTCGCTGCGGTGAAGTGGGCGCTCGAGACCTCACCCTCGCCGTTCTTCCGCTTCCCGGCGCTGCAGCATCCGCCGGAAATGGTCACCTATCTCGGCAACCGGAACATCGCGATCTTCTCCTGCGACCTCGACTCCTTCGACTTCAAGTCGAAGAACTCGCAACAGGTGGTCGACACCGTGATGAAGAAGCTCGCCAAGCTCGGCAAGGGCATCATCCTGATGCACGACTTCCAGAAGCACACCGCGGAAGCTCTGCCGACGCTGCTGACGCAGCTCAAGGCCGGCGGCTTCAAGGTGGTCGCGATGCGCGCCAAGTTCCCGGCGACCGTGCTGCCGCAATACGAGCAGGATCTCGCCAAGGACGTCAAGCTGCCGACCGTGAGCTCGCGGCCGGTCAACAGCGTCGTCACCACCGTCGATCAGTAAAAGCGCCGGCGATCGTCTCGGTGTCTGAGTTGCGTATCGAGGGTTTCGTCATCGTCTCGGCCGATGGCCGGCTGGCCAATGCGCACAACGTGATGCCTGACGAACTCAAGATCGAAGGCGACAAGGAATTCTTCACCGCGGCGCTCGAGCGCGCCGACCTCGTCGTGCACGGCCGCCATTCCCAGGAAGAGCAGCCGAACGCGCCGAAGCGCCGCCGCCTGATCCTGACCGGCAAGGTCGCGGCGATCGCGTCCGATCCGACCAATCCAAAGGCGCTGCTGTGGAATCCTGCCGGCTGCCCGTTCGACACGGCGCGCCGCGAGGCCGGCGTGACCTCGGGCATGGTCGCGATCATCGGCGGTCCCCGCGTGTTCGGCATGTTCATGGACCGCTACGACACGTTCTGGCTCTCGGTCGCGTGGAAGGTGCGCATCCCCGACGGCGAGCCGTGCTTTCCTGGCGTGCCTGCGCGCACCCCGCAGCAGGTGCTATCAGCGCACGGCCTGCACCCCGGCGCGCCGCAGCTGATCGACGCAGAGCACGACGTCAGCGTCACACCGTGGCGGCGGGCAGGTTGAAGACTTTCTCGTAGGGCGGGTTAGCCGAAGGCGTAACCCGCCGCCTCTCGCACCCAATGTGCCGGTCGGCGGATTACGATTCGCTAATCCGCCCTACGCAATTGCGCATTGTCCTACACATCCCCATACGCCGGATCGTCGCGGCGCGGGCCGCGGCCGTAGCCGGCGATGATGAACAGCGCGCCGATCAGCGACAGGTTCTTCAGCGCGTCGATCAGCGTCCTGAGGTTGTCGGGCGCCGGCTGATTCCAGAAATCGTGGAAGTAGAAGGTGGTGACGCACACGAAGATGATCAGCAGCAGCGCGAAGAACCGCGCCAGTACGTTCACCGCGATCATCAGCCCGGCGAGGATCTCAAAGCAACCGACCGCAATCGCCAGCAGCTGCATGAACGGCATGCCGACAAAGGTCTCGATCTGCTGCGCATAGGGCGCAACGATCGCAGGAATCGTCACCTTGGCCGCGAGCACGTCCGCCGTCGCCTGGATGCCGAACAGCTTGCTTGCTCCCGAATAGAGGAACAGCACGGCGAACAGAATCCGCCCGAAGGTGATCAATGCTGGCATGGGTCGGCCTCACTGGATGGCAGAAATCAGACGAAGCAGGCGCGACGATTATGGCCGCCCAGCCTGCTTCGATCAAATCGAATCCGTCTTGAGTCCCCTGCTCAACCGAACAGTGTCGGCTGCGCGCGGCCGGCACGCTCCTGGGCCTCGACCGCGGCGACCGCGGTCATGTTGAGGATGCCGCGCGCGGTCACGCCGGGCGTGAGGATGTGCGCCGGGCGCGCCGGACCGATCAGGATCGGCCCCACTGGCAACGCATTGGCCAGCGATTTGATCATCTGATAGGCGATGTTGGCGGCATCGAGGTTCGGCATGATCAGGATGTTGGCCTCGCCTTCGAGCCGCGATTGCGGCAGCACCATGCGCCGCGCCGCGGCCGACAGCGCGGTGTCGCCCTGCATTTCGCCGTCCGCCTCGATCTCCGGATGCTTGTCCTTGAGGAGCTGGGTGGCCCGCCGCATCTTGCGCGAGGAGTCCGTATCATAGCTGCCGAAGTCGGAATGTGACACGAAGGCGACCTTCGGCTTGAAGGCGAAGCGCTGCGCGTGGATCGCCGCAAGCGAGGCCACTTCCGCCAGTTCCTCCGCGCTCGGATTCGGCCGGACCTGGGTATCGGCGAGGAAATGGGCGCCGGTCGAGGTGATCATCAGCGCCAATGCGGCATAGTCGCTGACCCCCGGCAGGAAGCCGATGATCTCGCGGACATGGCGCAGATGGCTCATGTAGCGGCCTTCGACGCCGCACAGCATCGCGTCGGCCTCGCCGCGCGACACAGCCAGTGCCGCGATGACCGTGTTGTTGGTACGGACCACCGTCCGCGCAGCCTCCGGCGTCACGCCGCGACGTCCGGCAAGGTCGATATAGGACTGCACATAGGAGCGGTAGCGCGGATCGTCCTCAGGATTGACGAGGTCGAAATCGCGGCCGGCCTTGATCGACAGGCCGAAGCGCTTGATCCTGGTCTCGACCACTGATGGGCGGCCGACCAGGATCGGCCGCGCCAGCTTTTCCTCCAGCACCACCTGCGTCGCGCGCAGCACGCGCTCATCCTCGCCTTCGGCGTAGATTACCCGCACCGGCTGGGTCTTGGCCTTGGCGAACACCGGCTTCATGGTCAGGCCGGATCGGAACGCGTAGCGCTGCAGCTCGGCGCAATATTCGTCGAAATTCTTGATCGGCCGCGTTGCAACCCCGGACTCCATCGCCGCCTTCGCCACGGCCGGCGCGATGCGCAGGATCAGGCGCGGATCGAACGGGCTCGGGATCAGCGAGCCCGGGCCGAAGCCCTGCGTCTCACCGCTCTCGAAACCATGGGCCACCGCATCCGACGGCGGATCGCGCGCGAGCTGCGCGATCGCATCCACCGCGGCATGCTTCATCGCCTCGTTGATCGCGGTGGCGCCGACGTCGAGCGCGCCGCGGAAGATGAAAGGGAAGCACAGCACGTTGTTGACCTGGTTCGGATAGTCCGAACGGCCGGTGCAGATCATCGCGTCAGGACGCGCCGCGCGCGCCTCTTCCGGCATGATTTCCGGCACCGGATTGGCAAGCGCCATCACCAGCGGCTTGTCCCCCATCTGCTTGACCATCTCGGGCTTCAGCACGCCCGGCGCCGACAGCCCGATGAAGATGTCCGCGCCCGGAATGACATCGGCCAGCACGCGTGCGTCGGTCTTCTGGGTATAGACCGCCTTCCAGCGATCCATCGTGGTGTTGCGGCCGTCATAGACCACGCCGTCGATGTCGCAGACCCAGATGTTCTTGCGCTGTGCTCCCATCGAGACCAGCAGGTTGAGGGTCGCGATCGCGGCAGCGCCGGCGCCGGAGCAGACGATCTTCACATCGCTCAATTGCTTGCCGTTCAGCAGTAGGCCGTTGACGATCGCGGCGGCGACGATGATGGCGGTGCCATGCTGGTCGTCGTGGAACACCGGGATCTTCATGCGCTCCTTGAGTTGGGTCTCGATCTCGAAGCACTCCGGCCCGCGGATATCCTCCAGATTGATGCCGCCGAAGGTCGGCTCCAGCGCGGCGACGGTCTCGACCACGCGCTCGATCGTGTCGGCCTTGATCTCGATGTCGAACACGTCGATGCCAGCGAATTTCTTGAACAGCACCGCCTTGCCTTCCATGACGGGCTTGGAGGCCAGCGGGCCGATATTGCCGAGGCCGAGCACCGCAGTGCCGTTCGAGACCACCGCCACGAGATTGGCGCGGGCGGTCAGCGTCGCCGCCTCGGCCGGGTTGTTGGCGATCTCGGTGCAGGCGGCGGCGACGCCGGGCGAATAGGCGAGCGCCAGGTCGCGCTGGTTGGCCAGCGGCTTGATCGCCTGGATCTCGAGCTTACCCGGCCGCGGCAGCCGGTGGTAAGCGAGCGCTGCATTATGGAGTTCTTCGGACGATGACGACATGCATGCTCCCCGCGTTTCCGGCCCAAATTTCTTGTTTCTGTGCTAATCCAGGCAAAAGTCAGTTGTCCGGCAAATCGAGCTGGATGTGAAGCATGTCCAGCCGCTTGGATGCAACATCGGATACAATCCCCGTCAACAGGCCCGGGCAGGCCCGTCCGTCGATGCTGCACCTTCCGACCGCCGGTTGGCAATTTTTTTCCCTTGATGATCCGGAGTTGACCGAATGAAGAAAATTCTGCTCGGCCTGATCGCCGTCGCAGTCATCGCGGCCGGTGGCTATTTCGGTTTCGACCTCTATGCCCAACGCCGGGTCACGCGCGACGTCGAGGCTGCCTTCGAGCAGATCCGTGCCGCCGGCGCCAAGGCGAGCCATGGCAAGATCGCCTTCGACACCAAGAGCCGTACCCTCACGATTTCGGACATCACCACTGAGTCGGGGACGCAATCTCCGGTCAGCGTCAAGATCGCCAGCCTCACGATGGCAGGCCTCGGTCAAACCGACGCGGCGCGGGTCTCCGCCAGCAACGTCGAATTCGGCGACGTCGAGATCGGGGTGACGAGCCCGACGCCCACGATCGCCTCCATAACCTACAAGGCGCCGCGGATCACGGTGAAGGACTATTCCGGTCCGGCCGGCTTGCCGCAGCTCCCCGCCTCGTCGTCGATCTTCGAACTGTACCGGTTTGGGTTCGCGCAGCTCGCGAGCATCAACGCCTCATCGGTCACCGCCCCCAGCCTGACTGGATCGATGGCGTTCAGTGCCGCCGCCCATGTCGGCGACGGTGCCGGTGGCACATTCGATTACTCCGGCCTTGCCATCGAAAATATGAAGGACGGAAAGATCGCGTCGAGCAAGACCGGCAAGGTGGCGTTCACGATCAACCAGACGGCCGCAGGCAAGCCGATCAAGATGACCGGCGAGCTCGCCAATATCGTCGCGACGGATATCGACGTCGGCGCGACGGCGGCGATCTTCGATCCGGCCAAGACCAACGACGACCGGGATTATCGGGTTCAGGGGCATGTTTCGGCGGGTCCCTATGTCATCACCGTGACGCCCGATGCCGTCACAGCCACGCGTGGCCTGAACATGCGGCTCGACGGCATCGCCATCGACGACGTCAGGATCAACCCGTCGCGGATGCAGCTGCCGGCGCTGCTGACGATGGTCCCGCCTCCCGGGAGCCCGCCGCCGTCTCCGGCCCAGGCGCGTGAACTGCTGGAGAAGGTCGCCAGCCTTTACTCGGGCGCCGCCATCGGAAATGCCGAGATGCATGGGCTCTCGGTCGAGACGCCGAAGGGCCCGCTCAAGCTGTCCTCGATGCGGTTCAACTTCGAACACGGCAAGATCGGTGAGCTCGCGGTCGAGGGACTTGACGGCAATGCGCCGAACGGCCCCTTCAAGGTCGGACGCTTCGCGCTGAAGGCGCTCGACGTCGCGAGCCTCATGCGGCTGTCGGCACAGTTCGCCGGGCAGAAACCGTCGCCTGAACAGGCGCTGGCGCTGTTTCCGCTGATCGAGGGCGTTGAGATCAAGGGTGTCACCTCGCCCTACAAGGCCACCGGCAAGCCGGTCAACATCGATGTGTTCAGCCTTGACTGGGGCCAGTTCGTCGGAACGATCCCCAGCAAGCTGAGGTTGGTCGCGAAGATGGCTGCACCGCTGGATGCAGCCGATCCGCAGCAGCAGGCGCTGGTCGCCGCCGGGATCGACAGAATGGCGGTCGATGCCGATCTCGGCGCCGCTTGGACCGAGACGTCACGCTCGTTCGCGCTCGAGCCGGTCAAGCTCGACATGGCGGGCCTGCTCAATGCGTCGGCGAGGGTGGCGCTCGACAACGTGTCGCGCGAGGCATTCTCGACCAGTGCAGCGGAATCCCTCGGCGCGGCCGCGCAGATCGAGACCGGCACGATCGAGCTTGTTGTCCACGACCTCGGCGTCATCGACCTCGCGGTCGCCCAGTTCGCCCGCACCCGGAACGTCGGCCGCGACGAGGCGCGCAAGGCCATCCTCGACAGCATCCAGGCGCAGGGCGATGCGATCGGCGTAGGCAATCCGGATGCGACAGCCCTCATCACCGCCATCAGCCAGTTCATCGAGACGCCGGGGCAGACGCTGGTCATCAAGCTGACCCCGCGCGCGAAGGCGCCGGCGCTTCAACTGATGCAGCTGCTCAACACCGATCCGCAATCGGCGCTGGCGCAATTCAAGATCGAGGCCTCGACGGGGCTGTAAGCCAAATATCGAAAAACAACCCCATGCAAAGGAGCCGGCGGCTACTGGTGTTCGGCCGCCAGCTGTCGATAGCGGCCGCCAGCTTGACACGTCGGGCAAATCGGAGATATATTTCTAATATTTCGAAATCGCGCAAGTACCGTCCGGCCCGCAAGCGACTGCTTGCGGGGCGAGGTGGCCACCTACCCCTTAGCCGGCGGGTTGGGCCGGATATGCAGCTCCTTCAGCTGCTTCGGCGTCGCCTCAGACGGCGCGCCCATCAGCAGGTCGACGTACTGCTGATTCATCGGGAACAACGAGATCTCGCGCAGATTGTTGGTGCCGCAGAGCAGCATCGTGATGCGCTCGATGCCGGCTGCCATGCCGCCATGCGGCGGGGCGCCGTACTGGAACGCGCGGTACATGCCGCCGAACCGGTCGATGACCTCCTGCTCGCCATAGCCCGCGATCTCGAACGCCTTCACCATCGCTTCCGGCTTGTGGTTGCGGATGCCGCCGGACGCCATCTCGTAGCCGTTGCAGGCGATGTCGTACTGGAACGCCTTGATCGTGAGCGGGTCCTGCGACTGCAGCGCCTCGAGGCCGCCCTGCGGCATCGAGAACGGGTTGTGCGAGAAGTCGACCTTCTTGTTCTCCTCGTCGTACTCGTACATCGGGAAGTCGACGATCCAGGCGAACTCGAACCGGTCCTTGTCGATCAGGTTCAGCTCCTCGCCGAGCTTGTTGCGTGCAAGGCCTGCGAACTTCCAGAACTTCTCCGGATCGCCGGCGACGAAGAACGCAGCGTCGCCTTCCTTCAGGCCGAGTTGGTCGCGGATCGCAGCGGTGCGCTCCGCTCCGATGTTGTTGGCGAGCGGGCCTGCGCCCTCGCCGCCCTCGCGCCACATGATGTAGCCGAGGCCGGGCTGGCCTTCGCCCTGCGCCCAGGAGTTCATGCGGTCGCAGAACGCCCGCGACCCGCCGCCCTTGCCCGGGATTCCCCAGACCTGGTTCTTCGGGTCTTCCAGCATCCGCGCGAACACCTTGAAGCCGGAGCCGCGGAAGTGCTCGGAGACCTCCTGCATCACGATGGGGTTGCGCAGGTCCGGCTTGTCGGAGCCGTATTTGCGCACCGCCTCGGCGAACGGAATCCGCGGCCAGTTTTTCGTGACCGGCTTGCCATTGGCGAATTCCTCGAACACGCCGGTGATGACGGGCTCCAGCGCCGCGAACACGTCGTCCTGGGTGACGAAGCTCATCTCGACGTCGAGCTGGTAGAACTCCGGCAGGCGGTCGGCGCGCGGGTCCTCGTCGCGGAAGCACGGCGCGATCTGGAAGTAACGGTCGAAGCCCGACATCATCAAGAGCTGCTTGTACTGCTGCGGCGCCTGCGGCAGCGCGTAGAACTTGCCGGGATGGATGCGCGAGGGCACCAGGAAGTCGCGCGCGCCTTCCGGCGAGGACGCCGACAGGATCGGGGTCTGGAATTCGAAGAAGCCCTGCCCCTTCATCCGCCTGCGGATAGAGTCGACGATCGCGCCGCGGGTCATGATGTTCTGGTGCAGCTTGTCACGACGCAGGTCGAGGAAGCGGTACTTCAGCCTGATGTCCTCGGGATATTCCTGCTCGCCGAACACCGGCAGCGGCAGCTCGGCCGCCGGGCCCAGCACCTCGATCTCCTTGATGTAGACCTCGACCGTGCCGGTCGGCAGTTCCGGATTGTCGGTGCCTTCGGGACGGCGGCGCACCCGGCCATCGATCCGCACCACCCATTCCGAGCGGAACTTCTCGACCTCGGCGAACGCCGGCGAGTCCGGATCGGCCACGCACTGGGTGATGCCGTAATGGTCGCGCAAATCGACGAACAGCACGCCGCCGTGGTCGCGGACACGATGGACCCAGCCTGACAGCCTGGCCGTCTGGTCGATATCGCTCTCACGGAGCGCGCCGCATGTGTGTGACCGGTAGCGATGCATTTTCGTTCCAAAACTGATGTCGGAGGGTCGAATCGCGACAGCGCCAAAATGCCCTGTCCGAAGTTGCGGAGGGTTTACCCGACGAGGCCGGGTGCGGCAACCAATGGAACGCGGCCGTTTCGGGCCAAACCGCAGATTTTCGGCACCGACGCAGCCAATCGTTTGCCTATTCGGCCTGCCGGCCTATCTTTGCGATATGACCGTCCATTTTCCGTTCCAGAACACCTATTCGGCGCTGCCGGCGAACTTTTTTGCCCGCGTCGCGCCGACCCCCGTGGCCGCCCCCCGGCTGATCAAGCTGAACCGGCCGCTGGCGGTCCAGCTCGGGCTGGATCCGGACCTGCTGGCAACACCTGAGGGCGCCGAAATCCTCGCCGGCAAGCGGCTGCCCGAGGGGGCCGACCCGATCGCCATGGCCTATGCCGGCCACCAGTTCGGGCACTTTGTTCCCCAGCTCGGCGACGGCCGCGCCATCCTGCTCGGCGAAGTCATCGACAAGGGCGGCCTCCGCCGCGACATCCAGCTCAAGGGAAGTGGCCCAACACCGTTCTCGCGCCGCGGCGATGGCCGCGCCGCGCTCGGTCCGGTCTTGCGCGAATACATCGTCAGCGAGGCGATGTTCGCCTTGGGCATCCCGACCACCCGCTCGCTCGCTGCCGTCGTCACCGGCGAGCCGGTGATGCGCGAGACCGCGCTGCCGGGTGCGGTGCTGACCCGGGTCGCCTCCAGCCACATCCGCGTCGGCACCTTCCAGTTCTTCGCTGCCCGCGGCGACACCGACGGCGTGCGCGCGCTCGCCGACCATGTCATCGCGAGGCACTACCCCGAGCTCAGGGATGCCGCCCGGCCCTATCACGCGCTGCTCGCCGGCGTCGTCGCGCGCCAGGCCGCACTGGTCGCGCGCTGGCTGCTGGTCGGCTTCATCCACGGCGTGATGAACACCGACAACACCTCGATATCCGGCGAGACCATCGACTACGGCCCCTGCGCCTTCCTCGACGCCTACAATCCGGCGCAGGTGTTCTCCTCGATCGACGAGATGGGCCGCTACGCCTACGCCAACCAGCCGCGCATCGCGCTGTGGAATCTGACCCGGCTCGCCGAGTGCCTGCTGCCGCTGTTCGACAGCGAGCAGGAGAAGGCGATCGAGCAGGCGCAGACGATCCTCGGCGAATTCCCCGAAAAATTCACCGCGGCCTATCAGGCCGGGCTGCGCGCCAAGGTCGGCCTGTTCACCGCGCAGGATGGTGACGAGGCGCTGATCCAGGACTTGCTGGACGCGATGGCCAAGAACGCGGCCGACTTCACCCTGACCTTCCGCCATCTCGGAAACGCCGCAGCCGATGACGCCGCCGACGTCCGCGCGCAGTTCACCGATCCCGCAGCGTTCGACGAATGGGCAAACCGCTGGCGCGCCCGCCTCGCGCTGGAGCCGCAGAGCGCAGCCGAGCGCAAGGCCGCGATGGCCGCCGTCAACCCGGCCTTCATCCCGCGCAACCACCGCATCGAGGCGGTGATTGCGGCTGCGGTGAACGCGGACGACTACGCGCCGTTCGAGGAATTGCTGACGGTGCTGGCGAAGCCGTACGAAGACCAGACGCAGTTCGCCGCCTACGCCGATCCGCCGCTGCCCGAGCAGATGGTGACGCAGACGTTCTGCGGGACGTAAGGCAAGATTGTCGCTTCGTAGGATGGGTAGAGCGCAGCGAAACCCATCATCTCTCCCGGAGCTGCGAAGTTGATGGGTTTCGCTTCGCTCTACCCATCCTACGCATCTCGCCCGTTGTAAGCGTTAACTCACTCTCCACCATGCCGGGAGGCTCGCGGCGGTAACCATAAGGCTTAACAGCGCGTCAACGCTCCCCCAACAAGTCTAAATGTTTCCAAATGGGGGAGAACGGCCCGTGGACGCATTTGCATTCGAATTTATGGGACTGGCGATGATCGCGCTGTGCCTCGTCGTGCTGGCGATGCCCGCAGCGCGCCGGCCGTCGAAGAACATGCGCTACGAGTGAGCTATCGCCATATCCACCGACGTGCCGGTCGTCCCGTCCGACATTTCTCTCGCCGTAGCCAGAAATCGCGCTCAGGCGTCACCAAATCGCGATATCCTTGCCCTGATGAGTCCTGACATCGGACGCAAGCCAGGGAATTGACGGCGCTTGAACGACACCGACATCCAGCATTCGACCACGACGCCCGCCGCCGCGCATTCGCCGCTCGAGGTCCTGCTGATCTTTCTCAAGCTCGGCGTCAGCTGCTTCGGCGGCCCGATCGCCCATATCGGCTATTTCCGCGACGAATTCGTCACCCGCCGGCGCTGGCTCGACGAGCAGGCCTATGCGGATCTAGTCGCGCTCTGCCAGTTCCTGCCCGGCCCGGCCAGCAGCCAGGTCGGCTTCTCGCTCGGCCTGATGCGCGCGGGATATTTGGGCGCGCTGGCCGCCTGGACCGGCTTCACGTTGCCGTCGGCGATTGCGCTGGTGCTGTTTGCCTATGGCGCCAGCGGATTGAGCGGGCCGGCCGGCGCCGGACTGGTGCATGGCCTCAAGCTGGTCGCAGTCGCGATCGTGGCCCAGGCCGTCTGGGGCATGGCGCGCTCGCTCTGCCCCGATCGTGAGCGCGCATCGATTGCGACGGTGGCGGCGCTGGTCATTCTCACCAGCGCCTCGTCGATCGCGCAGATCGGCGCCATCGTGCTCGGCGCCATCGCCGGCCTCTGGCTCTGCCGGGCGCAAACGGCCAATGGCGCCACCCATATTGCGATGCCGGTGTCACGCCGCGTTGGCCTCGGTGCGCTGATCCTGTTTATCGCCCTGCTGGTCGGACTGCCGCTCCTCGCCCGGACATGGCCCGGCCTCGGCCTGTTCGAGGCGTTCTACCGCTCGGGCGCGCTGGTGTTCGGCGGCGGCCATGTCGTGCTGCCGCTGCTGCGCGAAGCGGTGGTGACGCCGGGCTGGATCGGCGACGATGCGTTCCTCACCGGCTACGGCGCGGCGCAGGCCGTGCCGGGCCCACTGTTCACCTTCGCGGCCTATCTCGGCGCCGTGATCGGCGGCGTGCCCGGCGCTATCACGGGCCTCGTCGGCATCTTCGTGCCCGGAATTCTCGTCCTGCTTGCAGCGCTGCCGTTCTGGGATCAATTCCGCAGGCGGCCGGCGGCGCAGGCGATGATGCGCGGCGTCAACGCCGCGGTGGTCGGCATCCTCGGCGCCGCGCTCTACAATCCGGTGTGGACCAGCAGCGTCCACCGTCCGCTCGATTTCGGCATTGCGCTGGCCGGCTTCGTGCTGCTCACGGCCTGGCGGGCGCCGCCGCTCGTGGTGGTCGTCCTCAGCGCCGCCGCCGGCATCGCAACGGGGCTTCTGCAATCGTGAACGGCCGCGCCGGCCGCCTCGCCGGCCGGATTAAGAACGCCTTCATGCCTCGCCGCCATGATAACGGGCCTATGCCGAGCGTTGCCAAACAACCGGATCCGACCCGGGTTCCTGTGCTGGACCTGCTGCGGCTCGCTGCGGTCGGGGCCGTGATCCTTTACCATTACGGCTTCTGGGGCCCGGCGTCGCACGGCTTGCAGGAGGTGGCGATGCCGTATCTGGCCCCGATCGCGCAATACGGCTTCCTCGGCGTCCCCGTGTTCTTCGCGATCTCCGGCTTCGTCATCGCCTATTCGGCCGAGGGCCGCACCCCGGTCGGCTTCGCCATCGCGCGCTTCAGCCGCATTTATCCGACCTTCGTCATCTGCATGACGCTGACCTTCCTCGCGACGCTGCTCGCCGGCCACGCCTGGTTTCAGGTGACGTGGGGTCAATGGCTGGCGAATTTGTTCATCGCGGCGCCGATGCTCGGCCAGCCCTACATGGATGACGCCTATTGGTCGCTGGTGATCGAGGTCGTGTTCTACGCCTGGGTCGCGCTGTTGCTGGCCTGGGGCATCTTCCCGAGGCGGATCGACACCATCATTGTGGCGTGGATCGCCGTCACCTTCGCCAACGAATTGACGCTCGACATTCCGCTGTTCGAGAAGCTGTTCATGGCCGACGACAGCGGCTTCTTCGCTGTCGGCCTCCTGATTTACGAACACTACCGTGGACGGCGCGACAGCAGGCTCTACAGCCTTTTGACGCTGGCGATGGGAACGGCGACGTTCCAGGCCGTGCACAAGCTGGAGCGGCTCGGCGTCCACACCCGTGGCAGCTTCGATCCGCGCGTCGTGACGGTGATCTGCATCGTTTCGCTCGGCATCGTGTTCGCGGCCACCCGGGTCAAGTCCGTGCCGCTGCCAGGCGGGCTCGTCAGGGCCATCGGCGGCATCACCTATCCGCTCTACCTGCTGCATCTGCAGCTCGGCTACGTGATCCTGCTCCTGATCACACCAACGCCGAATGCACTCTCAACCACGTTCGTCGTGGCGTGCATGGTGCTGCTGGCGTGGTTCGTCTGGCGCTTCCTCGAACGTCCCGCGCATGATCGCGTCAGGGACCGACTCACGATGCTGGCCTCGCGATATGGATGGCCGTCGCGCGTTCGTGCGGGCGAAGCGCGGATCGATCAGGGCAACATCGCCACGCCGGTCGAGGCCGGGCGGATCGCCAATCGCTGAGTTGCCCAAGGGCGCAAGTCCGCACGGCAGCCTCCCTCGACATTCCGGGGCTCGCGAAGCGAGAGCCCGGAATCCATTCATCCTCGATTCGCGCGGCCCAATGGATTCCGGGCTCAGCCCTTCGGGCTGCCCCGGAATGACCGAAGGATGGAGGCGCGCCGCTATCACTGATTGCCCGGCGGCGCACATCAGCGGCGGTCCAGTCGTTGCCAAGGCAATTCTTCGCCGCTCAGCGCCGCGACCAGCGATTACCAGCCCACCCGGCGCAGAAGACTGCGTCGGCGCAGTCGGGAATGGTCTGCGAGAACCATCGGTCGACGTCCGGTGACGTCTGGGTCGTCGGCTCGTCGCGATAGCGCAGCTGGCCATAGGCGCCGCGCATCGCCATCGTCTGCTTCTCGATGGTCTGATGAGGGTACAAGGTTGCAGCCAGCCTGAGACAAAGCGCGTCGAGATCGCCCCCGTTGGTCGCGGCTGGAATGGCCGGCACGACGCTGCGGCATTGCGCGCGCCCCAGCACGTAGATGACCGGATTCCTCGTCCGCCAGCACAGGCAGAATTCCGCCGGCGCCGCCGGGTCGGCGAACTCCGCCGCCATCGCGGTCTCGAACATCCGTTTGAAGAAGCCGCTGCCGCGATAGGCGTCGCGGACTGCGGTGCCTGACAGATAGATCACCGGCGTGCCGCCAACGGCCAGACGCTGGATGATCATGTAGGCCACGCATGCACCGCCGTGGTGAAGCAGGACGATGCCGTGGTCGGGTTTGAACGGCGAGTGCTGCCGCGACCAGAATCTTCCTTCCGTCAGCCAGTTCGTATCGATGATGCTGTTGATGTCGTCGAGCACAGCGTCGCGACGATGCTCCGGGACATCCGAGGCGATTTGAAACAGCTCGCTGGTAACGGCCGCCGGCTGCGGGGCGATCACGGCAGCTCCTTGTTGCTTATTATTCCAGTTCGGTCGCCAATTTTCCGTCGAAGCTCTGCAGTCGTCACATCGACGAACAAATTCGGAATGTTGTCGGCGCGATGCAGCAACCATGCCGCGACAACCATGATCGCGATTCCGGCCGCACTCACCACGAGCTGTGCGATGACCGCGCCGCTGTATTGGGTCAAGACCCAATGGGCGGAGAACGACAGCAAGACCCCGAGGCAAAAGATCGGCAGCGAATGTTCGCCGCACAAGGTCAGTGGACGCAATGATCGGGATTTCAGCGGCGGCCAGTCCCGCGGAATCAGGTCATGGACGACGACGGCGAGCGCAAGGAAATGGGTCAAGCGCAACATATCGAGATCTGTCTTGTCGATCGGGTAGATGAACTTCATCATCCATCCCGGTATGAACGTCTCCAGCGCATGGAAATGCCAGGTCATCACGATCAGGAACGCAAAGATCAGCCAGGCAATCGCCACCGCCGCGACGATCCGCGACTTGATCAGCCTGAAAATCTGGGACAATGCGCCCACCCCGCACCACTGGCCGAAAACGAACAGCAACTGCCAGCAAAATGGATTGAAGTACCACGTTGTGCCCGGTGGATATGATGCGATGTTCCAATCGAACCATCGCGCCAGCACGTAGAGAACAATAGAAGCCAGCAAGGTGAGATTGGGGCGACGCACCAGTCCCCAGATGACCAGTGGGGACGCGAGCAGCAAGACAATGAACAATGGCAGCACGTCGAGATCCACGGGCTTGTATCGCAGGGTGAGTGCCTGTCCGATCAGGATATCCGGATGCTGAAGAAAATTGAAAACGTTGAACTCGTTTTCATACATCGGATTGTCGAGCCGTCGGGAGGTTCTCGCGACCTGGGCCGTAAAGATCAGGAACAACATGATATGCGCCGCGTAGATATGCGCGGCCCGCGTCCACAGCCGCTTCGCTGCAGACAGCAGGAAACCTGAAGCGATGATCGGGCCGTATATGAAACCGGCAAGGTAACCCGAGATGAAAACGAAAAACTCCGCAGCGTCACTGAAGCCGTAGTTGCGCAGCGTAATCCAGCCGATGGCTCCATCGTTGGGGATGTGATCCAGAAATATCATCCACAACCCGAGCCCTCTGAACAGGTCAAGCCGAACATCGCGTTCGATCGTTTCCTCGATCTGATGCGCGTGGTGGGGCTCCATCGGGACGATCCTCGCTAGGCTGTTTCTGAGATCGCGATAAGCTGCACCCGTCGGAGCCTTGATCGCGTCGGGCTGGAATGCGTTAGCCGACAGCAAATCCGGGTCGACGGGAGATGATCATAGACATGGCGTCCTCATCTTCAACTGTCATCGCCCGCGCATGCAGACGATCCAGTCACCGCGGCTTCTCGATTCCAGCACCGGCGTCCCTGGGATACTGGATCGCCCGGGCCGGTCTTCGCCAAGGCTTCGACGAAGTCAAGCGCCCCTGCGCGCCGAAGCTTTAGCGGAGGCGGCGAGCCGGGCCTGTGCGCAATTGCGCAAGGGAGCCAGGCCCCATCACCCCCAGTGCCCAAGACCGCACGAGGCCGGAGCCGCGAACGAACTTCGGTGGTTATGGGTCCCGGCTTCCGGCTGGAGGACGGGCGAATTCGCAGCTCGATCAGGCCGAAAACGCCCTCGAATCACGCCCAATCAATTCAAAAATGACCCGTCCCTCACCCCATGCAGGGCCAAAATCCCTGCAAGACCCTTGACATAGCTGCCCTTTCGGCAGAACGCGTGGGGTCAAGCCGTCATGGATAGTTCATGGATCTGATTAGCACGACCTCCGACCTCGCCGCCGCCTGTGATCGGCTCGCCCAGCACAAGGTCATTACCGTCGACACCGAATTCCTTCGGGAAACGACCTACTATCCCCTGCTCTGCGTCGTGCAGATGGCAAGCGCGGACGAAGCCGTCGTGGTCGACGCGCTGGCGCCCGGCATCGACCTCAAGCCGTTCTTCGAACTGATGTCGAACGAGGCCGTGCTGAAGGTGTTCCACGCCGCGCGGCAGGACATCGAAATCGTCTGGCACCTCTCCGGCACGATCCCGCATCCGATCTTCGACACCCAGGTCGCGGCCATGGTGCTCGGTTATGGCGACAGCATCGCCTACGACCAGCTGGTCGACCGCGTCACCGGCCACCGCCCCGACAAGACCCATCGCTTCACCGACTGGTCGCGCCGTCCGCTGAGCGAGGAGCAACTGCATTACGCCGTCTCCGACGTCACCCATCTGCGCGAAGTGTTCGCGGCGCTCGACGCCGACTTGCGCAAGCGCGACCGCAGCGACTGGGTCAGCGAGGAGATGGAGATCCTGACCTCGCCGAAGACCTACGACTTCCACCCCGAGCGCGCCTGGGAGCGGCTCAAGACCCGCGTGCGCAAGCCGCGCGAGCTCGCGGTGCTGATCGAGGTCGCAGCCTGGCGCGAGCAGGAGGCGCAGAGCCGCGACGTGCCGCGCTCGCGCGTGCTCAAGGACGATGCGGTCGGCGACATCGCCACCCATGCGCCGACCTCGCTGGAGAAGCTCGGTAACCTGCGCTCGCTGCCGAAGGGTTTCGAGCGCTCGAAATGGGGCGCCGACATCATCGCCGCCGTGCAGCGCGGGCTGGCCCGCGACCCGGCGACGCTCCCCAAGCTGGAAAAACCCAGAAACAATTCCAACGGGGCGGCGACCGTCGAGCTGTTGAAGGTGCTGCTCCGCATGACGTCGGAGCGCCACGGCGTCGCCAGCAAGGTGATCGCCACCGTCGACGACCTCGAGCAGATCGCGGCCAGCGATCAGGCCGAGGTCGGCGCCCTGCATGGCTGGCGGCGCGAATTGTTCGGCGAGGCGGCACTCAAGCTCAAGCACGGCCAGCTCGCGCTCGCGATCGACAAGGGCCGCGTGGTGCGGGTGGACCGGGGCTAGCGCGCCAGGTTCCATCCGACCGCCGGCCAGTGGCCGAACGCCTTGGGCCTGTCGTTCGACCGGCACAGGCTGAGGTTGCGTCAGGCAAAACCACCGCGCTTGCTAAGGCGCAATTTTCGTGTTGCAATCCCTTCACAATCGGATTGCTGCCGTTCGACTGTGCGTTTCACGACGTTTTATCCAAGGCTTCGAGAGGCAAAACTTCGGACTTGAAGACTTTGGATCTGAAGACCCGGAAATTGAACAGACAGCGGAAGGCCCGCTTGTGGCGTGGCACGTGGAAAACGTGGCCGCGTCTTTTTTATGTCTAGACTAGGAGAGAGACGATGCCGAAGGGTACCGTCAAATGGTTCAACCCGACCAAAGGCTACGGGTTCATCAAGCCGGCCGTCGGCGACAAGGATGTGTTCGTGCACATCTCGGCGGTCGAACGCGCAGGTCTCAGCACACTGAACGAGAACCAGACCGTCGAGTACGAGCTGGTGGAGAACCGCGGCAAGGCGTCGGCAGAGAACCTCAAGGTTCACTGAACGCGGCTTTCGGCGGAATTCGTCCTGATGCCTCCCCGGCCGCATCACCCGGGGGATTTTCCAGCGGCACGGGCAAACCCTAGGGCGCCGGCGCGATCAGCGCGCCGTCGGTTGCGATGCTGCCTTGCGTGCTGCAGCGATCGCCGTCGAGCTTGAGCCGCCCGCTCGCCAGCAGCCGCAGCGCTTCCGGATAGATGCGATGCTCGATGGTGATCACGCGTGCGGCGAGCGTCTCGGGCGTGTCGTCGTCAGCCACCATGACCGCGCCCTGCATCACGATCGGTCCGGCATCGGTCTCCGGAATCACGAAATGCACCGTCGCGCCGGACAGCTTGACCCCTGCACGCAGCGCCTGGCCGTGCGGATCGAGGCCGGGAAAACACGGCAGCAGCGAGGGATGGATGTTGAGCATCCGGCCGTACCAGTGCCGGGCGAAGTCGGCGGTGAACAGCCGCATGAAGCCGCCGAGGCAGATCAGCTCGACCTTGTTGTCGTCGAGCGCCTTTTGCAGCACCGCCTCGAAGCCGGCGCGATCCTTGCCGAACGGCTTGCTCGCGATGACGATGGTCGGAATGCCGCTCGCGGCAGCCTTTTCAAGCCCGGGCGCGTCGGCGCGGTTGGAGATCACGACCGCGATCTCGGCTGGAAAATCCACGGCCTTCGCAGCCTCGATCAGCGCGGCCATGTTGGAGCCGCGGCCGGAGATCAGGATGGCGACCCGGCGCTTCATCGCGAAAGATCGAGATGACCGTTATAGACCACCCGATCCTCACCCTTGGCCTCGATCACCTCGCCGAGCAGCGTCACGGTCTCGCCGCCGGCGGTGAAGGCTTCGGTCACCGCTTCGACCGCATCACGCCTGACGATCGCGATCATGCCGACGCCGCAGTTGAAGGTGCGCAGCAGTTCGAGCTCGGCGATGCCGCCCTGCTCGGCCAGCCATTTGAACACCGGCAGCACCGGCAGCCGCGCCAGGTCGATGCCGACCCCGAGATGCTTCGGCAGCACACGCGGGATGTTGTCGGTGAAGCCGCCGCCGGTGATGTGGGCGAGGCCCTTGACCGCACCGGTGTCGCGGATCGCGCGCAGGCAGGATTTCACATAAAGCTTGGTCGGCGTCAGCAGTGCCGCACCGAGCGTCATGACCGGTGCGAACGGCGCCGGCGCGTCATAGGCAACGCCGGATTGCTCGACGATCTTGCGCACCAGCGAGTAGCCGTTGGAATGCACGCCCGAGGACGCAAGGCCGATCACGGCGTCGCCGGCCGCGATATCGGCGGTCGGCAGCAAGGTGCCGCGTTCGGCCGCGCCGACCGCGAAGCCGCCGAGGTCGTAATCGCCATCCTTGTAGAGGCCGGGCATCTCGGCGGTCTCGCCGCCGATCAGCGCGCAGCCGGATTCGCGGCAGCCCTCGGCGATGCCCGCGACGATCTGCGCGGTGGCCTCCGGATGCAGCTTGCCGCAGGCGAAATAATCGAGGAAGAACAGGGGTTCCGCGCCCTGCACGACGAGGTCGTTGACCGACATCGCGACGAGGTCGATGCCGATGCCGCTATGGATGCCGGTCTCGATCGCGATCTTCAGCTTGGTGCCGACGCCATCGGTCGCTGCCACCAGGACAGGATCCTTGAAGCCCGCGGCCTTGAGGTCGAACAGCCCGCCGAATCCGCCGATCTCGGCGTCCGCGCCGGGTCGTGCGGTGGCCCGCACCATCGGCTTGATCAGATCGACCAGACGATTGCCGGCGTCGATATCGACACCCGAATCCGCGTAAGTGAGCCCGTTTTTGCGCTCGGTCATGCCCAATTCCAGATGATAAGGGGCTGGTTACGAGGAATTCCGCCCCCGCGCAATGGCTCGCGGCAATGCTGCCGCGATACTATGTAGATAACACAAGGCCGCAGCTGAAAAGAGCCGGATATCGAGTAAAATCAGGCTTATAGCCGGGAAACGATTCAAGTTGAGCATTCCAAACATCATTACCCTTGCCCGCATCATCCTGGTGCCGGTGATCGTCTGGGCCATCGTGTCCAGCCAGATGGAGATCGCATTTGCGCTCTTCGTGATCGCAGGCGTGTCGGACGCGGTCGACGGTTTCCTCGCCAAGCGCTTCAACATGACGAGCGAGCTCGGCGCCCTGCTCGACCCGCTCGCCGACAAGGCGCTGCTGGTGTCGATCTATGTCGCGCTCGGAATCTGGGGCGCAGTGCCACGCTGGATCGTGATTCTCGTGGTGTCGCGCGACATCATGATCGTCTCCGCCGTGATTGTGTCATGGTTGTTCGACAAGCCTGTCGAGATGAAGCCGCTGATGGTGTCGAAGCTGAACACGGTGGCACAGGTCGCGTTCGCGGCCCTGGTGCTGGCCTCGCTCGGCTTCGGCTTTCAGCCGCACCCCTACGACCTGATCCTGATGGGTCTGGTGACGATCTTTACTTTGGGTTCGGTGTCCCTCTATCTCGTGGAGTGGGTGCGGCACATGAGCACGATCGAGGCTCGGTAGGCACGATCCGGAAAAGTGGAAACCGGTTTTCCCGCGACAAACGCGAAGCGTTTGCGCAGGGATCATGCTAGAATGAAGTGGTTTGGAGACTTGCGTGGCCGGTAGCGTTCAACCTCGTCAATTGGCCTTGGCCCTGCCGCACGAGGAGAAGCTGACCCGCGACGATTTCCTCGAGGGGCCCGCCAACGAAGCCGCGCTGGCGCTGATCGACGGCTGGCCCGACTGGCCGAACCGAATCATGCTGCTGATCGGGCCCGACGGCTCCGGCAAAAGCCACCTCGCTGCGATCTGGGCCGAGAGCGCCGGCGCCCGCTCGACCGCCGCGCATGCGCTGACCGCTGAGGCGGTGCCCACGGCCCTTGCGACCGGCGCGCTGGTGATCGAGGATCTGCGGCCATCGGATTTCGACGAGCGCGCGATGTTTCACCTGATGAATCTGGCGCGCCAGGACGATGCTTTCGTTTTGATCACGGCGCGCGTCCCGCCGTCGGCATTCGAGATCGAGCTGCGCGATCTGAGGTCGCGGCTTCGCGCGGTGCCGACCGTGACGCTGCTGCCGCCCGACGACCAGCTGTTCCGCGGCCTGATCGTCAAATTCTGCGCCGATCGCCAGATGAGCGTGGACGAGCCGCTGGTCAGCTACCTGACCAGCCGGATCGAGCGCTCCTATGCCGCCGTCCGCCAGGCGGTCGAGTTGCTCGATACCGAGGCGCTGCGGCTCGGCCGGCCGGTCACGCGGGCGCTGGCGGCGGAGCTATTGCGGGACGCCTGAGCCGACCTGCGGCTTGACGGCGCGGGCTGGCGGAACATCAATGTCATCGAAACGTCATCGCAATATCACATGGTCTCTGCGGCCTTCGGCTAGACCGCTCCGGCCCCCTGCCCCGAATTGGACCAGCACTTGATGGACTCGGCACAAGCTCCTGAAATCAAAGAGAAAGAGGCGGAACTCCCGCCCGTCCCCGCGATCGCGACCAGCCCCGAGCGTTTCATCAACCGGGAGCTCTCCTGGCTGCACTTCAACCGCCGGGTGCTCGAGGAATCGGTCAACACGGGCCATCCCGTGCTGGAACGGGTCCGCTTCCTGTCGATTTCGGCGAACAACCTCGACGAGTTCTTCATGGTCCGCGTCGCCGGCATCAAGGCGCAGGTCCGCGAGGGCATCGCCGAGCGCAGCCCGGACGGGCTGCTGCCGGCCGAGCAGCTCGTGATGATCAACAAGACCGTGTCGCAGCTCGCCTCCGACCAGCAGGCGATCTGGAGCGACCTGCGGGATATCCTCTCCAAGGTCGGCATCCAGCTGGTCGATGGCCGCGACGTCACCAAGTCCGAACGCACCTGGATCGAGGATCACTTCCTCCACAACATCTTCCCGCTGCTGACCCCGCTGGCGATCGACCCGGCGCATCCGTTCCCGTTCATCCCGAATCTCGGCTTCACGGTCGCGCTGCAATTGTCGCGGATCTCCGACGGCAAGGCGATGAACGCGCTGATCCGCATGCCCGGCAAGATCGACCGCTTCATCCGCATCCCCTCCAACAAGGAAGGCGCGCCGGCGCGGCTGATCACGCTCGAACAGGCCACCGGCCTGTTCATCGGCCGCCTGTTCCCCGGCTACACCGTCAAGGGCCAGGGCGCGTTCCGCATCATCAGGGACTCCGAACTCGAAATCGAGGAAGAGGCCGAAGACCTCGTTCGCCTGTTCGAGACCGCACTCAAGCGGCGCCGGCGCGGATCGGTGATCCGGCTCGAGATCGAGGCCTCGATGCCCGAAGAGCTGCGCGTCTTCGTGCAGCACGCATTGTCGGCGGCGGACGATGAAGTGATCCTGGTCGACGGCGTGCTCGCGATGAACGAGCTGTCGCAGCTCACCCGCCTCAATCGCCCAGACCTCGAATTCCCGCCCTACGTGCCGCGCCACCCCGAGCGCGTGCGCGACCATGGCGGCGATATCTTCGCCGCCATCCGCCAGAAGGACCTCGTGGTCCACCACCCCTACGAATCCTTCGACGTCGTCGTCCAGTTCCTGCAACAGGCAGCGCGCGATCCCGACGTGGTCGCGATCAAGCAGACGCTGTATCGCACCTCGAACAACTCGCCGGTCGTGCGCGCGCTCGCCGATGCCGCCGAGGCCGGCAAGTCGGTGACCGCGCTGATCGAATTGAAGGCCCGCTTCGACGAGGAAGCCAATATCCGCTGGGCGCGCGATCTCGAACGCGCCGGCGTGCAGGTGGTCTACGGTTTCATCGAACTGAAGACGCACGCCAAGCTGTCGATGGTGGTGCGCCGCGAAGGCGGCAATCTCACGACCTATGTGCACACCGGCACCGGCAACTATCATCCGGTCACCGCACGCATCTACACCGACGTCTCCTACTTCACCTCGGATCCGATCATCGGCCGCGACGTCGCACGGGTGTTCAACTACATCACCGGCTATGCCGAGCCGAGCGACATCGAGAAGATGGCGGTGTCGCCGCTGACGCTGCGCAAGCGGATCATCGAGCACATCCGTGACGAGATCGCCCACGTCAAACACGGTCGTCCCGGCGCGGTCTGGATGAAGATGAATGCGCTGGTCGATCCCGACATCATCGACGCGCTGTACGAGGCCTCGCAGGCCGGCGTCTCGGTCGAGCTCGTGGTGCGCGGCATCTGCTGCCTGCGGCCCGGCCTGCCCGGATTGTCGGAGAATATCCGCGTGAAATCGGTGATCGGCCGGTTCCTGGAACACGGCCGAATCTACTGCTTCGGCATGGGTCAGGGCCTGCCGAGCACAAAAGCTGCTGTGTATATCTCGTCCGCCGACATGATGCCGCGCAACCTCGACCGCCGCGTCGAGGTTCTCTGTCCGCTGCAAAATCCCACGGTGCATCAGCAGGTTCTCGAACAGATCATGGTCGCGAACCTGAAGGACACCGAGCAAAGCTGGCAATTGTTGCCGGACGGATCGTCAACGCGTATGAAGGCCGCGAAAGGCGAAGAGCCTTTCAACCTGCATGACTATTTTATGACAAATCCGAGTCTGTCCGGCCGTGGTAAGTCTCTCAAGGAATCTTCACCGCGCCGTCTCACGCGTCGCAACGAACGTCAGCAGCCATCCTCTTAAGGGGGCCTACCGGTGAAGCGGCCGCGGAAGCGCGCTTCCAGCGTCGCTGTGATCGACATCGGCTCGAACTCGGTTCGTCTCGTGGTTTACGAGTCGATGGCGCGCAGCCTCATCACCATCTTCAACGAGAAGGCGCTGTGCGGGCTCGGGCGCGAGGTGCAGAGCACCGGCCTGCTCGCGACCGATGCGGTCAACAAGGCGCTGACCGCGCTGCGCCGGTTCCGCGCGCTGTGCCGGATCCAGCAGGTCGGCCGCGTCTACGCGATCGCGACCGCGGCCTGCCGCGACGCCAAGAACGGTCCGGATTTCATCGCCCAGGCCGAGCGCATTTGCGGCGCTAAGATCGAGATTCTCACCGGACCGCGTGAAGCGAAGCTGTCTGCGCTCGGCGTCGTCTCGGGCGTGCACAATCCGAACGGCATCGTCGGCGATCTCGGCGGTGGCTCGCTCGAACTGATCGACGTCAAGGGCAGCCGCGTGCGCAGCGGCGTGACGCTGCCGCTCGGCAGCCTCGCGCTGCAGGACCTCTCGAACAAGTCGCTCAAGCGTGCCGAACGCATCGTCAAGAACGAGCTGCTCGGCGTCGCCCAGCTCAAGACCGGCCGCGGCCGCACCTTCTACGCGGTCGGCGGCACCTGGCGTGCGCTGGCGCGCATCCACATCATCCAGAGCGGCTACCCGCTCAAGGTGATGCACGGCTATTCGATCCCGGCCGCGGACGCGCTCGACTTCGCGCAGCGGCTGCGGCGGCTGGCAGCCACCAACATGCTCGCCAACATCGAATCGATCGCCGATGCGCGGCGGCCGCTATTGGCCTACGCCGCGCTCGTGCTCGAATACATCATCCGCGTGGCCCAGCCGAAGACCATCGTGTTCTCGACCTTCGGCGTGCGCGAAGGCCTGCTCTACGAGATGCTGCCGCCGGCCGAGCGGGTCAAGGACGGCCTCGCCTGCGCTGCACAGAACCTCAACGAATTGCTGTCGCGCTCCGCCCGCCATGCCCAGGAGCTGACCGCCTGGACCGACCGCCTGGTGCGCGTCGTCAGGCTGCGCGAGACCGAGGAAGACCGCAGGCTGCGGCACGTCGCCTGCCTGCTCTCGGATATCGGCTGGCGGGTGCATCCGGATCATCGCGGCGAGGAAACCCTCAGCCTGATCATGAACGGCAATTTCGGCTCGATCACGCATCAGGGCCGCGCCTTCGTCGCGCTGTCGGTGTTCTATCGCTACGCCGGCCTCAGCGAGGAGAACGAACCGCCGCCGCAGATCCGCGCGCTGGTGACGCCCGCAATGGACGAGCGCGCGCGCGTGCTCGGCGCTGCGTTCCGCGTCGCGCATCTGATCACGGCGGCACGCACCGGCGTGCTGCCGCTGACCCATTTCCGCACCCAGGGCCGCAAGCTGATGCTGGTGTTCGAACATCGGATGGTGGATCTGGTCGCCGACCGGGTCGGCAGCCGCTTCAGGCAGTTGGCCCGGCTGGTCGGCCGCGTCGGCTCGATCGTGCGGCGTTAGAGCATGATCCGGAAAAGTGCGAAGCGGTTTTTCGAAAAGATCATGCTCAAACAAAGAGCTGAAGCGCGATGACGATTCGACCCAATCTCATCGCGCTTTAGGAAGAATCACGCCGCCTTGGCGGCGTGCTTGGCCTTGCGGAGCGCGTGACGGCGCCAGAGCGATCCGACGACCAGCACCACGACGATGCCGAGCACCGCGAGCGTGATCTCGCCGCCATTGCCGCCATGCGCGAATTGCGGCGACATCCCGATCGACGTCAGCCAGGAATCGAGTTTGGCGCCGAGCGATCCGGCGAACAGCGCATCGAGCTTCGGATGCACGGCCGGATCGGTCGCGATGACGTCGCCCGCGATCCAGCCGAGCAGCGCGGCGCCGGCCCAGACCAGGACCGGCAGCTTGGTGAGCAGCGCCATGATCAGCGCCGCACCGGCAACGATCAGGGGAACGCTGATCGCGAGCCCAAGCACCAGCAGCGGCACGCTGCCATTGGCGGCCGCGGCCACCGCGATCACATTGTCGAGGCTCATCACGATGTCGGCGACGACGACGATCTGCACCGCGGCCCACAGATGCGAGGCCGTCTGCACGCCGTCCTCGTCCTCCTGCTCCGGCACCAGCAGCTTGGCGGCGATCACGATCAGCGCCAGTCCGCCGACCAGCTTCAGGTAGGGCAGCTCCATCAGGCTGGCGACGATGCCGGTGAAGATGACGCGCAGCAGCACTGCCGCGGCGGCGCCGAGAATCATGCCCCACAGGCGCTGGCGCGGCGCCAGCCCGCGGCAGGCGAGCGCGATCACGAGCGCGTTGTCGCCCGACAGCAGGACGTTGATCCAGATGATCTTGCCGACGGCGACCCAGAAGGTCGGTGTCGCCATCTCGTTCTTGAATTGGGTGAAGAACGCGCCGATGTACGCCGGATCAAAGATCTGCCACAGCCAGTCCACAGCGCGTCCTATTCGGCCTTGCGGCCGCCCCTGCTCCCCAGTTATTCCGGCACGGTCTCCTGAAGGAGACCGTGTCACTTTCAGTTGTACGTCGTTAGCCGACGATTTCGTTGCCGGCGAAGAACTGCGCGATCTCGATCGCCGCGGTCTCCGGCGCATCCGAACCATGCACCGAGTTCTCGCCGATCGACTTCGCATAGAGCTTGCGGATGGTGCCCTCGGCGGCCTTCGATGGATCGGTCGCGCCCATCACGTCGCGATACCTGGGGATGGCGCCCTCGCCTTCCAGCACCTGGACCACCACGGGGCCCGAGGTCATGAAGTCGACCAGCTCGCCGAAGAACGGGCGCGCCTTGTGGACCGCGTAGAAGGTCTCGGCCTGGCCGCGGGTCATCTGGATGCGCTTCTGCGCCACGATCCGCAGGCCCGCCTTCTCGATCACCGCATTAACTGCGCCGGTCAGGTTGCGCTCGGTGGCATCGGGCTTGATGATCGAAAAGGTGCGTTCAATCGCCATGATTTCGTCCTTGTAAACGGTGGCTGGGAGTTGCCGGGGCTTATATCGACGCGATGGGACAACGGCAAGCGACCCTGTGACGCGTTAGCCTTTAGTTTTGATGGATTTTCACGACGAAAACCGTCATCCGGGCGGTCTCGCGAGCGCCACCGGCTCGGCTGGCTTACCGCGATTTCACCTAGGTGAACCCATTCTGTCAGCGCCGTGCCGCCGCCGTTCAGCTGTCGCCGCCTAGGCTCTGCATCGATCGGACGCCTTGCTGACCCATCCGCAAGCTTCACAGGACGTCTCGGGAAACGATGTCACCGCGGCGCGCCACGCGCGCCCATAGCTCGAGGAGACGATCATGTTACGCAAAATTTCGCTCGCCGCCGTTGCCGCGATTTCGCTCGGTGCCGCCGCTCTCGCCCCGACCTCTGCCTCTGCGTGGGGCGGTTGGCACGGCGGCTGGCACGGTGGATGGCACCACGGCTGGTGGGGTGGCCCGCGCGTCATCGTCGGTGGTCCGGCCTATTACGGCGGGTACGGATATGGCTATGGCGGCTGCTACGTGCGCCGCGTGGTGCCGACCCCTTGGGGTCCGCGCTGGCGCCTGGTCAACCGCTGCTACTGATCCATCTGGTCTCTATCGCCTGCTCCCCTGACTGACTCAGCCCCGGCCTCGCGCCGGGGCTTTTTTCATGCCCACCCGGGAACCCGGCGGCGCGATGCGCCCCACCACCTGAAGGCGAGAGTAAGGCGGAACCGAACCAAATTCGGGGTCGCGACTTGTCATGGCAACGATTGACCGAAGACGCGAGGTGGAACTCGCCAAGAAACATCCAAGAGGTTTGCCAAGAGATCAGCCATGACGATGACAATGACCAAGATCGACAACGACGCCGATCAGATCGACCACAAGACCTGCCGTTACATCTGCGATGCGGTGGGTGAACGGCTTCAGAAAGACATGCGGCCGGAGCCCGCGCTGTCGTCCCGCCTGCAGCAACTCCTCGACGAGATGCATCGACGGGAAGGCGATCGCCACTAGATGTTTTGGGCTGACCGGCAGCCCAAAACGCGTTTCCGGGGCCGTCGCCCGGACAGATTTTACCAACAGACGGGTTGCGTTTGGCAGCGGGTCCGGTGACAACGCTGCATGCTCTCCATCACTGACATCTCGGTCCGGATCGCCGGACGGCTGCTGATTGATCACAGTTCTGTGCAGATTGTGCCCGGAGCCCGCGTCGGATTTGTCGGCCGCAACGGCGTCGGCAAATCGACGCTGTTTCATGCCATCCGCGGCGACATCCCGACCGAAAGCGGCAGCATCGCGCTGCCGCCGCGCTGGCGGATCGGCAGCCTCGCGCAGGAAGCGCCCGACGGGCCGGAAAGCCTGATCAACGTCGTGTTGAAGGCCGACCTCGAGCGCGACGCGCTGCTGCGCGAGGCCGAGACCGCGCACGATCCGCACCGGATCGCCGAGATTCAGACCCGACTGGTCGACATCGACGCCCACTCCGCTCCTGCCCGGGCGGCGGCGATCCTCTCCGGCCTCGGCTTCTCGACATCAGACCAGGCGCGGCCATGTGCGGAATTTTCCGGCGGCTGGCGGATGCGCGTCGCCCTGGCCGCGACGCTGTTCTCCGCTCCCGACCTGCTGCTGCTGGACGAGCCGACCAACTATCTCGATCTCGAAGGCACGTTGTGGCTCGAGAACCACCTCGCCAACTACCCGCGCACGGTGATCGTGATCAGCCACGACCGCGATCTCTTAGACACGTCGGTCGACCAGATCCTGCACCTCGATCGCGGCAGGTTGACGCTCTACAAGGGCACCTACTCCTCCTTCGAGGAACAGCGCGCCGCGCGCGAATTGCTCGACGCCAAGCACGCCAAGCGGCAGGCCGATGAGCGCAAGCGCCTGCAGGACTTCGTCGACCGCTTCAAGGCCAAGGCGTCCAAGGCACGGCAGGCGCAGTCGCGCGTCAAGATGCTGGAGCGGATGAAGCCGGTCACCGCATTGGTGACCCAGGACGTTCACGAGATCTCCTTTCCGGCACCGGAGAAGCTGCTGTCGCCGCCGATCATCGCGGTCGACGACGTCTCGGTCGGCTACGAGCCGGGCAAGCCCGTGCTCAACCGCGTGACGCTGCGCGTCGATCCCGACGACCGCATCGCGCTGCTCGGCTCCAACGGCAACGGCAAGTCGACGCTGGTCAAGCTGCTGGCGGGCAAGCTCGCGCCGTTCGCGGGCAGGATCACCAAAGCCGACAAATTGTCGGTCGGCTATTTTGCCCAGCACCAGGTCGACGAGCTCAATCTCGACGGTTCGCCCTATGATCACATCCGCAAGCTGATGCCCGAGGCGCCGGAGAGCAAGGTGCGCGGCCGCGTCGGCGCGATCGGCTTCTCCGGCAAGGCGGGCGACACGCTGGTGAAGAGCCTGTCGGGCGGCGAGAAGGCGCGGCTGCTGCTCGGGCTTGCGACGTTCTACGGCCCCAACATGATCATCCTGGACGAGCCGACCAACCATCTCGACATCGACAGCCGCGCGGCGCTCGCGGAGGCGATCAACGAATTCCCCGGCGCCATCATCATGGTCTCGCACGATCGCTATCTGATCGAGGCCTGCGCCGACCGGTTGTGGGTCGTGGTGAACCAGACCGTCACGGCCTATGACGGCGATCTCGACGAATATCGCCGCATGATCCTGTCGGCGAATGACGGCCGCGCGGCCGCGCGCGAGCGCGCCAAGGAGGTCGCCGCAAAGCCCGAGCGAATCCGCAACGAAAGGCGCGTTTCACCGCGGCAGCGGATCGCCCAAGCCGAGTCCGAGATCGAGCGCATCAACGGCATCATTGCCAAAATCGATACCGCGCTCGCCCTGCCCGATATTTTCACGCGCGATCCCAAGCAGGCCGCGCAGTTGACGAAAGCGCGCGCCGGCGCCGAGGCCGCGCTGCAACGCGCCGAGGAAGAATGGCTGGAAGCCAGCGCCGAACTTGACGAGGCCGCGAACTAGAGCTCTGCGGACTTACAACTCAACCGTTCGAGGTTGTCGCCGGCTTCTTCGGCTTCTTCTTCGGCTTTGCGGGCTTCGGCTCCGGCGCAGCATCCGGGCCGCGCTCGACCGACGTCAGGCGCCCTGAACTGAAGGTATAGATGCCGGCGCGCGCTCCGCGCGACCAGGTCACGACCGCAACGCGCTCGCCGCCCGGCCCGCTGGACAGGTTCACACTGTCGGGGGCGCCGATGCCGCGCACGACGTCGCATTCGGTGTGCCCGAGTGCGACACTGCCGCCGGTCGGCTGCGGCGGCGGTGCACCGGTCGCCTGCGCATTCGCATCGGCGGCGCCCGGTGGCGGCGCCATGCCCGGACAGCTGCCGTCAGCACTGACGAGATCGTCGTTGGTGACCGGCTTGTCCGGCGTCAGCGGCGGCGATTCGATCGAGATGTTGCGGATGAACACGCGCCCCGGACGCGAGAACCAGTCTGCATCGCGCGAAAAAATGTCGGATGCGCCCGAGCAACCGGCAAGGCCAGGTGCAAGCACCAGCAAGGCCAGCAGCGAATTCCGACTGAATGTTCCGTCTCGCACGATCGACAAGGCTCCTAACCCCTTTACCTAAGGGGTTGTCCGAACATCACTTTGCGGCATGACCGTGACCCGCCCCGGGAAAGGTCGAATTATCATTAATTAGTCGATATCGCTATTGGCGCCGCTGCCAGCGTCCCCGCTCGTCGGCCTGCCAATAGGTGACCTCGAAGCCGCGGGCTTTGCAAGCGGTCCAGTTCTCCCGGGCCGCGGCGACCGCATCGGGGTCGTCACCGTTGAACACGAGGACCAGGCGCTCGTAGCTGTCGCAATCGGCCGGGAGCGCCGCGTTGTCGACCAGGAAGCGGACATTGGCCCGGTTCGGATTGCTCTCCTCGATCGACAGGACGATCGGCTGGTCCTGGGCGTCGGCTACGCGCGCGCTCGCGTGCGGCAGGAACGAATCGTCGCTGTAGGTCCACAGATGCGCGTCGAGCGTCTCGGCACGCTCCTGCGACGTCGATTGCACGACCACGCGCCAGCCGCGCTCGAGAGACTTCTCGAGCAGCGGCGGTAACACGCTCTCCAGCGTCATGTTCTGCAAATGGTAGAACAGAACCTCGGTCATGCGCGCGCCGACACTCTCTTACTTCCTGGCTTCATAATACTCTGAAACCAGCCGATCGAGCAGCCGGACGCCGTAACCCGAACCCCAGCTCTGGTTGATCTCGGTCTTCGGAGCGCCCATCGCGGTGCCGGCGATGTCGAGATGGGCCCAGGGCGTGCCGTCGACGAAACGCTGAAGGAACTGCGCTGCCGTGATCGAACCGCCGTTGCGTCCGCCGGTATTCTTCATGTCGGCGAATTGCGAGTCGATCTGCTTGTCGTATTCGGGACCGAGCGGCATGCGCCAGACTTTCTCGCCGGTCTCGACGCCGACTTTGGCGAGGCGCTCGGCAAGCTCGTCATTGTTGGAGAACAGGCCGGCGTGATCGGTGCCGAGCGCGACCATGATCGCGCCGGTCAGCGTCGCGAGATCGACCATGAATTTCGGCTTACACTTCTTGGCGACGTACCAGAGCACGTCGGCGAGCACGAGCCGCCCCTCGGCGTCGGTGTTGATGATTTCGATGGTCTGGCCCGACATCGAGGTGACGATGTCGCCGGGACGCTGTGCGTTGCCATCGGGCATGTTCTCGACAAGGCCGATGGCGCCGACCGCGTTGACGCGTGCCTTGCGCGCCGCGAGCGCGTGCATCAGGCCGACGACGCAGGCTGCACCGCCCATATCACCCTTCATGTCCTCCATGCCGCCCGCCGACTTGATCGAGATACCGCCGGTATCGAAGCAGACGCCCTTGCCGACGAACGCGACCGGCGCCTCGCTCTTCTTGCCGCCGTTCCAGCGCATGATCACGGTGCGACTCGGCCGCGCCGAGCCCTGCCCGACACCGAGCAGCGCGCCCATGCCGAGCTTGGTCATCGCCTTGACGTCGAGCACCTCGACGGTGACGCCGAGCTTACGGAGCTGGCTGGCGCGGCGTGCGAACTCTTCGGGGTACAGCACGTTCGGCGGCTCGTTGACGAGTTCACGCGCCAGATTCACGCCGTCGACGATCGACGATTCCGGCGCAAAGGCCTTTCTGGCGGCAGCGACGTCGTCGACGGCGATCGAGACGTCGGCCCGCACGGCGCCGTCCTCGCCGTCCTTCTTCTTGGTCTTGTAGCGGTCGAACTTGTAGGCGCGCAGGCGGATGCCGGTGGCGATTGAAGCTGCCTGCCCCGCGGTCATCGCCGCATCGGGCAGTTCCGCAAGGACGGTCATCGCAGCACTGCCGGCGTTGAGCTTGCCGGCCACCACGCCGCCGAATTTGAGCAGATCCTTCTCCTTGAGGTCGGCCGCCTTGCCGGTGCCGATCACGATCAGCCGCTCGACCTTGATTCCCTCCGGAGCCAGGATATCCAGCGCTCCCCCACTCTTGCCCTTGAACTGGTTGGCGGCAGCAGCCCGCTTGACCGTCTCCGCGGCAGCTCCCAGCGCCTTCCTTGTGGCAGCCCCCAGCTTCAATTGCTCGTCGCAAAAGGCGACCAGGATGCCGCGAGCGGACGCGGAGAATGGGACAAAGCCGACCTTGACGGCGTCGGACATAGGAAAATCCTCCAGAACTCAGGGTGTTGCTCGGACCTGAGGCGGTCCTTCCGGCACGCGGGGTGAGCATTGCGATGGCGGTCCGGAACACCCCGGACCGGGCTTGTGACCACACTATGACCTGCCGGCTGCGCCGCTGCCAAGCGCCGGAGTGGCCGGAAGGCCACAAAAGCGATTAATTAACCATAAATTTAGCGTGCCTTGGCTCGGCCATTTTGTTGACGGATCAAAGGGATGGTAGTGAGAGTGTGAAGCGAGAGTGAGCCGGACGGGTCCGCGGCTCGACCATAGGGGAACCCGGGTTGACGGGATTGGTCGAAAGCCGCGCGCTTGGTTGCGCCAGGGGGGTCGTGGGGGTCGTGCGGTAGCGATGGGGTCGATCGACAAGTACATCTTCAAAACGACGCTGTCGTCGTTTGCGCTTGTCCTGGTCAGCCTCACCGGGGTGATCTGGATTACCCAGGCGTTGCGCGGCATCGACCTGATGACCAGCCAGGGTCAGACCATCCTCACCTTCCTCGGCATCACTGGCCTCGTGATCCCGGCCCTGGTCCTGATCATCGCCCCGATCGCACTGATGATCGCGATCTCCCACACGCTGAACAAGCTCGCGACCGATTCCGAGATCATCGTGATGAACGCAGCCGGCTTCTCGCCGTTCCGGCTGTTCTACCCATTCTTCTATGCCACCTGCGTGGTCGCCGCGCTGGTCGCCTTCATCGGCGCCTATCTCGCCCCCGACGGCATGCGCCGGATCAAGCAATGGGATGCCGAGATCACCGCCGACGTCCTCACCAACATCCTGCAACCCGGCCGCTTCGCCCAACTCGATCAGAACCTGACGATTCGGATCCGCGAACGGCTGCCCGGCGGCGTGCTCGGCGGCGTTTTCGTCGACGATCGCCGCGATCCGCAGCAGCGCGTTACCATCGTCGCCGACCACGGCACCGTGCTGAAGAACGAGAGCGGCTCATATCTCGTGCTGGAGGACGGCAATCTCGAGCGATTCGAAGCCGGCAAGCGCGATCCGACGCTGGTGGTGTTTCAGCGCTACGCCTTCGACATGTCGAAATTCTCGCAAGGGCGCGACGTCACGCTCGGAATTCGCGAGCGTTATCTCTGGGAGCTGATGTGGCCGGACGAGAACGATCAGACCTATCAGCAGCTGTCAGGCCAGTTCTTCGCGGAGCTGCATGATCGCTTCATGGCGCCGATCTATCCGTTTGCGTTCGCGGCCCTCACCTTTGCCTTTCTCGGCGCGCCGCGCACCACGCGCCAGAGCCGCAATTTCTCGATCGGCGGCTCGGTGTTTGCGGTGTTCGGCCTGCGCATGGTCGGATTCGCCTGCTCGGTGATGGCGGTGAAAACGCCGATCGCGGCCCTCGTGCAATATCTGATGCTGTTCGCCGGCATCGGCGTCGGCCTCTGGATGATCATCGGCGGCGTCGTCGTCGAGCCGCCGCCGCGGCTGATGGAAGCCATCAACAGAAACAACGAGCGCATTGCGCGGCTGTTCCGGAGGCAGGCAACCGCATGAGCATGGTCACAAATACGCTCGGGCGCTATTTCGCCGGCCGATTCGTGATCGCGGCGGTCGGCGTGTTCGCGGGCATCTTCGTGCTGCTCGTGCTGGTCGATTACATCGAGATGGTGCGCAAGACATCCAGCCTGGTCGGCGCATCCGCCATCACCGTCGCCGAGACTTCGCTGTTTCGCGTGCCGCAACTGCTTGAAAAGCTGATGCCGTTCTGCGTGCTGATCGGCGCGATGACCTGCTATCTCGCTCTGTCGCGGCGGCTGGAGCTCGTCGTGGCGCGCGCCGCCGGCGTCTCGGCCTGGCAATTCATCTCGCCGGCGCTGGCCAGCGCGATCGTACTCGGCATCTTTGCGACCACCGCCTACAATCCGGTGTCGGCCAATCTGCGCGAACTCTCGAAACGGATGGAGGCCGAACTGTTCGGCTCGGCGCCGGGCGGCGGCATTCAGGACGCGTCGGGCTTCTGGCTCAACCAGATCAATGACGAGGGTCAGGCGATCATCAATGCGGCCCGCAGCGAGCAGCAGGGCGTCCGGCTGACCGGCCTGACGGTGTTCCGATTCGATACGGCGCTGCAGTTCAAGGAGCGAATCGAAGCGCGCGAAGCGACGCTCGAAGAAGGCCGCTGGGTGTTCACGGGAGTACGTCGATACACCCTCGACAAGGCGCCGGTGGACCAGGACACCTTCTATTTGACCACCACTCTCACCCCGGCACAGGTGCGCAACAGTTTCTCCACCCCCGAAACTGTGTCCTTTTGGCAACTGCCGAACTACATCCGCTCGTCGGAGAGCTCAGGGTTCGCGACGGCTGGCTATCGCTTGCAGTATCACAAGCTGATCGCACAGCCGTTTTTGCTGGCTGCGATGGTGATGTTGGCGGCTTCTGTGAGCCTCCGCTTCTTTCGGATGGGCGGCGTGCAGAAGATGGTTTTGAGTGGCGTGGGCGCAGGCTTTCTGCTCTACGTGCTGTCGAAAGTAACTGAAGATTTGAGCAAGGCTGAGTTGATGCATCCCATCGCTGCGGCGTGGTTGCCTGTCGTTGTGGGTAGCCTCACCGGCTTCTTAGCCTTGCTGTACCAGGAGGACGGGTAGTGGCTACCGTCGCCGCCCGCCAGTTGATGTCGCCTGCATTCGGGCGGCGCAGTGCCCTGCGCCGTCAACGGAGCCGCATGGCCGCGTTTGGCGTTTCGATTTCCGCTCTGCTTGCCGCGTTCGTCGTGGTCAGCGCGCTCGACGTGGTCGTGTCGACGCCGGCTGCTGCGCAGGCGTTCACCTACAATCCGCGTCCGCCGAAGCCGGTCCGTCCGCCGGCCAAGAATGACGGGCAGATGCTCGTTCAGGCGACCGAGGTCGATTACGACTACAACAACTCGCGCATCTCGGCGGTCGGCAACGTCCAGATGTTCTACAACGGCACCAGCGTCGAGGCCGACAAGGTCATCTACGACCAGAAGACCAAGCGTCTTCATGCCGAAGGCAACATCCGCATGACCGATGCGGAAGGCAAGATCACCTACGCCAACATCATGGACCTTAGCGACGACTACCGCGACGGGTTCGTCGATTCGCTGCGCGTCGACACCGAAGACCAGACCCGCATGGCGGCGACCCGCGCCGATCGGTCGAGCGGCAATTACACGGTGTTCGACAACGGCGTTTATACCGCCTGCGCACCCTGTAAGGATGATCCGAAGAAGCCACCGCTCTGGCAGGTCAAGGGCGCGCGCATCATCCATAACCAGACCGAGAAGATGCTCTATTTCGAGAACGCCCAGCTCGAATTCTTCGGCGTTCCGATGGCGTATCTGCCCTACTTCTCGACGCCCGACCCGACCGTGAAGCGCAAGAGCGGCTTCCTGATGCCGGGCTTCACCAGCTACACGGCATTCGGCTACGGCGTCGAAATGCCCTATTACTGGGCGATCGCGCCTGACATGGATGCGACCTTCACTCCGCGCATCACGTCCAAGCAGGGCGTGCTGCTGCAGACCGAATTCCGCCAACGCTTTAATGACGGCGCCTATCAGATCCGGCTTTACGGCATCGACCAGCTCGACCAGAAGCAGTTTACCGGCCAGCCGGGTGACCGCCAGTTCCGCTGGGGCGTCGACACCAAGGGCCAGTTCGCGCTGAACGACAAATGGGTCTGGGGTTGGGACGGCGTGCTGCTGTCCGACTACTTCTTCATGTCCGATTACCGGCTCGCCCAGTACAAGGACCCGTTCGGATCGTTCCTGTCGCTGCCGACGGAAGCGATCTCGCAGCTCTATCTGACCGGGGTCGGCAACCGCAGCTTCTTCGATGCGCGCGCGATCTATTATCTCAGCTACTCGGGTAACCAGAACCAGGTTCCGGTGGTCGCGCCGGTCATCGACTACAACAACGTGATCAACCAGAATATCCTGGGCGGCGAGTTCAGCTACAAGACGAACTTCGTCAACCTGACCCGCGAGACCGCGGTATTCGATCCGATCACGACGACCGCCAACACCAACAGCCTGTGCTTGACCACGTCGGCCGATCCGATGGCGCGAACGCCGTCGCAGTGCCTGCTGCGTGGCATGCCGGGCACCTACACCCGCCTGACCGCCGAGGCGCAGTGGCGCAAGTCCTACACCGACCCGTTCGGCCAGATCTGGACGCCGTTCGCCAGCGTCCGCGCTGATGCGATCAACGCCGACGTCTCGAACCAGCCGGGCGTTTCCAGCTATCTGCCGGTCGGCGACACCCAGACGGTCCGCCTGATGCCGACCGTCGGCCTCGAATACCGCTACCCGTTCATCAATGTGCAGCCGTGGGGCACGACCACGGTCGAGCCGATCGCGCAGGTCATCATCCGGCCCAACGAGCCCAATGCCGGCAAGCTTCCGAACGAGGACGCGCAGAGCCTGGTGTTCGATACCTCGAACCTGTTCTCGGTCGACAAGTTCTCCGGCTATGACCGCGTCGAAGGCGGCAGCCGCGCCAATGTCGGCGTGCAGGCCACCACGCAGTTCGACCATGGCGGCAGCATCAAGGGGATGTTCGGACAGTCCTACCAGATGTTCGGCCTGAACTCGTTCGCGGTCGCCGACGTCACCAACACAGGCATCGACTCCGGCTTGCAGAACCCGCGCTCGGATTATGTCGCAAGCCTCGCCTATTCGCCCAACCGCACCTATACGTTCAGCGTCCGGACGCGGATGGATGAGGCGACCTGGAACATCAACCGGTTCGAGGCGACGGCAAGCGCGAACTTCGACCGCTGGTCGGTCGCCGTGACGTACGGCGATTATGCGGCGCAGCCGGAACTCGGCTATCTGACGCGCCGCGAGGGCATCCTCACCAGCGGTTCGATCAAGGTGGCGTCGAACTGGGTGGTTCAGGGTGCGGCGCGCTGGGACCTTGAAGCGAACAAGATCAACCAGTATGCCTTGGGCGCGGGCTATGTGGACGACTGCTTCGTGCTGGCTGCCAACTATGTCACGTCCTATACCTACCAAGCCGGTTCGCAGCCGCCCGTCCTCAGCCACGCGTTCATGTTCCAGATCGGGCTGCGGACGATCGCCCAGACCTCCACGACCAGCAGTTCGGCTGGCATGCAGTAGTGCGTGAGGGGCCTATCAGGGGGGCTTGTATTGCCCGCGGGCCTTGGCCCCGGCTTGAATTGGTTTAAACGGCTGACATGACCACACCAACGACCGCTAGCCCGCCGACGCGCCGCCACTCGCTCCTGTTGAGTTTCTTGCTGGCTCTTTTCCTCCTGCTGGGGGGCGGCGCGCGCCTGCATGCCCAGACCATCGCCGTGATGGTCAATGGCGAACCCATCACCAATTTCGACATCGAGCAGCGCGCGAAGCTGAACGCACTGACCGGCGGCAAGTCCCCCGATCGAAAGGCCATCCTCGACGAGCTGATCGACGAGAAGCTGAAGATCAAGGAAGCTAAGAAATTCGGCGTCGATCCCACTGCCAACGACATCGAACAGTCCTATGGCGGCATGGCGCAGCGGATGCGACTGAACAACGATCAGCTGACCAAGGTGCTGGAGAGCAAGGGCATCAGGCCCGATACGCTGAAGCAGCGCATCCGGGCCGACATGGTCTGGACCAGCCTGGTCCGCGGCCGTTTCAAGGAGAGCCTTCAGGTCGGAGAAAAGGATGTCGACACCGCGGTCAAGGGGACCGGCGAGGCCCCCGACGCCGAAGCTTTCGAATACAGGATGCAGCCGGTCGTGCTGATCGTGCCCCGCGGCTCGCCGCAATCCGAGTTCGAGGCTCGCCGCAAGGAAGCGGACTCCCTGCGCGAGCGCGTGACCAGTTGCGAGGAAGCCAACACCTTCTTCAAGTCGATGCGCAACGCAGCGATCCGCGAGATCGTCGTGAAGACGTCGGCGGACCTGCCGCAGTCGCTGCGCGACATCCTGGACAAGACCCCGGTCGGCCACCTTACCCCGCCCGAACTCACCAAGCAGGGCATCGAGATGGTCGCCCTTTGTGGTCGGAAGGCAACCACGGTGGACACGCCGAAGAAGCGTGAAATGCGGGACAAGATGTACGTGCAGAAGTACGAGGCGAAGTCGAAGGCCTACCTGCAGGAAGTGCGAAAAGCCGCGATGATCGAATATCCAGGCGGGCGGTGATCGACTATCGTTGACGCATGGCTCAACCTCTTGCACTGACATCCGGCGAGCCCGCAGGCATCGGCCCCGACATCACGCTCGCCGCATGGTTGCGCCGCCGCGAACTCGATCTGCCGCCGTTCTATCTGCTTGGGGACCTCGCATCCCTGGCCGAGCGCGCCAAGACGCTCGGGCTTGCCGTGGAGCTGGCCGAGGTCAGCGCCGAAGAGGCCTCCGCGGCATTTGAACGGGCCCTGCCCGTCGTTCCGACCGGCAACGCGGCGACGGCACGACCGGGCAAGCCAGACGGGAGCAGCGCAGATGCCGCGCTGGCGTCGATCCGTCAGGCCGTCGCCGACGTCACCGCCGGCAAGGCCAGCGCCGTCGTCACCAATCCGATCGCCAAGAACGTGCTGTACCGCGCCGGCTTCCGTCATCCCGGCCACACCGAATTCCTCGCCGAGCTCGCCGCCCGCGGCGGAGCCGCGCCGCAGCCGGTGATGATGCTGTGGTCGCCGGCGCTCGCCGTCGTGCCGGTGACGATCCATGTGTCGGTCCGCGAGGCGCTGGCGCAATTGTCGACCGACCTGATCGTGTCGACCGCGCGGATCGTGGTTGCGGACCTGAAGGCGCGGTTTGGCCTCGCCTCGCCGCGGCTCGCCGTCGCCGGCCTCAACCCGCATGCCGGTGAAGACGGCACGCTCGGCATGGAAGATGTCGAGATCGTTGCGCCCGCGGTCGAGATCCTGCGCCGCGAAGGCATCGCCGCCCGTGGCCCGCTGCCGGCCGACACCATGTTCCACGCCGCGGCGCGAAAAACCTATGACTGCGCGCTCTGCATGTATCACGACCAGGCGCTGATCCCGATCAAGACCGTCGCGTTCGAGGACGCCGTCAACGTCACGCTGGGCCTGCCGTTCGTCCGGACGTCGCCCGATCACGGCACTGCATTCGACATCGCCGGCACCGGCAAGGCCAATCCCTCGAGCCTGATCGCCGCGCTGCGGCTCGCCGCGCGGATGGCCGCGGCGTCAAGCTGAGTGAGCGCGATCGACGATCTGCCGCCGTTGCGCGACATCATCCGCGAGCACTCGCTGTCGGCGCGCAAATCGCTCGGCCAGAATTTCCTGCTCGATCTCAATCTCACCGCGCGGATCGCCCGCGCCGCGGGCCCGCTGGAAGACTGCACCGTGATCGAGGTCGGGCCCGGCCCCGGCGGACTGACGCGCGCGTTGCTTGCGATGGGCGCCAGGCGCGTGATCGCGGTCGAGCGCGACGAGCGTGCGATCGACGCACTGGGCTATATCGTCAAGCGCTACCCCGGCCGCATCGAGATCGTGCATGGCGATGCGCAGCATTTCGATCCTCGTCCCCTGCTTGACGGCGGCAAGGCCAAGATCGTCGCCAACCTGCCCTACAACATCGCAACCCAGCTTCTGGTCGACTGGCTGTCGATCGAGCCATGGCCGCCCTGGTACGACACCATGGTGCTGATGTTTCAGCGCGAGGTCGCCGAGCGCATCACAGCCCACGAGGACGAGGAGGCGTATGGCCGGCTCGCGGTGCTCGCCAACTGGCGCGCCGAGACCAAGATCCTGTTCGACATTTCGCCCGCGGCCTTCGTGCCGCAACCGAAAGTCACGTCCTCGGTGGTCCGCCTGATCCCGCGCGCTGCGCCCGAGCCGTGCGACCGCCGCATGCTCGAACAGGTTGCGGCCGCCGCCTTCGGCCAGCGCCGCAAGATGCTGCGCCAGAGCCTGAAATCGCTGTCGGTCGATCCGGCGCGGCTTGCGGCCGCAGCCGGTATCGACGCGACGCGGCGCGCCGAGACCATTCCGGTCACAGGCTTTGTTGCCATGGCACGTGAATTGGCCGATATACGGTCCACAAAATAGAACAACAGGAGAAAACGTAATGGCGCGTATGGTTCGCCAATCCCTCGTCAAGTTCGATGCACCGCTGTGCGAAACCATCGTGGACACGCCGAAGCCGCAGGGACGCGAAGTGCTCGTGCGTATCGAGCGCTGCGGCCTGTGCCATTCCGATCTCCACATCCAGGACGGCTACGCCGATCTCGGCGGGGGCAAGAAGCTCGACACCACCCGCGGCATGACGCTGCCCTTCACGCTCGGCCATGAGATCGCAGGCGTTGTCGACGAGGTCGGCCCCGATGCGGCGAAGGATCTGGTCGGGACCAATAAGGCGGTCTTCCCCTGGATCGGCTGCGGCCAGTGCCGCGACTGTCTCGCCGGCGACGAGAATCTCTGCGTCAAGCAGCGCTTCCTCGGCGTCTCCATCGACGGCGGCTTTGCGACCCACGTGCTGGTGCCCGACGCAAAGTACCTGCTCGACTACGATCCGCTGCCGGTCAACCAGGCCGCCACGCTGATGTGCTCCGGCGTCACCGCCTATGGCGCGCTGAAGCGCCTGGTGGATCGTCCGCGCCAGCGCAACCTGCTGCTGATCGGCCTCGGCGGCGTCGGCATGATGGGCCTGTCGTTCGCGCAGGCGATGTTCAAGCAGCCGATCACGGTTGCCGATCTCAGCCCCGCGGCGCGTGAGACCGCGCTGAAGAACGGCGCGGCCGCCGCCTACGATCCCGCAGAGCCCGACGTCGTCAAGCGCATGCTGAAGGAGAGCGACGGCGGCTTCGACGGCGTCGTCGACTTTGCCGGCAACGAGAAGTCGATGGCGTTTGCGGTGTCGACGGTGGCACGCGGCGGCAAGATCGTGGTGTCCGGACTGATGGGCGGCAACTTCTCGCTGCCGATGGTGCAGTGGGTCTACAAGCGCATGACCATCGAGGGCTTCATGGTCGGGACGCTGGCCGAAGGCCAGGAGCTGATGGCACTCGCCCGCGCCGGCAAGATCAAGCCGACGCCGATGAAGGAAGAGCCGATGGCCGACGTCCAGAAATGGATCGACGAGTTGCGCGCCGGAAAAGTCGTGGGACGCATCGTACTGAAGAACTAGGCATGATCGGGGAACGTGGGCCGCGGTTTGCCCACGACCGACACGCAGCGCTTCCACGAAGATCATGTACAGACAAGACGTCCCGCCGGCGTTGCCATCGCCGCCGGGACGTAACGTTTTAAAAGCCCCAACGCAATGATCGTCCCGCGGAACCCGACCGTGGACGGCGCAATCATCAAGCGCGCGCTCCTGCCACCGGCTCGCCGCAATTGCGGCACGCCGCGAGCCTCAATTAAGCCCTACCCGTTCCGGATTTGCGGCGCATTGCCACCCAACTCTTTACCGAGATTGGCGTCACCAGCGTTTGCGTAAAAAAGAATACCGGGGACGCGTATGTCAAATCGTTCAGCGAAATTCGCTGCGGCGCTTGCCGTCAGCCTGCTGGCTGGTGCCAACTTCGGCGCCGTAGCCCAGAACGCCGCCGCTCCGGCGGCAACCGATACGGCGAATACCAAGACGGCCGACGCCTGTCAGTCCGCGCCGAAGGGAATCGCGCCAGCGGGAAGCCACTGGTTCTACCACCTCGACCGCAGCACCCAGAAGAAGTGCTGGTACCTCGGTGACGCCAGGAACAAGGTCGTCGCCAAGACCACCGCGGCGCAGCAGCAGCCCGCAGCCGCGCCCGACACCGCGACAGCCGACGCAGCGCTGCCGCAGAGCCAGCCGGCGCCGGCGCCGCAGCCGGCGATGCGCAAATCGGTTGCCAATGCCCATGCCGAGTGGCCATCGCCGCAACCCGCCGCGGCGCCCGTCGTCGCAAGCCCCGATGCCGGTCAGGCCGGCGCGGCCACGACAAATCCGGTGGGGTCTGCCGCGCCCGCCGGCGCCAACGCCCAGCCGTCGGACGTGAACGCCAGGTGGCTGGACGCATCGAGCATGGCCGGAACCAACGGAACTCGGCATGCCGCAGACCAGCCGACCGCGGTCGCGCAGGCGGACACGACACCGCAGCAAGCCGCCGCACCGGCACCAGCCGCCCCTGCCGCGGCCGAGGCGGGCACGGACAAGACATCGTCCTCGACGCAGATGCTGCTGATCGTGATGGTCGGCGCGCTCGCACTGGCTGGCCTCGTCAGCGCGCTGGTGTTCCGCCTGACGCGCACGCGGACGCCGCCCTACGAGATCAAGGACGAGTGGCAGGCGCCCTGGGATTCGCTGCACACCGAGCCGGCGCCGCCGATGGCGGTCGTCAGCCGCGACCGCCCGCTGCGCCTGTCGGAGGCAGCGCCGCGCCGATCAGAGACACCGGTTCCTCGCCGCGCCGAGACACCTGTCGCTCGCCGCGAGATGCCGCGTGAGCCTGATCAAACGGAGCAGGACAACAAGCAGATCGCGGCGATGTTGCAGCGGCTGGCGCGCAGCGCGGCGAATTAAACGGCGCTCAGAAACGCAGAAGTCATGATGCGCTCGGCGGATCGCATCATGACTCCGGGACTACTTCTCCAGCTGACGCTGCAAGCCGCGCACGAATTCGGTGAGGCCGGTGCGGCGCTCGCGCTTCAGCCGCTCAGCCTTCAGGATCGACTGCACCTCGGCAAAGGCGTCGTCGACGTTCTGGTTGACGACGATGTAGTCGTATTCCGCCCAGTGGCTGAGTTCGTGGCTGGCGCGGTTCATCCGTCCGCGGATGACCTCTTCCGAATCCTGCGCCCGCGTATGTAGCCGCTTCTCCAGATCGGCGGCCGACGGCGGCAGGATGAAGACCCGCACCACGTCGACGCTGGCCTTCTGGTGCAACTGCTGCGTGCCCTGCCAATCGATGTCGAACAGAACGTCCTGTCCCACCGATAGCGCCGCCTCGACCGGCGCACGCGGCGTGCCGTAGAGATTGTCGAACACCGTCGCCCATTCGAGCAGCTCACCCTGCTCGACCATGGTCTCGAACTTCTTTTTGTCGACAAAGAAATAGTCACGGGCTTCGACTTCGCCCGGCCGCTTCGGACGCGTCGTCGCCGACACCGACATTTTCAGGCCCGGCTCGCGCTCGAGCAGCATGCGCGACAGCGTCGTCTTGCCGGCGCCCGAGGGCGACGACAGGACGAACATCAGTCCGCGCCGCTCGACGCCGTCAAAACCCTGCGCCGTCATCATTCACTCCAGATTCTGGACCTGTTCGCGGAACTGCTCGACCACGTTCTTCATCTCGAGCCCGGTGTTGGTCAACTCGACATCGTTCGATTTCGAGCAGCAGGTGTTGACCTCGCGATTGAACTCCTGGGCGAGGAAGTCGAGCCGCCGCCCGACCGGGCCGCCCTTGCCGATCATCTCGCGCGCCTGGCCGATGTGGGAAGCGATGCGATCGAGCTCCTCGCGGATATCGGCCTTGGTGGCGATCAGGATCGCCTCCTGGCTGAGCCGGTCTGCATCGAAGCGATCGGAAGTCTCCAGCAGCGCGGCGATCTGCTCGGCGAGCCGCGCCTTGATCGCCTCGGGCTTGCGGCCGGGCGCCGTCTCGGCGCGCTTGGCGAGCCGCTCGATCTCGTCCATCCGCTGCATCAGGATCTGGCCGAGCGCATCGCCCTCGCGGCGGCGCATCTCGACGAGGCTCGTCAGCGCCTGCTCGAAGGCCTTCGCGGCGGCCTCGCGTGCCGCCTTGTCCTCGTCCTCGTTGCTCTCGGGCTCGACCACCTCGATGACGCCCTTGATGCCGAGCAGCCCGTCGATGCTCGGGGCCACCGCGTCGATCCGCTGCGCGAGTTCACCCGCGACCTTCACGACGGCCGCGAGCACGTCCTCGTTGATGCGGATGGTCTGCGCCGCATCGCTGCGCTTGACGGTGAGATTGGCGTAGACCGTGCCACGCGACAGCAGCTCGCCGGCGCGCTTCTTGGCCAGGGCTTCCAGTTCGTCCCAGCCGGGCGGCAGCCGCAACCGCAAGTCAAAGCCCTTGGCGTTGACCGATTTCAGCTCCCACTCGAACGTATAGGGACCGCTCGCGCCATGGCTCCGGGCAAAGCCAGTCATGCTCGACAGCGCCATCGCGTGAACTCTCCAACAGAATGATTTGAGGCTCACCCCGAGCCTGCGGGACTCGTGAGGGGCCGATGCGATCTTAAAACGGATTCCGTGAAAGTGGAATTACGTCCACCTCCGGGAAACGAGAAGCTAGCGCTGCACGACGGGCGGCGAGATGGTCTGCTGGGCTGCGCCCTGGCGACCGCTGCGCGGCGGCTTCTTCTGATTGGTGGGCTTCGGCGGCGTGGTCGCCGTCGGATTGGTGTCCGCCGTCCCGGGTGCCGCGGCGGCAGGCGCCGGATCGTCCACGGGCTCGACGGTGTCGTTCTGGATCTGCTTTTCCGACGCGCGCAGCTTGGCGACATTCTTGGCGTGCTGGTCGTAGGTTTCGGTGAAGGCGTGGCCGCCGGTTCCGTCGGCAACGAAGAACAGGTCGCGCGTGCGCGCCGGATTGGCGGTCGCCTCCAGCGAGGCGCGGCCGGGATTGGCGATCGGTCCGGGCGGCAGGCCGTCGATCACATAGGTGTTGTAGGGCGACGGCTGCGTGATCTCGCTGCGCTTGATCGGACGCCCCAGCGTTCCCTTGCCGCCCACCAGCCCATAGATGATGGTCGGATCGGATTGCAGCTTCATCCGCTGCCGCAGGCGGTTGACGAACACGGCGGCGACGCGGCTGCGCTCGTCGGCGCGGCCGGTTTCCTTCTCGACGATCGAGGCCAGCGTCACCAGCTGGTCCGGCGACTTCAGCGGCGTATCGGTGTTGCGGCGTTCCCAGATCTCGGCAAGCACGCGCTTCTGCGCCTGCTGGAGGCGCTGGATCACCTGGTCGCGCGTAGTGCCGCGCGGGAATTTATAGGTCTCCGGCAGCAGCGTGCCCTCGCGCGGAATCTCGCGCACCGAGCCGGTGAAGATGTCATTGTCGGAGAGCCGCGACACGATCTGCTCGGAGGTCAGCCCCTCCGGAATCGTGATCGCGTGCTGCACCACCTTGCCGTCGACGATGGTGGCGATGACGTCGCGCAGGCTGGCGTTCTTCTGGAACGAGTATTCGCCGGGTTTCAGGTCGGAACTCGCCTTCAGCGCAAACACGCTGCCGATGAAGATCCACGGATTGACGTTGATCACGCCCTCACGCGACAGCACGTCGGCGATGTCGCGCTTGCCGGCGCGCGCGGGGATGTTGACGATCTTATCTTCCTGCAGCGGCCCCGGCGCTTCCAGCGTCTGCTTGCCGTAATAGTAAGTCGCGCCGGCGCCGATCATCAGGATGATCAGGATGGTGAAGATGGCATTGCCGACGATCACGAATGGATTGCGGGCGCGATCCGAGCGCTTGGGCGGCGGCGGAACCTGTTCGGGCTCCAGCGCGGCACGTGGACTCCTCGGTGAAATGGGCGGCCTCTCACTCATCGATGCAAACCAATATCCTGCCGGTTGAATCGTGGCCGGACAAACCCCTGCCCTGCCAATAGCATACGCCCGCTATTAGGAGTCACCGCGGAATACGGCAAAACGGTGGACTAGTTCTAAAGTCACGTTCCGATCGCATCGGAACGCGACTTTGGATTCTTATTCTGACGCGTTTTCTTCACGCGAACCGGTCCCCGCTTCGCTCGAAAACGCTCCAAAGACCTACTAATTGATCACGCGTTGCACGATCACGGAGGCGTTGGTGCCGCCGAAACCGAAGGAATTGGACAGCGCCACGTTTACGTCACGCTTGCGCGACGTGTGCGGCACGAGATCGATCGCGGTTTGCACCGACGGGTTGTCGAGATTGATGGTCGGCGGCACGACGTTATCGCGAATCGCCAGGATCGCGAAGATCGCCTCGATCGCACCGGCGGCGCCGAGCAGATGTCCGGTCGCGGACTTGGTCGACGACATCGAGACCTTCGAGGCTGCATTGCCGAGCAGGCGCTCGACGGCACCGAGCTCGATCTCGTCGCCGACCAGCGTCGAGGTGCCGTGCGCGTTGATGTAGTCGAGATCGGACGCCGCAAGGCCGGCGCGCTTCAGCGCCATGCTCATGCTGCGGAAGCCGCCATTGCCGTCCGGCGGCGGCGAGGTGATATGGAAGGCGTCGCCCGACAGGCCGTAGCCGGTGACCTCGGCGTAGATCTTCGCACCACGCCGCTTGGCGTGCTCATACTCCTCGAGCACGAGAACGCCGGCGCCCTCGCCCATCACGAAGCCGTCGCGATCCTTGTCGTAGGGCCGCGATGCCTTTTCCGGAGTGTCGTTGAAGCCGGTGGACAGCGCGCGCGCCGCGCAGAAGCCGGCAATGCCGATGCGGGAGATCGGCGATTCGGCGCCGCCCGCGACCATCACGTCGGCATCGCCGAGCGCGATCAGCCGCGCCGCGTCGCCGACCGCATGCGCGCCGGTCGAGCACGCCGTGACGACCGAATGATTGGGGCCCTTCAGGCCGTGCTCGATCGAGACGTAACCGGACGCCAGATTGATCAGGCGGCCCGGAATGAAGAACGGAGAAACCCTGCGCGGTCCACGCTCCTTCAGCAGCACGGCGGTGTCGGCGATGCCGGTGAGACCGCCGATGCCGGAACCGATCATGGTGCCGGTGGCGAACTGGTCCTCGTCCGACTTCGGATGCCAGTCGGCGTCGTCGAGCGCCTGCTTGGCCGCACACATCGCATAGAGGATGAAATCGTCGACCTTGCGCTGGTCCTTCGGCTCCATCCACTGATCGGGATTGAAGGTGCCATTGGAGCCGTCGCCGCGCGGAATGTAGCAGGCGACCTGGCTCGGCAGGTCCGACACCTCGAAGGTGTCGATCTTCTTGCCGCCGCTGTCGCCGGCGAGAATGCGCGCCCAGGTTGCGTCAACGCCGCAGCCGAGCGGTGTAAGCATGCCCAGCCCCGTGACGACAACCCGTCTCATTTCCACGTCTCCGGCCAACAATGCGCGGCTAATAGTAAGAAGCCGGGGGACCGCTCGATCGCGGTCCGTCCGGCCCCGTCAACTTCGCGATCGGCGTCAGCTCTTCGCGTTCTTCTCAAGAAACTTGGTCGCGTCGCCGACGGTCAGAATCGTCTCCGCCGCGTCGTCCGGAATCTCGCAACCGAATTCTTCTTCGAAGGCCATCACGAGCTCGACCGTGTCGAGGCTGTCGGCGCCGAGGTCATCGATGAAGCTCGCGCTATCGACCACCTTCTCGGGTTCGACACCAAGGTGCTCGACCACAATCTTCTTAACCCGCTCGCCAATCTCACTCATCGTTCAACCTCGTTGTTCCATTGGACCCGACCCCAAGACGATACGAGCCATCGTGGTCGTCTCGATTACTCAATCGCGCATAGTCTTGATTCGGCCCGGTCGTAGCCGACTAAAGCCCCGGCGAACGGCAGGCGTCGCCACGCCAATATACAGGGTTTCAAAATCCTGCAATGGCGTTCTTCGCCCATCCACGGGGGGTTCAGCTACCATACTTCCAAAGCCTTGACTACACGCCTGAACCGGCTCCCGAAAACGGCCTTTCGCCGCATTGCGAGAACCGGCAAATAGCTCAAATCATCGCCATCCCGCCGTTGACGTGAATCGTCTGTCCGGTGACGTAGGCGGCCTCGTTCGAGGCCAGATAGACCGCTGCCGCAGCGATATCCTCGGGCGTTCCGAGCCGCGCCGCCGGAACCTTCGCCAGGATGGCTTCACGCTGCTTGTCGTTCAGCGCGTCGGTCATCGGCGTCTTGATGAAGCCCGGCGCGATGCAGTTGGCGGTCACGCCGCGCTTGGCGTATTCGGCGCCCAGCGTCTTGATCAGCCCGATGATGCCGGCCTTCGACGCGGTGTAATTGCCCTGCCCCGGATTGCCAGTGACGCCGACGATCGAGGTGATCGCGATGATGCGGCCGAAGCGCTTGCGCATCATCAACTTGGTCGCCGCGCGCGCCAGGCGGAACGTCGCGGTCAGGTTGACCGCGATCACGTCGTCCCAATCCTCGTCGCGCAGCTGCACGAACAGATTGTCGCGGGTGATGCCGGCGTTCGCGATCAGAATGTCGACCTGGCCCATCGCAGCTTCCGCCGCCGGCACCAGCGCCTCGACATCCTCCTTGCTGGAGAGATTGCACGGCAGCACGTGAACGCGCTCGCCGAGCCTGGCGGCGAAGCCGTCCAGCACCTCGCGCCGGGTCCCCGAGATCGCCACCGTCGCGCCCTGCGCATGCAGCGCCTGCGCGATCGCGCCGCCGATGCCGCCGGTTGCGCCCGTCACGAGCGCGGTCTTGCCAGTCAGATCAAACATCGAATTCCCCTCCCGGCTTCAAGCCGACGCTGCCAGCGCATCCTTGGCCGCAGCAATATCGTTCGGACCGCCGACGGACACGCCGACCGCGCCGTCCGCAATGCGTTTGACGAGGCCGCTCAGCACCTTGCCGGCGCCGATCTCGAAGAACCGCATCACGCCCTGCCCGGCCATATAGGCAACCGACTCGCGCCAGCGAACGGTGCCGGTGACCTGTTCGATCAGGCGGCGGCGGATCTCGTCGGGATCGGTGATGGCGGAAGCGAGCACGTTGGAGACCAGCGGCGCCGCCGGCGCCTTGATGGTGACGCCGGACAACGCCTCTGCCATCGCATCGGCCGCCGGCTGCATCAGCTTGCAGTGAAACGGGGCGGACACCGGCAGCAGCATGGCGCGCTTGGCGCCCTTGGTCTTGGCGATCTCGACGGCGCGATCGACCGCGGCCTTGTCGCCGGAGACCACCACCTGTCCGCCGCCATTGTCATTGGCCGCCTGGCAGACCTGGCCCTGCGCCGCCTCATTGGCGACCGCCACCGCCGCCTCGTAATCGAGGCCGAGCAGCGCGGCCATCGCACCGGCGCCGACCGGCACCGCCTTCTGCATCGCAAGCCCGCGGGTGCGCAGCAGCCGCGCGGTGTCGCTGACGGTCAGGCTGCCCGCGGCGGCCAACGCCGAATATTCGCCGAGCGAGTGCCCGGCCACGAAAGCCGCATTGCGGCCGACCGAGAAGCCGGCCTCGCTCTCCAGCACGCGCAAAGTGGCGATCGAGACCGCCATCAGGGCCGGCTGGGCATTCTCGGTGAGCTGCAGCGTCTCCGCCGGACCATCCCAGATGATCGCGGTCAGCTTCTCGCCCAGTGCGGCATCGACCTCGTCGAACACCGCCTTCGCGGCCGGAAAGGCGTCGGCCAGCGCCTTGCCCATGCCAACCGCCTGCGAGCCCTGCCCGGGAAACGTAAATGCTGCCGTCATCGGCGATCCCTACCTTGTTGAGCGTGATCTCCGCGCAAGCGCTTCGCGCCTGCCGCAGGGGAAAACGGTATCCGCGTTGCGCCAAACGCGCCACAGCGGGTCCGGGCCAATCGCCTGCACCAAGTCGTGCAAACGGCCTCAGACCGGGCCGTAAGACACCGTTGGGGGGCGCGATGTCAAGCCGCGCGGGCGGAACCCCTGGGGATGCCGAACCGGTTCGGCCCTAGAATCCACCGGCATTCTGGTCGGCGTTAACCCTGGCGCCGGCCTGCGCCCGGCGGGCGCTGTTGACCAATTGCCCCGGGCGGTCCTCGTGGGCGGGCCTGGCCGTCGCCAGCCGCAGCACGGCGGCGTAGCCCGGCTGCACCTCCATCCGCTCGGCATAACGGCTTCCGCAGAGGATACGGTGGACGCGCGGCAGGTTGTAGCACGGCACGTAGAACAGCAGATGATGCTCGAGGTGATAGTTCACGTAGTACGGCGCGATGAACAGCCGCTCGAGGACGTTGGCCCGCGTGGTGCGGGTGTTGCGCAGCGGATCGGCGCTGTCGGGCACGACGGCGTGCTCAGCAATGTTGCGGATCCGCGTAATCACCATCATCCAGGTCAGCAAGGGCACCAGCCACAGCAGCGGATAGGCCCACCACACGCCGGCGGCGGCGAGGCCCGCGAACAGCAGCGCATTGGTGACGCATTGCGGCCCGAGCTTCTGCCAGAAATTGGCGGCACGCCGCGACAGCGACCACTCCTTCGGCCCGATCGCATTGAGCAGTTGCGCCTTGCGCTGCTGGTAGCCGGTCTGCCCGGTGATGTCGCGGAGGAATTTCCGGCGGTAGCTCAGCCTCGTGATCGGGAACGGCGCCGACAGCACGAGATCCGGATCGTCCTCCTGCTGCGTGCGGGCATGATGTTGCAGATGATAGCGGCGATAGCCGCGGGTTTCGGCGAAGATCGGGTAGGCACAGAACCACTGGCTCAGCGCCAGATTGGTCTTCTCGTCGGCCGACAGACAGCCATGCGCACCGTCATGCATCAGGATGGCAAGGCCGAGCTGGCGCGAGCCGATGATCGCAACCGCCAGCAGGTAGGTCAGCGGATTGGGCCACCACGCCACCAGCGCGATCGCGCCCAGGATCAGCGCCCAGGCGTGCACGATCAGGGCCACGCCCTTCCACGTCGTGCGCTCGCGCACCGCCACCAGTTCGTCTTCGGTGAGGAAATCGCGGGCACGCATGCGCAGCGTGGTCATGAGCTTGTCTCCCCGTCCGTTGAGGGTGAAATATCGCGGTCGCCGACCAGGCGCAGGCGCGATCCATCATTGGCCGACGCCGTTGTCGCGGTGGCCTGCTCGCCGAGCGCGCGCAGCAATTCGCGGCACATCTCCTCGGCGCCGCGGCCCATCGCAAAACCTTCGACGATCACGCCGATCGCGATCGCCCAGAACCGCCGCGAGCTCTCTTCGGGCGCGCGCAGCGAGCGCCAGCCGTGCCGCTCGACCTGGCCGGCATAGGCGCGCGCGCCTTCGCTGTGCAGACGCTCGATGGTGCGTTCGACCAATGGCGCGAGATCCTGCCGGCGCCGCGTCAGGGTCAGGGCCTCGGCGAAGAAGGCGACCGTGTCGGTCGCGGTCACGGTCTCGGCCAAAGCATGGCTGTATTCGCGCGGCGTGTGGGCCTTCAGGGCAGCCTGCTCGGTCGCGCGCGCGAGATAAAGCATGTCGCGGCTGGCGGCTTCGACGAACAGCGCTTCCTTGGTGCGGAAGTAATAGGTGATCTGGCTCGGAAAGGCGTCCGCAGCGGCCGCGATGTCGGAGATCGAGGTGCCGGAGAGCCCACGCTCCTTGAACAGGCGGCTTGCGGCATCAAGCAGCAGCGAGCGCATCTTGCGCCCCGCCGACCGCGTCGCGCGCACCGCGTGCTTCGGATCGGGCGCAGACATGCCGCCGGCGGTCTCCGAACCCATCTGGTGTCCTCCCTGAGATATTTGTATGACATACAAACAAAGAAAACAACCGAAAACGGCCGGAACTTGCGTTGATAGCGCTGACAGGCTACGCCGCCTTGCAAATCCCCGGGGTCCAGACCTGCCTGGACCCTTGCCTTCGCGGCCAAAATCCGTATAAAGCGCGCCATTCGTGGGCTCCGGCCGGGAGCTGAACGGACGGTCTCAGCAAACTCACCCGCTGATTTTGATGTGGCAGGGCCAGTCGGCCCGTCGTCCCGTGCTCCCGCCTTCTGAGCAGCTCGAGTCCTTTCCGAAGGTCTCGAAGGGCTTGTCGCCGGAAACCCGCGCCAACACAGGAAAGGACAACCATGCCTCTTTATGAGCATGTTTTTCTCGCGCGTCAGGATGCGAGCACCCAGCAGGTGGATGAACTGACGGCCCAGATGACGGGTATCGTCGAACAGGGCGGCGGCAAGGTCACCAAGACCGAGAGCTGGGGCGTGCGCTCCCTCACCTACCGCATGAACAAGAACCGCAAGGCGCATTTCGTGCTGATGAACATCGACGCTCCGTCGGCTGTCGTCACCGAGATCGAGCGCCAGGAGCGGATCAACGAAGACGTCATCCGCTACCTCACCGTGCGCGTCGAAGAGCACGAGGAAGGCCCGTCCGCGATGATGCGCAAGGCCGACCGTGATCGCGAGCGCGACGATCGTGGCGGTGGCTTCCGTGGCGACCGCGAAGGCGGTGGCTTCCGTGGCGATCGCGAAGGTGGCTTCCGTGGCGACCGTGGTCCGCGCCGTCCGCGCGACGAAGAAGCTGCGACCGAGGAGTAATGAATCATGGCTGATGCTGGTGCCCGCCGTCCGTTTTTCCGTCGTCGCAAGTCCTGCCCGTTCACGGGCGCGAATGCGCCGAAGATCGACTACAAGGATTCCAAGCTGCTGATGCGTTACGTCTCCGAGCGCGGCAAGATCGTGCCGAGCCGCATCACGGCCGTGTCCGCCAAGAAGCAGCGTGAGCTCGCCCGCGCCATCAAGCGCGCGCGCTTCCTCGGCCTGCTGCCCTACGTCATTCGCTAAGCGTTTCCGGCCGGCGGGATACCCCGCCGGCCGCTCATTCTCATAAGGCTTCCGGGTCGTCCGGTCGCCGATGGTTGGGGTTCTCGATTGAGGACCCCTAACCGCTCAAAGGGGGCGGGACAGCTGATGATCGCGATCCTCATTGTTGCACTTGCAGCCGGCGCCGCGTCGGCGCTGATGTTCGCCTCGATCAGTTCGGGCGCGCTGATCTCGATATTGCTGTTCTATCTCTCCCCGCTGCCGATCATGGTGGCGGCGTTCGGCTGGGGCCCCCTCGCCGCCGCGATTGGTGGCGTCGGTGCGGCATCCGTGCTCGGGGCGATCTTCGGGCTTCCCTACAGCATCGCGTTTGCCATGATGGTGGCCGTTCCCGGCTGGTGGCTCGGCCACCTCGCCCTGCTCGGACGGCCGATCGAGGGCGCAGCCGGCGATGGCGCCACCCAGCAGCCGCCTGCGCTCGAATGGTATCCCGTCGGCAGGATCCTGCTCTGGATCGCGGCCTTTGCGGTGATCACCACCACGGCAACGCTGCTCACGCTCGGCGCGGACACCGACACCATCACCGCAGCTTTGCGACGCGGCCTGCTGAAGGTGCTCAGCGCCGGCGACGGCCAAGGCAGCGTCGAGATTGAACGGCTGGTCGACATGCTGGTGATCCTCGCGCCGCTGGCCGCGACGATCCTCTCGATGGTCACGCTGACACTGAACCTATGGCTGGCCGGCAAGATCACGCAGACCTCCGGGCGGCTCAACCGACCCTGGCCGGAATTGCGCAGCACCGCGCTTCCCTCCATGACGCTGGTCGCGCTGCTGGTGGCGGCGGCGCTCAGCTTCGTCGGCGGCATGCTTGCGCTGCTCGCCCAGATCGTCACCGCAGCGCTCGTGATCGGTTATGCCCTGGTCGGCTTTGCGGTCCTCCACACGCTGACCCTGTCGCTCAACAGCCGCGGCTTCTGGCTCGGCGGCATCTACGCCGTCGTCGTCATGTTCGGCTGGCCGATCGTCGCCATCTTCGCGCTTGGCATTGCCGACGCCGTATTCGGACTGCGCCAGCGCTATCTGCAAACACGACCGCCGCCTCTGCCCGCGGCCTGACATTCGATCCAACCACTCAAACCGATACTTAGCCTCTAAAGGAGAACGAAAATGGAAGTCATTCTGCTGGAACGCGTTGCCAAGCTTGGCCAGATGGGCGAAGTCGTGCGCGTCAAGGACGGGTTCGCCCGCAATTTCCTGCTCAAGCGCGGCAAGGCGCTGCGCGCCACCGAGGCGAACCGCGCCAAGTATGACGGCATGAAGGCCGAGCTCGAGGCCAACAACATCAAGGCCAAGGGCGAAGCCGCCGTGGTCGCCGAGAAGATCGACGGCCGCGACGTCGTCATCATCCGCCAGGCCTCCGAATCCGGCCAGCTGTTCGGCTCGGTCACGGTGCGCGACATCGTCACCGCGCTCGCCGCCGACGGCGTGACCGTTGCCCGTCCGCAGGTCTGGCTCGACTCGCCGATCAAGGTGATCGGCCAGCAGAAGGTGACGATCGCGGTTCACCCCGAGGTCGAGACCAGCGTCACCGTGACGGTCGCCCGTTCCGCCGAAGAGGCCGAGCGGATCAAGCGCGGCGAGGACATCTCGACCCGCCAGGAAGACCAGGACGCGGCCGCCGAGGCGCTCGCCGCCGCAGGCGAGTTCTTCGATCCGGAAGCCCAGCACGACGACGAAGCCGCGCCGGCTCCGGCCGCCGAAGAGAAGTAAGCTTCTCGCGATCGTCCGACCGACGAGAGCATCGGTTCAGAACCGATGCTTTCGATTCTGGTTTTGACGCGCTTTCTTCACGCGAACCGGTATCCACTTCGCTCGAAAACGCTACGAAGCCCGGCCCCATCAGGCCGGGCTTTGGATTCGTGCCGCGGCCTGATCGTCGAGCATCGCGATCGACGCCAGCGCGGTCGCGGTGTGCTTCTCCTTGCCGTCGATGATGCAAAACACATCGGCGGCCACGACGGCGACCTGACGGCCCGGCTTGATCACCCGCGCCCGGCAGATCAGCCGATCACCCGACGCCGGCGACAGCAGGTTGAGTTTGTACTCGGCCGTCAGCGCAGGCTGGCCGCGCGACGTCGCCGCCGCAATCGTGGTGGCGTTGTCGACCAGGAACGCCGTCACCCCGCCGTGAAACAGGCCGTGCTGCTGCAACAATTCGGGCCGGCGATCGACCGCGAGCGTGCATGTTCCGCGCGACAGTTCGGCCACTTCAGCGCCGACAAGGCCCATGAAGCCCTGACGGCCGACATTGTCGCGTATCCGCGTTTCGATCGGCGTAAAGTCCGGATCGGTCTCGCTCATGACGTCCCTCCTGTTCGCTCCGGCGCCCCCGGCGCCACCACCGCGCGGATCGCGCAGGCGATCAGCGTTTCGACCTGTTCACGCGGATCGCCGTGCTCGCGGCCCGACAGATAGGCGCGGCAGAAGATCTGCGCCGGCCCGATCACCTGGCTGAAGAACAGCACCGCGCTCATCGGCAGCAACTCGCCGCGCGCGAGCAGCGGCGCGCGCCAGCGCTCGATACCGTCGGCAAGCCGCGCATTCTCGGCGCGCTGAGCGCCGCGCACCTCCGCGCTCCACTCGCTGCGTGAAATCTCGAACAGGAAGCGCGCCTCGCGCCTGGAGGTCACGACCCAGTCGAGATGGGCGTGGATCAGCCGCGCCACGCCCTCAGCCGCGCCGCGGGTCTCGTCGACCGAAGTGATGATCGCCGCGTGATAGGCCTGCAGGATCTCCAGGAACAGGGTTCCGGCGAGCTCCTTCTTCGAGGCGAAGAAATGGAAGAAGCTGCCGTTGGACGCACGGGCGCGGGAGCGGATCTCGGCCACCGTCGCGCCTTCGAAGCCGTCGCGGTCGAACACCGCCAATCCCGCCGCCAGCAGATCTTCGCGCGCCGTGCTCACTGCGCCTGCCTGACATTTCGTTGACTAGATCATTACTCTAGAGTTTTACTCTAGAGGCAGTCAAATGAATACGCCGGACCTCACTGGCCCGGCGTCGGCAGTTACTTCGAGCTTGGAGCGTCAGGCGTACCGGAGCCTGACGTCGTCGGGGGTGGCGGTGCGGTCGCGGTCACCGGCGCGCCGGGCGCTGGTGCGGGAGACGCCGCAGCGGCCGGCTCGGACGCGGCTGGCGCCGGACTGACCTGCGGAACCGGATCGGAACGCACAGCGGAAGGCTCGCTGCTGCTGTTCGGCGCATCGACCTTGGCCGTGTCGGGCTGGCCGGCAGGCTTCGCCGGCTTCACGGCCTCGCCCCTGTCGTCGCGCCTCGTCTCGGCCTTGGGCTCATCGCCTGCCGCCTCGCCCTTGGGCGTCTCCTGTTGCTCGACCGGCTTGCCGCGACGGCCGTGCTTCTGCCGCGACGGCTTGGCTTCACCGGCGGCCTGCGGGATCTGACCATCGTCCGGCTTGGCACCTTCCGGCGTCTCGCTCGGGCGCGCCATGCGCTTGCCGCGGTGGGCGGGACGTCCTTCGGGATTCAAACCGTCGGCGTCGGGCTTCGATCCGTCCTTGGCCCCATCCTTGGCGCCTTCCTGCGGCGCCGCACCCTGGTGCTGCCGGCGAGACGGACGTTCGGCCGGCTGCTCCGGAGACTGGTTCGCCTCCTGGCGGCCGTCCCTCGCGCCCTGCTTGGCGCCCTTGGGCTGATCCTTGGCCTGGTAGCGCGGGTCGTTGGCGCCGTTCGAAATCAGATAGGAAGCCAGCACGCCGGCCATGTCGCTCGACGTCGTATAGTGCTGGCGCAGGAAGCCCGGCAGCGAACCGGCCGGCACCGTCTTCAAGAGGCCGCGCGGGCTCTTGTGGCAGGCCGTACAGGTGCTCCCGAAAATCTGGGAGGGGCTCTTGCCGGCCTCGAGGTTTTGCGCACGCGCCAATCCGGCCGACAGGCCGATCAGAAGCGCGACCGTCGCCAGACTGAGGGCTCGGCTCAACATTCCTTAAGTCTCCAGATTCCGGAAAAATCGCCGCCTGCGCCTCATGGATCGGCCGCGGCGGTCACCTTTTAGACGATTATCGCGCGAATGGAAGCGCGCCCGTGACGCATCCACGCAATTGTCACATTTTGGAATATCGGCTTTGAGCACAACGCAATAGCGCGATCCAATTCCTTGCCTATGTTTTGTTTGGGGACACATCGGAGTGATCAGCTCCGGTGGTGTCGGTGTGCAGCTCGCCGTTCCGTTGGTGTTTCGATGGACCGATTGTTGCGATATTTCCTGGGGCGCTTCATCCGCCGCGGTTCGATCACGTTCACGACCGCGAGCGGCGCTCAATTCACTTGTGGTGACGGCACCGGTGTTCCGGTCGCCGCGCGCTTCATGTCCAGGGCGGCCGAAGTCCGCGTCCTGGTCGATCCCGAACTTTATCTCGGCGAAGCCTTCATGGACGGCACGTTCGTGGTGGAGCAAGGCAGCATCGCCGATGTGCTGGCTGTCCTGATGGGCCAGGCGGCGATGTTGCCGAACTTCGCCAGGCTGCAGGCCTGGCTGCGCTTCCTCGGACGGCGCGCCCAGCAGATCAATGTGCGCGGCCGGTCCAGAAGCAATGTCGCCCGGCACTACGATCTCGATGGCCGCCTCTATTCCCTCTTCCTCGACGCGGACAAGCAATACAGCTGCGCCTATTTCGAGACGCCGGACGCGACCCTGGACGATGCCCAACTCGCCAAGAAGCGCCATCTTGCCGCAAAACTCCTGCTCGAGCCTGGCCACCGGGTCCTCGACATCGGTTCCGGCTGGGGCGGTCTTGGGCTCTATCTCGCCGAGATGGGCGGCGCCGACGTCACTGGCGTCACGTTGTCGACCGAGCAGCTGCAGATTTCCAACGCCCGGGCGGCCGAGCGGAACCTGACGCAGTCGGCGCGCTTTGTGCTGCAGGACTACCGCGATATCCCCGGCCCGTTCGACCGCATCGTCTCGGTCGGCATGTTCGAGCACGTCGGCGTCGCCTATTACGAAACCTTTTTCAAGCGCTGCGCCGAGTTGCTGAGCGATGACGGCATCATGATGCTGCACTCGATCGGGCGCTCGACCGGTCCCGACGTCACCAGCCCCTGGATCCGGAAATACATCTTCCCCGGCGGGTACATCCCGGCGCTCTCCGAAGTCATGCCAGCAATCGAGAAGGCCGGATTGCTGATCTGCGACATGGAGATCCTGCGCCTGCACTACGCCGAGACCCTGAAGGCGTGGCGCGACCGCTTCATGGCGCGGCGCGAGGAGGCTGTCCGGCTCTACGACGAGGCCTTCGCCCGGATGTGGGAGTTCTATCTGGCGGCCTCCGAGATGTCGTTCCGCGTCCAGAACATGATGAACTTCCAGCTGCAACTCACCAAGCGCCAGGGCATCGTGCCGATGACCCGCGATTATATCGGGCGCGAGGAAGGCCGGCTGCGGCTCAAGGAAGCCGGCGCCGCGAAACCCCGGCTGCAACTCGCCGGCGAGTGAATGCGCGACAGATGGTGCTGCTAGTTGCGCAGGCTGTAAGCCGACCCGCAATGGGCAAAGCTTGGGGCTGGACGCGCCAGATGGGCCGCGGCGGCGGAAACCAGGCCGACATCGCAGGGAACGTTCCGGATCTCCGGACGCGCCGCCTGCTCCATCGTGTCGACAAGCGCCGCCAGCCAGCGGCGGTCGATGCCGCCCGCCCGGCCAAGTCCTGATCGCGCAGTCCGAAACTCTTGAGCCATCGACGCCGTATCTTCCGTGGGCGAAGACAACCCGGAATCCGCCGGGTCGTTCCCGCGAAGCCGCCGCAAAGAAAATGCGGCAGATGTGATCTGCTTCACAGAGGTCCGTTCCGGGCTGTCGTAGTGGTCCGGAATGACCCCAGAAACGCATCAGACGATGTTGGATCCGCAGCGCGACCTCGTGACCGACTACGCCTTGATCGCAACGGGCGTCGCGGCCGCCTTGATCGCGCTGGCCTTTCTCATCCTCATCTGAGCAAGGCCAGCACCGACCTCGCTGCTGGTTGGGCGCGGCAGCCCGGAAAAAGGTTCAGGCCGCGCCGGATTTTTGCCAATCACATCGTTGACCGGCCCGGCTTCGCCCGGTTGCGGGCAAAACCGCGTCAAGCGGAATGCACCCGGCCGTCGCGGATTCACACCTCGCGTTGTGTGAATCGTGCATAAGAAACATCCGTCCTTTCGCTTCGTGCGGGGCTGGCGCTTGATCGCCGCCCCACAGCCGAAAATCTCAGTAACGACGAAATCAGAAGAATAAGCTCGTCCATGGCCTTGATTGATTCGAACGTCCACAAGCTCGCGCCCGATGCCGCGTCCCCGGCCTACCGGAGTGCGCCGCACAACATCGAAGCGGAACAGGGCCTCCTGGGTGCGATCCTGGTCAACAACGACGCGTTCTATCGCGTCTCGGATTTCCTCGAGCCGAAGCATTTCTTCGAGCCGCTGCACCAGACCATCTACGAGACCGCGAGCTCCCTGATCCGGATGGGCAAGGTCGCGACCCCCGTCACCCTGAAGACGTTCCTGCCGGCCGATACCGACATTGGCGGCATGACGATCAGTCAATACCTCGCCCGTCTCGCTGCCGAAGCAACCACCATCATCAACGCGCAGGACTACGGCCGTACCGTTTACGACCTGAGCCTGCGGCGCAACCTGATCCAGATCGGCGAGGAGATCGTCAACGTCGCCTACGATGCGCCGGTCGACTTTGCCCCGCGCGCGCAGATCGAGGATGCCGAGCGGCAGCTCTACAGCCTCGCCGAAACCGGCCGCTATGACGGCGGCTTCCAGCGCTTTTCGCAGGCCCTCACGATTGCCGTCGACATGGCGGCAAAGGCGTTCCAGCGCGACGGCAAGCTGTCCGGCATCTCGACCGGCCTGCGCGACCTCGACGCCCGGATGGGCGGCCTGCAACCGTCCGACCTCATCGTGCTCGCCGGTCGTCCCGGCATGGGCAAGACCTCGCTCGCCACCAACATCGCCTACAACATTGCCAAGGCCTATCAGGGCGAGGTCCAGCCGGACGGCACCACAAAGGCGATCCACGGCGGCTGTGTCGGCTTCTTCTCCTGCGAAATGAGCGGCGAGCAGCTCGCCACCCGTATTCTCGCCGAACGCACCGGCATCCCGTCGAGCCATATCCGCCGCGGCGGCATTTCCGAACTCGATTTCGAGAAGATCCGTGACTGTTCGATCGAGTTGCAGTCGCTGCCGTTCTATGTCGACGAAACCGGCGGCCTCTCGATCTCGCAGCTCACCGCCCGCGCCCGCCGCCTCAAGCGGCAGAAGGGCCTCGACCTGATCGTGATCGACTACATCCAGCTGCTGCAGGGCTCGGGCAAGAAGGGCAATGACAACCGCGTCCAGGAAATCACCGAGATCACCACAAATCTGAAGGCGCTGGCGAAGGAACTGAACGTACCCGTGATCGCGCTGTCGCAGCTCTCGCGACAGGTCGAAAACCGCGACGACAAGCGCCCCCAGCTTTCCGACCTGCGTGAATCCGGCTCGATCGAGCAGGACGCCGACGTCGTGATGTTCGTGTATCGCGAGGAATACTACCTCGCCAACAAGGAGCCGCGCCCCGGCACCCCCGAGCACGAAAAATGGCAGATGGAGCTGGAACTGGCCCATGGCAAGGCCGAAGTCATCATCGGCAAGCAGCGCCACGGCCCGACCGGCACCGTCGAACTGCACTTCGAGGCCAGCGTCACCAGGTTCGGCGATCTCGCACCCGACGGTCAAATTCCGGATCACTCTCATTGATTCCGCAGCGCGGTTGAACGCCGCAAGCGCGACGCGTACAACTGCGCCATGAACATCGTGACCGACGCGAAATCGCAGCTGACGCCTGAAGCCAATCTGCTGGCGGCCTATCCGACCGCCACCGGCATCCTGACCGTCGACCTCGACGCCATCATCGCCAACTGGCGCAAACTCGAGAAGACCGCGGTACCGGCGGAATGCGCCGCCGTGGTCAAGGCCAACGCCTATGGCTGCGGCGCCGAGCAGGTGTCGCGGGCGCTGGCCAAGGCCGGCTGCAAGACCTTCTTCGTCGCCACCGTCGAGGAGGCCGCCGTGGTGCGCGCGGCCGTTCCACAGGCAACCGTGTATGCGCTCGGCGGCTTCTTCCAGCAGACCGGCGACGCCTACGCCAAGATCGACTGCAAGCCGGTGATCGGCGATCTCAACGAGCTCGCCGAATGGGACGTGTTCTGCCGCCGCTCCGGCTGGTCCGGCGGCGCCGCCATCCATATCGACACCGGCATGAACCGCCTCGGCCTCACGGTCAGCGAGGCGCAGGGCATCATCCCTCGCATCAATGCCGGCGACCACGGCATCACCCTGGTCATGAGCCACCTCGCCTCCGCCGAGCTTCTCAACAATCCCGCCAATGCAAAGCAGTTGGCGAGCTTCCGCGAGATCGCGAGCCTGTTCACCGGCGTGCCGGCCTCGCTGGCGAACTCCTCCGGCGTGTTTCTCGGCGCCCAGTTCCAGTTCGAGATGGTGCGGCCGGGCTGCGCGCTCTACGGCGTCAATCCGACGCCGGAGGCCGACAACCCGATGCAGCCTGTGGTCGACCTCAAGGCCCGCATCGTGCAGATCCGCAACATCGATCGCGGCGAGACCGTCGGCTATGGCGGCACCTGGACCGCGCGGCGGCCGACCCGGCTTGCGATCATTGCGGCCGGCTATGCCGACGGCTATTTCCGCGCCGCCAGCGCCAATGACGGCACCCGTGGTGCCGAGGTTGTGGTCGCCGGCAAGCGTTGCCCGATCGCCGGCCGGGTCTCGATGGACCTGATCGCGGTCGACGTCACCGACCTCGACAAGAATGCGGTCCGGCGCGGCCACATGGTGACGCTGATCGGCGAAGGCATCACTGTCGACGAGCTCGCGCATCATTTCGGCACCATCGGCTACGAGGTGCTGACCAGCCTCGGCCGCCGCTTCGTGCGCATCTACAAGGGCGGCGACGCGGTCGCGGCGAGCGACAGCGTCGCCGAGAAGAACGAGCCGGCCGCGGCCCAAGCCGCACCGCCGACCTTGCCGACAGCCGCGCCCGCGGCGGCACCGCCGCCACTTCCGTCCACCTGACGACATGGCCGGTCGCGACTGCAAGTGCGCATGAAGATCGCGACATTCAACATCAACAACGTCAACCGCCGGCTGCCGAACCTGCTGCGCTGGCTGAAATCGGCCAAGCCCGACGTCGTCAGCCTGCAGGAGCTCAAGGCCAGCGACGCCGAGTTTCCCCAAGCCGCGATCGAGCAAGCCGGCTACGGCGCGGTGTGGCAAGGCCAGAAGACCTGGAACGGCGTCGCCATCCTCGCGCGCAAGGCGGATCCCGTGCTGATCCGCACCGCCCTGCCCGGCGACGCCGCCGATCACGAGGCGCGCTACATCGAGGCCGCGGTCCGCGGGATCGTCGTGACCAGCCTCTATCTGCCGAACGGCAATCCGCAGCCCGGACCGAAATTCGATTACAAGCTCGCCTGGTTCAAGCGGCTGCGTGCGCATGCCGCCAAGCTGCTCAAGCAGGACGTGCCGGTGGTGCTCGCCGGCGACTACAATGTCGCGCCGACGCCGTTCGACATCTATCCGACCCGCTCCTGGGACAAGGACGCGCTGATCCAGCCGCAGAGCCGCACCGCGTTCAAGGCGCTGGTCGACCAGGGCTGGTGCGATGCGATCCGCACGCTGCATCCGGATGATCCGATGTTCACCTTCTGGGACTACAAGCGCCAGCGCTGGCCGCGCGATGCCGGCCTGCGGCTCGATCATCTCCTGCTCAGTCCACAGGTCGCGGCGCGGCTTCAGAAAGCCGGCGTCGACCGCGACATCCGCGGCGAGGAAGGTGCCAGCGATCATGCGCCGGCGTGGGTGATGTTGAAGTGATCGGTGGTTGCCAAGCCTCGTAACAATCAGCGTTCGGGGTCACGGTGCACACACCATCGTCGTCCTGGCGAAAGCCAGGACCCATAACCACCGCATTTGATTGTAAATGGGATCGTGGCTCCAGCGTCGTACAACGCCTAATGTTTGGGGTAATGGGTCCTGGCTTTTCGCCAGGACGACAGCGAGTATGTTGCGCAACCGCGGGACAAAAATCCGCAATCGCGCGCGATGCGCCCGAGTTTTACATTTCGTCTATCGCACCTCACCGGAGCGCGCAGGTGGGCTTCCTCTTCGTCCTCGTCGTCGGCCTGGTCGCCGGCACCATCTCAGGCATCGTCGGCACCGGCTCGTCGATCATGCTGATGCCGGTGCTGGTGTATCAGTACGGGCCGAAGCAGGCGGTGCCGATCATGGCGGTCGCCGCCGTGATGGCCAATCTGTCGCGCATCCTGGCGTGGTGGCGCGAGGTCGACTGGCGCGCCTGCCTCGCCTACTCGATCACCGGCATTCCGGCCGCCGCCCTCGGCGCGCGCACCCTGCTCGCATTGCCCTCGCGCGCGGTCGATATCGCGATCGGCGTGTTCCTGATCGCAATGGTGCCGGTGCGGCACTGGCTGGCCAAACACAAACTCAAGGCCAGTCTCTGGCATCTGATGATCGGCGGCGCGCTCATCGGCTATCTCACCGGCATCGTCGCCTCGACCGGCCCGCTCAGCGTGCCGCTATTCTTGTTTTACGGCCTCGACAAGGGCGCCTTCCTCGCCACCGAAGCGGCAAGCTCGCTCGGGCTCTATGTCAGCAAGTCGGTGACGTTCGAACGCTTCGGCGCGCTGACGCCTGATATCGCGCTGAAAGGCCTGATCGCCGGCGCCTCGTTGATGGCCGGCGCCTTCATCGCCAAGCGTTTCGTGCTGCAGATGAAGCCGGAGGCGTTCCGCCTGATCATGGACGGCATCATGCTGGCGGCGGGCACTGCGCTGCTGTGGTCGGCGGCCGCGCATTAGAGGACTGCCCCACGAACGCCACGTCCGGCTGAACCAAGGAAGCGGCAACACGCGAACCATTGTCACTTTTCAACGCTACCGATAGACTGTTCCACCAAGGCGCAACTGAATCATGAAATCTCTCGAACTCTCGCTGTTCGCCGACTACTCCCAATTCTACATCCAGGATGAATCCACAGCCGACGAGCTTTCAGCGGAGTGGACGCCGGAGACGACCGACCGGATGCTTGCAGCAGGATCGGGCATCGTCAGGATCGGTACCGCGCGGAACATGCATGTCCCGGTCTCCGTGCAGATCCTCGAACGCGAGCCGGACGATGACTCCGCCGGCTGGGATCACATCGTCGAAGCCAGCCTGGACGTCGCATCGGGGCGCATCGCGATTGCCGGTTGCACCGACTACTTCCCCGATGCCGCGCGCATCGACGTCGCTCCGGGGACCTACCGGCTGCGGGTCTCGTACGGCGCGCTCGATACGCTGTCGGAGGACGGACTGGAGGGAGACGATCACTACCGGCTGCAACTCTGGCCTGCCCCCTCGATCGCGGTGCGGGTCTTGAAGCAGCGACCGGCGCCGGCCGACTGACTCGATTTTGACCGAACATGCCAGGGCACGGCTGCGCCGTCGCACGTTGCGCCCTGTTGATCCGTGCTATGGAGGAGACACGGAATCGAGCTCTCCCCCATGGCCAAATCCACCCTCTCCTTCGTCTGCCAGAACTGCGGCGCGGCGTATAATCGCTGGCAGGGCAAATGCGACTCCTGCGGCGAGTGGAACACGCTGGCCGAGGAGGACACCACGGGCTCGGTGCCGGTCTCGATCCGCAGCAAGCGCAAGGGACGGACGTTTGCGCTGGAATCGCTGTCCGGCAAGACCCAGGACGCGCCGCGGCTGTCGTCCGGCATGACCGAGCTCGACCGCGTCACCGGCGGCGGCTTTGTCCGCGGCTCGGTGCTGCTGGTTGGCGGCGATCCCGGCATCGGCAAATCGACGCTCCTTACACAAGCGACCTCCATGATGGCGCGCGCCGGCCATCGCGCGGTCTACATCTCGGGCGAGGAGGCGGTCGCGCAGGTGCGGCTGCGCGCCGAGCGGCTCGGGCTCGCCGATGCGCCGGTGCAGCTGGCGTCCGAGACCTCGGTCGAGGACATCGTCTCGACGCTGTCGGAAGGCGCGGTGCCGCGGCTGATCGTGATCGATTCGATCCAGACCATGTGGACCGACACGGTGGAATCAGCGCCGGGCACCGTGACCCAGGTCCGCGCCTCGGCGCAGGCGCTCATTCGTTTCGCCAAGAAGACGGGGGCAACGATCATCCTGGTCGGCCATGTCACCAAGGACGGCCAGATCGCCGGCCCCCGCGTGGTCGAGCACATGGTTGACGCGGTGCTGTCGTTCGAGGGTGAAGGCTCGCAGCAGTTCCGCATCCTGCGCTCGGCGAAGAACCGCTTTGGCGCGACCGATGAGATCGGGGTGTTCGAGATGACCGGGCTCGGCCTGCGCGAGGTCACCAACCCCTCCGAACTGTTCCTCAGTGAACGCGAGCTCGGCAGTCCCGGCACGGCGGTTTTCGCCGGCATCGAGGGCACCCGCCCGGTGCTGGTCGAGCTGCAGGCGCTGGTGGCGCCGACCTCGCTCGGCACGCCGCGCCGCGCCGTGGTCGGCTGGGACCCGAGCCGGCTATCGATGGTGCTGGCGGTGCTGGAAGCGCATTGCGGCGTCAAATTGTCCGGACATGACGTCTATCTCAACGTCGCCGGCGGCCTGCGCATCCAGGAGCCGGCTGCGGACCTCGCCGCTGCCGCCGCGCTGGTGTCCTCGTTGGTGAATGCGCCGCTGCCGACCGACGCGGTCTATTTCGGCGAGATTTCGCTGTCCGGCGCGATCCGCCCGGTGGCGCAGACCCCGGCCCGGCTCAAGGAGGCGCTCAAGCTCGGCTTCGGCCGCGCCATTCTGCCCGAATCGGCCCGCGGCGATGGCGGCGGCGACGCCGCCCTCACGCTCAACACCGTCGGCAATCTGACCACGCTGGTGGCCGAAATTGCCGCGCGCGGGACGCCTCGCGGCGGCCGGGCTACGCCGAGAGGCGACCAAGGTGCCTCGGGGGGCACTGATGCCGTTGAGAAAAATGCCACACCGGCCCGATTCCGTCGCGAGACCAGCTAAAGCGGGCGTGACGTAACAGCGCCCCGCCGCTATACATCCGCCGCGCGGGACAGGCGGCGCTCCGGCCTTGCCGGATGCCCCCGATGCGCCTCAGTTAGGACGGCACCGAGACGCCGATTCGCGAGAGCCCTTAACAGCGTAAGCCCTTAACAGCGTACCGAAACGCACCAGCGGACCTGACCAGCCGATGCCCATAACGATACTCGATCTCGTCCTGCTCGGCGTGATGCTGATTTCGGGCCTGCTTGCCATGGTGCGTGGCTTCATGCGCGAGATCCTGTCGATCGCGGCCTGGGGCGCCGCCGCGCTGGTCACGCTGTATGCTTTCTCGAAGCTGCTGCCCACCGCCAAGACTTACTTCAATAACGACACGGTCGCCGCCGTGGTCGTGGTCGCCGGCGTGTTCATCGGCACGCTGATCGTGGTCTCGATCATCACGGTGCGGATCTCGGACATGATCCTGGATTCCCGGATCGGCGCGCTCGACCGCACCCTCGGCTTCCTGTTCGGCCTCGCCCGCGGCCTGCTGATCGTGGTCGTGGCGTTCATGTTCTTCACCTGGCTGGTTCCCGACAAGCAGCGGCCCGACTGGGTCACGGGGGCGAAGTCCCGGGTGGTGCTGCAGGGAACCGGGGATTGGCTGATGTCGCTCTTGCCTGACGACCCCGAGAACACCATCTTAAAGAAGTTCAAGAAGAATAAGCCAGACGACGATTCTGCGGCCGATACCAACGATCAGGCGACGCCGGCGTCGGGTGATGGCTATAGCAAACCTGCGCGTGACAGCTTGAAAAAGCTGATCGAGAAACCCGCGGGCCGATAACTTATTTGGGCCCTTACGAGAGGCGATGAACGAGATGCAAACCCCTTCCGATCATGCCGACCAGATGGATCTCGACCTCGGCCCGACGGAATTGCAGGAACATCTCCGGGACAACGATTTCCGTTACCACCCCGATCTCGATGGCGACACGCTCCGCGAGGAATGCGGCGTGTTCGGCATCTTCGGCCACTCCGAGGCCGCCGCGATCACCGCGCTCGGCCTGCACGCTCTGCAACACCGCGGCCAGGAAGCCGCCGGCATCGTCTCGTTCGACGGCAGCCGCTTCCACAGTGAACGCCGCCTCGGCCTGGTCGGCGACGCCTTCTCCCGCCGTGAGGTGATCGATCGTCTGCCCGGCAGCGCCGCGGTCGGCCACGTCCGCTATCCCACGACCGGCGGCACGGGCCTGCGCAACGTGCAGCCGTTGTTCGCCGAGCTCAATGCCGGCGGGTTCGCGGTCGGCCACAACGGCAACCTGACCAACGGCCTGACCTTGCGCAGCGAGCTGGTGAAGGGCGGCGCGTTGATGCAGTCGACCACCGACACCGAAGTGATCCTGCATCTGGTCGCGCAGTCCAAGCGCACCCGCTTCATCGATCGTTTCATTGAGGCGCTGCGCGCCATCGAGGGCGCCTATGCGCTGGTGGCGCTGACCAACAAGAAGCTGGTCGGCGCGCGCGACCCGCTCGGCATCCGACCGCTCGTGCTCGGCGATCTCGACGGCCATCCGATCCTGACCTCGGAGACCTGCGCGCTCGACATGATCGGCGCCAAATACGTCCGCGACATCGAGCCCGGCGAGATCATCGTGTTCGACGAGAAAGGCGCGCACAGCCACAAGCCGTTCCCGCCGAAGCCGGCGCGGCCCTGCATCTTCGAATACATCTATTTCGCGCGGCCGGATTCGATCGTCGGCGGCCGCTCGGTCTACGACGTGCGCAAGGCGTTCGGCGCCCAGCTTGCGCGCGAGAGCCATCCCGAGGTCGACGTCGTGGTGCCGGTGCCGGATTCCGGCGTGCCCGCCGCGGTCGGCTACAGCCAGTATTCCGGCGTGCCGTTCGAGCTCGGCATCATCCGCAACCACTATGTCGGCCGCACCTTCATCCAGCCGACCCAGACCGTGCGCGAGCTCGGCGTGCGCATGAAGCATTCGGCCAACCGCGCCGCGATCGAGGGCAAGCGCATCATCCTGATCGACGACAGCCTGGTGCGCGGCACCACCTCGAAGAAGATCGTGCGCATGATGCGCGACGCCGGTGCCCGCGAGGTGCATTTCCGCCTCGCCTCGCCGCCGATCCTCTATCCCGACTATTACGGCATCGACCTCCCCGATCGCGGTGGCCTGCTGGCTGCGACCCATTCGCTCGAGGAAATGCGCGACATCATCGGCGCCGACTCGCTCGCCTTCCTGTCGATCGACGGCATGTACCGCGCGATGGGCTATGAGGGACGCGATCCCGCCAGCCCGAAGTTCGCCGACCATTGCTTCACCGGCGCCTATCCGACCCATCTCACCGACCAGAGCGAGACCGAGCCCTCGCCGCGCCAGCTCTCGCTGCTGGCGGAGGCCAGCTGACGGAACAAGGCCATGCAACCGATCATCGGCATTCTCTGTGGGGTGCTGCTGGTTGGCTTCATCGTATTTGCCTTCCGCCAGGGCATGAAGGTGACACCCGACAGCTCGGGCAACGGGACCAACAGCGCCAATATGGATCAAGGCGGCGGTTTGTGAGCTTCGGTGGTGTTGGAATTCATCATGGCCGGGCTTGTCCCGGCCATTTCTGTCTGTAATACCCCCGGCAAAGACGCGGACAGACAGACATGACAAAACCCCTCGCCTCCCGGATTGCCCTCGTGACCGGCGCATCGCGCGGCATCGGCTATGCGACATCAGTCGCCCTTGCAAAAGCCGGCGCGCATGTGGTGGCGGTGGCGCGCACGCAGGGCGGGCTGGAAGAGCTCGACGACGAGATCCGCAAGGACGGCGGCAGCGCCACGCTGGTGCCGCTGTCGCTGACCGATTACGAGGGCATCGCGCGGCTCGGGCTCGCGCTGCATGAGCGCCACGGCAAGCTCGACATCCTGGTCGGCAATGCCGGCACGGCCGGACCGTCGTCGCCGCTCGGCCATATCGAGCTGAAGCCGTGGAACGACGTGATGGCGATCAACGTCACCGCCAACTTCCAGCTGATCCGCTGCATGGACCCGCTGCTGCGCCAGTCCGACGCCGGCCGCGCGGTGTTCGTGACCTCGGGCGTGGCGCACAAGGCCAGCGCCTATCTTGGGCCCTATGCCGCCTCGAAGGCCGCCCTGGACGCGCTGGTGCGCTCCTGGGCCAACGAGACCGCCAACACGGCGCTGCGCGTCAATCTGTTCAGCCCCGGCCCGATCCGCACCCGGATGCGCGCGCAGGTATTTCCCGGCGAAGACCCGATGACGCTCGATACGCCCGACATGGCCGCCGAATTCATCGTCCCGATGTGCTCGCCGGAGTGGACCGAAACCGGCAAGCTCTACGACTACAAGGCACGCACGCTGCGGACATTTCAGCCGCCGGCGTGAGTCGGTTACAGCGAGCGCGCCTTCGACTGTCATCACCCGCGCATGCGAAAGCGGGTGATCCAGTATTCCAGAGACGTCCGTGCTTGAGCCGATGGGCCACGGCGTACTGGATCGCCCGGTCGAGCGGGCGATGACACCTGTGACGCGTCGGCTTGCCTCTGCCATGCAATTGACTCCGTCCCCGCCCCGCGATTGACTGCCCTCCCAGCGGCACCACCGCCAAGAAAAATCTCGGGAGGCATCATGACGCCGACGTTCAATCGCGCGCGCTCCATTCTCACTGGATTGTTTCTCTCCGCCGGCATCGCATCATCAGCGCTTCTCATGCCGCCCGCGCCCGCCCGGGCGGGCGACGTCCCGACCTTCGCGGTCGACCCGTCATGGCCGAAGCAACTGCCCAACAACTGGATCATCGGCCAGGTCGGCGGCATCACCGTCGACTGGCAGGGCCACATCTGGGTGGTGCACCGGCCACGCTCGCTGACCGACGGCGAGAAGGCGGCGAGCCTCACGCCGCCGCGCGCGAAATGCTGCGTAGCGGCGCCGCCGGTGCTGGAGTTCGACGTCGACGGCAACCTGCTGCGATCGTGGGGCGGCCCCGGCGACGGCTATCAATGGGTCGGCCGCGAGCACGGCATCGAGGTCGACGAGCGCGGCTTCGTGTGGATCGGCGGCAATGCCGATGACGACAGCGAAATCCTGAAGTTCACGCTCGACGGCAAATATCTCGGTCAGATCGGCAAGATCGCAACCCGCACCAACAGCAACGACACCACGCAGCTCGGCCGCCCCGCCGAGATGGCGATCGACAAGGATGCCAACGAACTCTACATCGCCGACGGCTACGGCAACCGCCGCGTCATCGTGTTCGACGCCACCACGCTCGCCTACAAGCGGCACTGGGGCGGCTATGGCAAGCTGCCCACCGACGACAAGCAGCCGCCATACGATCCGAGCGCCGCGGTGCAGGAGCAGTTCGGCAATCCCGTGCATTGCATCAAGATCGCCAATGACGGGCTGGTCTATGTCTGTGACCGCAGCCAGGACCGCATCCAGGTGTTCCAGAAGAACGGCACCTTTGTCAGGGAATGGTTCTACGAGAAGAACACCCGCGGCGACGGCGCGGTGTTCGATCTCGCGCTGTGGCCCGATCCGAAGCAGACCTATCTGCTCAACGCCGACGGCGCCAACAACGAGATCCGCGTGCTCAAGCGCGACGACGGCAGTGTGGTCGGCACTTTCGGCCATAGCGGCCGCAATGCCGGGCAATTCGCCCTGCTCCATGTCATGGCGGTCGACCAGAAGGGCAATGTCTACACCGGCGAGGTCGAGGGCAAGCGGATCCAGAAGTTCAAGCTGACCTCGGACGCGCTGAAGTAGAGATGACCAAAGGATGACGCTTGGACGCAGTTCATCCGGCTTTATGCGGATTGCCGCGTCCGCCCGGACAGGGTAAGCGGGAACTCGAACGACCGGCGCGAGGCCCCGCAAGAGGGCCGTCCGGAAAAATCACAGTGGAGGGAATGTCTGATGACGACGACGCTCGCGCGGCGCCACGCCGTGCTTTTTGCTTGCGCTGCACTCGGCCTTACAACCCCTGCCTTCGCCCAGGACAAGAACGTCAAGATCGGCGTGCTGAACGACATGTCGGGCCTCTATGCCGACATCGGCGGCCCGAACTCGGTGGCTGCGGCCAACATGGCGGTGGAGGATTCCGGCCTCCGCGCCAAGGGCTGGAAGATCGAGGTGGTCAGCGGCGATCACCAGAACAAGCCCGACGTCGGCGTCAACATCGCGCGCAACTGGATCGACAACGAGAAGGTCGACATCATCACTGATACGCCGAACTCCGGCGTTGCGCTGGCGGTGAGCAACCTCGCCAAGGAGAAGAACTCGATCGTGCTCAACTCGGGCGCCGCCACTGCCGATCTCACCGGCAAGGCCTGCAACGCCAACACGATCTCCTACACGTTCGACACCTATATGCTGGCCCACGGCACCGGCCAGGCCCTGACCAAGGCCGGCGGCGATACCTGGTTCTTCCTCACCGCCGACTACGCCTTCGGCCATGCGCTGGAGCGCGACACCACGGCGGTCGTCACTGCCAACGGCGGCAAGTCGCTCGGCGGCGTCAAGCACCCGCTCAACACCGCCGACTTCTCCTCGTTCCTGCTGCAGGCGCAGGCCTCCAAGGCCAAGGTCATCGGCCTCGCCAATGCCGGCGGCGACACCACCAATGCGATCAAGCAGGCGTCCGAATTCGGCATCACCACCGGCGGACAGAAGCTCGCGGCGCTGCTGCTGTTCGTCAACGACGTGCACGCGCTGGGCCTCAAGATCGCCCAGGGCCTGACCTTCACCGAGTCGTTCTACTGGGACGCGAACGACCAGACCCGCGCCTGGTCGAAGCGCTTCCAGAAGGTCTCGCCGAAGGGCTCGATGCCGTCGATGACGGTGGCCGGCGTCTATGCCGGCGTGCTGCATTATTTGAAGGCGCTCGACGCGATGGGCGTCAATCCCCATGACGGCGCCAAGGTCGTCGCCAAGATGAAGGAGATCCCGACCGACGACCCGCTGTTCGGCAAGGGTCCCTTGCGGATCGACGGCCGCCGCATCATCCCGGCCTACCTGTTCGAGGTGAAGAAGCCGGAAGAGTCGAAATATCCGTGGGACTATTACAAATTGATCGCCACCATCTCGCCGGAAGACGCCGCCAAGCCGCTCGAGGCCAGCGACTGTCCGCTGGTGAAGAAGTAAGCGAGCTATCGTAACTATCGTAGGGTGGGCAAAGGCGCGCCAGCCCCGTGCCCACCATTTGCGGCGTGCTCGCGATGGTGGGCACGCTTGCTCTTTGCCCACCCGACTCTCTCACTTCGCCGCCGACTTCGCTTTCGCCTGCGCGGGCAACGCCGCCCATTCCTTGTCGCCAGGCGGTTTGTAAAGTTGGGCCATCGCTGGGAAACTCGTCAGAAAATTCGGGGGCCGAAACGCCGGGGAAAGGCGCGCCGGGGGAAGCCTGTCGGGGCGGCCTCGCGAATGACGGCCCCGCGCTGTCACAAACCCGAGATATCTCTTGTGATACCGGACCGATTGCCGGGGGATTTCAGGGGCCCGGTGCCGATCCAACGCCGCCAAGCGATCATATTCCGCTTGGACGGCGTTGCGTTTTCCAGGTCGAGAAGTTCGGCTCCGCATGCGCGCCGAGGCCGACTTTGCGGCGCGTGCGCGCACCTTCTCGAGGTAGCGGTTCGAGAACGCCTCGAAATGCGTCATCCGCTGTTCGAGAAGAGGCGCGCCGCACCGCTTCCTTGATGCGGAGCTGATGCATCACGCCGCCCTTGCTGAGCCCGCTTTCGCGCGCGATCGCATCCGGCGTCAGGCATCCCGACCCGTCGCGCGTCACGATGGTGATGGCAGCATCGAGCGCGGCCTTGCGGGAGCGTTCCAAGCGGGAAGGATTATCGGATGGTTTGTAAATAGCCAAGATAACGCAATCGTCATCGAGGCGGCCTGTCCGCTTGTGTCGGACCGGCGCAGTCGCATTCGTCCTCGAAGCATCGATCCACATCAACTTGGAACCCGCAAGCGATGACACAGCAGAAACCGACGGCGGAAACCGAAATCAGGTCACTCATCGACGCCTGGGCGGCCGCGGTCCGCCGACAGGACTATCCGGGCATTCTCGCCCATCACGATCAGGATATCGTGATGTTCGACGTTCCGCCGCCGTTGCAGTCGCGCGGATTGGACGCGTACAGGAAGACGTGGGACCTGTTCTACAGCTGTTACCGCCCGTCCCACGCCTTCAATATCGAGGAGATCGCGATCACGGCCGGCGATGACGTGGCGTTCGCGGTGATGGTGATGCGGTGCGGCCCGCCCGACGCCACGTTCCAGTTCAGGCTGACGATCGGATTGCGCAAGGTCGGCGGCGAATGGCGCATCACGCATGAGCACCATTCGGTGCCGGCGACGGATTAGATCGCGAACCCATCAAACGGGAAGCACCCGCTTCGACGGGCTGACCCCTACGAGTTGGTATATCTAACCCAATCCAGGAATACTCAACGATGCTCACCGTCTATGGCGAAGGTCGCGGCTTCCGTGTTGTCTGGCTGCTCGAGGAATTGGGATTGGTTTACCGGCTGCGCCCAGTCGATCTGTTTGCGGTCGAGCATGATCGCGATTTCCTCGCAATCAACCCCGCCGGCTTCATTCCCGTCCTGCAGGACGGCGAGACGATCATGGTCGAGTCGGTCGCGATTCTTCAGTACCTGCTCGCCCGCCACGACTCAGCTTCGCTTGCGGTCGCACCGGACGAGCCCGCCTTCGCTTCCTATCTGCAATTTCTCCATTTGGGCGAGGCCGGGCTCGCTGGGCCGATGAACGGCGTCATTGTCGGTCGCAACCTGGCGCCCGAGGCCGAGCGAGACGTCCGGGTGACCCGCTGGGCCCTCGAGACCTTCGAGAGCCGGCTGGGTCTGGTGACCCGCCGCCTCGCCGATTGCCCTTATCTCGCTGGCAATCGCTTCACGGCCGCCGATATCTCGGTGAGCTACGCCTTGCTGCTCGGCCTGCGCACTGGCCATTACGTCCCTGGTCCTGCCGAACGGGACTATCTCGCCCGCACGACGGCGCGCCCTGCCTATGTCAGGGCGATGGAAAGCTGCCAGGCCACCAAGGCTTGGGCGGCGCGATCGCCGGGATTGTAGCGGGGGTGCACCACCTAGCTAAGTGGTCGTCCTCGTCGCCCGCGCAGCAATGGCGAGCGCCAGCAGCAGCAGCGCGCCGGCCAGATAGAACGGCGCGCCGGGCAGCTTGAGCGGCGCGTCGTCGCCGATGAAATAGGCAAACGTCAGCGTGAATAAAAACGGGCCGAGCAACTCCGACATGCTCTGCACGCTCGAGGTCGCGCCCTGCAACTGGCCTTGCTGGTCGGCGGCGACGAGCTGCGTCGTCAGCGCCTGGGTCGCGGCGCCGGAAATCCCCCACAGCGCCATCACGGGAATGCCGATCCAGAACAGCTGGCCCGACGGCGCCGCGCCGAAGATCACGAAGCCCAGGGCGCCGCAAACGAGCCCGAGGAACAGCGCGTTGCGCTCGCCGAGCCGCCGCACGATCGGGCCGATCGCCGCGCCCTGCACGATCATGCCGCAGAGGCCGACCAGCGCCAGCGTCGCGCCGACCGTGCCGGTGTCCCAGCCGTAGCGATAGGTGGCGTAGAGCACGAACACCGACGGCAGCACGACATGGGCGAGCTGGCCGAAGAACGTCGCCAGCGACAGCCCGGCGAGCGTCCGGTTCGAACGCAGGAAACGCAGCGCACCGATCGGATTGGCGCTCTTCCATTTGAACGGCGCGCGCCGCTCCACCGGCAACGATTCCGGCAGGATGAACAGGCCATAGAGTCCGTTGACGAAGCTCAGGCCCGCCGCCGCCCAGAACGGCAGCCGCGGATCGATCTCGCCGAGCAGGCCGCCCAGCGCCGGCCCCATGATGAAGCCGGCGCCGAACGCGACGCCGATCTTGCCGAACATCGCGGCGCGCTGCTCCGGCGCGGTGACGTCGGCGATGTAGGCGAATACGGTCGAGATGCTCGACGAGGTGATGCCCGAGATCGCCCGCCCGATGAACAGCCAGATCAGGTTCGGCGCCAGCGCCATCAGCACATAGTCGGCGGCGAGGCCGAAATTCGACAGCAGCACCACCGGCCGGCGGCCGAAGCGATCCGACAGCGCGCCCAGGATCGGCGAGCAGACGAACTGCATCAGCGCCCAGATCGAGCCGAACAGGCCGAAGATGCGCGCCGCGTTGGCGGTGTCGTTGCTGACGAAGCCTTCGATCAGCTTGGGCAGGATCGGCACGATGATCCCGAGCGCCAGCATGTCGAGCAGCAGAGTGATGAAGATGAAGACCACCGCGCCGCGGCGCGGTTGCGGACCGGCGGCGGTGGCCGTTTCAGCCCCCACGTCTCCGTTCACGACGGACGCTTGCGCTTGTGGGCGAACGGGTTGGCCTTCTCACGCAGCGTGATCCGGATCGGCGTGCCTGGCAGGTCGAAGGTCTCGCGCAGCGAATTGATGAGATAGCGCAGATAGGATCGCGGGATCGCATCCGCACGCGAGCAGAACAGCACGAAGCTCGGCGGGCGCGCCTTCACCTGCGTGATGTAGTTCAGCTTCAGCCGGCGCCCCGAGACCGCCGGCGGCGGGTTGGCCTGGATCGCCTGCTCGAACCAGCGATTGAGCGCCGAGGTCGGCAGGCGCCGGTTCCAGACCGCATAGGCCTCCTGGATCGCAATCATCAGGCGGTCGATGCCCTCGCCCATCAGGCCGGAGACGGCAACGATCGGCGCGCCCTTGACCTGCGGCAGCCAGTGGTCGGCATCGGTGCGCAGCTGCGAAATCTGGTTGGGCTTGCGCTCGACGAGGTCCCATTTGTTGACCGCGAGCACGATGGCGCGGCCTTCTCGCTCGATCAGGTCGGCGATGCGCAGGTCCTGCTCCTCGAACTTGTTCTGCGCATCCATCATCATGACGACGACTTCGGCGAAGCGCACCGCGCGCAGCGCGTCGGCGACCGAGAGCTTCTCCAGCTTCTCCTCGATCCGCGAGCGGCGGCGCAGGCCGGCGGTGTCGAACACCCGGAACTGCCGGCCCTGCCAGGTGATCTCGACCGCGATGGAATCGCGCGTGGTGCCGGCCTCGGGGCTGGTCAACAACCGCTCCTCGCCGAGCAGATGGTTGATCAGCGTCGACTTGCCGGCATTGGGCCGGCCGACGATGGCAACGCGGATCGGGCGCTGCGCGGCCTCCTCCTCGGAGATGTCCTCGTCGTCCTCGACCTCGTCGTCTTCCCCTGGTGTCTCGGGCACCAGCGCACTCAGCGCCTCGTGCAAATCGCCCATGCCCTCGCCGTGCTCGGCCGAGATCTGCACGGGATCGCCGAGCCCGAGCGCGTAGGACTCCATCGCGCCGATCTCGCCATGCTTGCCTTCGGCCTTGTTGGCGACCAGCACCACCGGCTTGTTGGCCTTGCGGGCGAAGTCGGCGAAGGCGCGGTCGGTCGGGGTCAGGCCGACGCGGGCGTCGATCACGAACATCAGCGCGTCGGCGAGCTCGATCGCGGTTTCAGTCTGCTCCTGCATCCGCGCCGTCAGCGAGCCCTTGGCGCCCTCGTCGAGGCCTGCGGTGTCGATGATGGTGAAGTCGAGGTCGTAGAGTTTGGCCTGGCCCTCGCGTCGGTCGCGCGTCACGCCGGGCTCGTCGTCGACCAGCGCTAGCTTCTGGCCGACCAGCCGGTTGAACAGCGTCGACTTTCCGACATTGGGCCGGCCGATGATGGCGATGGTAAAAGACATGGATGATCCAGGCGCCGCGGCGCGGCGCACGTCAATGAAAATGAGGCAAGAGACTAGCGGCTAAATCCGCCGCTCGGTAGCGGCGCGGGGAACGCGCCGCCGGATTGTTGCGTGGTCTGGGTCTGCTGCTGGGCCGGTGCCGCAGGCTGCGCCTGCTGGTCGTCGGCGGGCGGCGCGGTGGTGCGGCGGCGGACGATCTTCTTCGGCTTCGGGTCCGGCGGCACCGCGGCGGGCGCGCCCTCTTCGGTCGCGGCGTCGGGAGCGGCCGCCTGATCCGCTGCCGGCGCGGCCCGCTTGGTGTGCTTCTTGGCGCCCTTCGGCGGCTCCGGCGGCGGAGCCGGCTGGGCGGCGGCTGCCGCGGCGTTCTGCTGGTCGAGCTGCTCCTGCTGCGAGCCCTTGTACAATTCCTTCGGCACACCCTGCTCGAGGCCGGGCACGCCTTCGGGGAATACCGGCTTGCGGTCGCCAGCCAGCTTCTTCTTGGTGTCGAGGAAGTCGAGCATGTCGCTCGGATCGAAATTGGCCATACCGCCACCGCCGCAGCCGGCCAACGCGCTGCAAAGCGCGGTGAGAACTGCGGCTGCGATCAGGCGTTGCGAGCGGCGCATGGTCGATCTCTCACTCAAACTCGGGTTTCGCGCCAGCTCAGCTTTTCGCAACTGGCGGCAACAAGGCCTGCAGCGCTTCGGCGCGAGAACGCAGGCTCGGCGGCGTCTCGCCGTCATTGGCAATCTGGTCCAGCCACTGCCGCGCGGCGGTGGCATCGTTGGCGTGCCACGCCGACAGCGCCAGCAACTCGCGCGCGGAATGGCGGAACGTCGAGTCCTTCGACGTCGCCATTCCCTCGAGCCGTTGCTGCATGTTCGGATAGGTCGTGGTGTCCATCAGAATCTGCGCGGCGCGGATCCGCGCCAGGTCCTGCCCGGGACCGCCGACGCTGCGGTCGGCTGCGATCTCGTCATAGAGCTTCGCAGCGGCCGGCTGATCGCGGGTCGCGACCTCGGCGGCCATGCGCAGCCGTGCCAAATTGCGGTAGCCGGACGGCGCCTTGGTGATCAGATCGGCAAAGGCGGCCTCGGCCTCGGTATGCTTGTTCTGGTCCGACAGTTCGACGGCGCGGTCGAACGCCGCACCGGCCTCGGCGGCCTTCTTGGCCTCGAGATATTGGTAGCCGCGCCAGCCACCGACGCCGGCGACCACCAGGAGCGCCAGCGCGATGATAAAGATCGAGTACTTGTCCCACAGCTTCTTGAGCTGATCGCGACGGACTTCCTCGTCTACTTCGTCAAATAATTCAGACACTTAAAGCTATCCCATCCCCTCGGGACCGCGAATCTCGGTGGAGCCTGGCCCCTACCCGATCCCCACGTCGCGGCGGCGTTACCCTAACGGTGTGGCAGAGGCAAGGCAAAGCAAGGCGGATCAAAGCGTTAACCGGGGACGTTTGACGTAGCTGCGACGGGACTGCGTGGGCTCCCTCTCCCGCTTGCGGGGGAGGGTTGGGGTGGGGGTAGCTCCGCACATGGGATTGCTGAGAGAGCCACGATGTTGAGAGAGCCCCCACCCGGATCGCATCTGGCGATGCGATCCGACCTCCCCCGCAAGCGGGAGAGGTGAAAGACTAGGACACAGACAAGCCCTCCCGCAGCTGCCGCTTGATCACCTTGCCGTTGGCGTTGCGCGGCAGCGGCTCCGCCGTCAGCGCCACGGTCTCCGGCACCTTGTAGTCCGACAGGCGTTCGGCGCACCAGGCGCGCAGGCTCTCGGCATTCACCTCAGCGCGCGTCACGATCACGGCGTGCACGCGCTCGCCGAGCACCGGGCAGGGTTTTGCGATGATCGCGCTCTCGACCACGGCCGGATGGCCCGCCAGCACCGACTCGACCTCGGCGGAATAGATCTTCAGCCCGCCGCGGTTGATCATGTCCTTCTGGCGATCGAACACGCGGACGAAATTGTCGGCATCGACCGAGCCGAGATCGCCGGAATGCCAGAAGCCGGCGGTGAAGCTCTCCGCGGTCGCCTTCGGATTATTCCAATAGCCCTTGATCACGGAGGCGCTGCGGATCCAGAGCTCGCCGATCTCGCCGCGCGGCACCTCGCGGCCGTCGGGTCCCATGACAACGATCTCGGCGCCGGGACACGGCAGGCCGACGCTGTCGATATGGGCGGCGGTGAGTTCGCCCGGCATCAACGTCGAGGGCGAAGTGGTCTCGGTCGCGCCGTAGCAATTGGCGAGCTTCAGCCCGGGGATCTTGGCGTCGAGCTTTTCGATGGTTGCAATCGGCATCGGCGCGCCGCCGAAGCCGCCGATGCGCCAGCTCGACAGATCGTAGCTGTCGAAATCCGGCTGCATCAGGCAGAGATTGTACATCGCCGGCACCATCACCGTGTAGCTGACGCGCTCGCGTGCCGCGACCTTCAGGTATTCCGCCGCCTTGAACTCCGGCATGATGATCAGCGCGCCGGCGCAGCGCGCCATCGTGGTGACGTTGGCGACCGCGCCGGTGACATGCGCAAGCGGCACCGCGGCGATCGAGCGATCGGCCTTGGTCAGCTTCAGGCAGGAAACGAACACCATCGAGGAGTGGATGATGTTGCAGTGAGCGAGCATCGCGCCCTTCGGCCGGCCCGTGGTGCCCGAGGTGTAGAGGATCATCGCGGTGTCCTCTTCCCTCACCTCCGCCGGCGCCTGCGCCTTTGCACTGTCGCGCAGACGAGCGAATTGCGACGCGCCGTCGTCGCTGACCGCGATGCGATGCGCAAGGCCGGGAACGCCGGCGGCATCGGGGATGCGATCGGCAAGCGTGGCCTCATGGACCAGACACCTTGCGCCGCAATCGTTCAGCACATAGGCGATCTCGGGCTTCTGTTGACGCGTCGAGAGCAGCACCGTCACCAGCCCGGCATGGGCGGCGGCGAACATCGTCAGCACGAATTCGATGCGGTTGCCGAGCAGGATCGCGACGCGGTCGCCGGGCGCAAGGCCGAGTTTTGAAAAACCCGCCGCGACCTTCGCTGACTGCTCGGCGACCTCGCGCCAGGATAGCCGCGTCGTGCCGCAGACCAGCGCCTCGCCGTCACCGTTCTCTGCGACCGCGTCCGCGATCATCGCCCACAGGCTGCCGGGCCGCTCGGCGAATGCCGGCACGACGCGATCGCCGAAGCGCGGCTCGGGCCGCATCGGCGGCAGTGCGTGTTGCGACCAGTCCATGCGCCCCTCGTCAGCTCTTCTTCATTCCGTAGACGTGCTCCGGCCCCGGGAAGGCGCGGCTCTTGACGTCGCGCGCATAGCCCGCGATGGCTTCCTCGATCGCCGGGCCGAGATTGCCGTAGCGGCGGACGAATTTCGGCGCGCGCGGCGACAGGCCGAGCATGTCTTCCAGCACCAGCACCTGGCCGTCGCAGGCAGCACTTGCGCCGATGCCGATGGTGGGGACGGCGATCGATTGCGTGATCTTGCGCGCGAGCGGCTCGGCGACCGCCTCGACCACGATCGAGAAGGCGCCGGCTTCCGCGATCGCCCTAGCGTCGTTCTCGATCGGCGCCCAGGTCTCCTCCTCGCGGCCCTGCGCGCGGAACGAGCCGAGCGTGTTGATCGACTGCGGCGTCAGCCCGATATGCCCCATCACCGGAATGCCGCGCTCGGACAGGAACGCCACGGTCTCCGCCATCCGCGCGCCGCCCTCGAGCTTGACCGCGCCGCACAGCGTTTCCTTCATGATCCGCACCGCGGACTGGAACGCCTGCTCCTTCGAGCCCTCATAGGAGCCGAACGGCATATCCACGACCACGAGCGCGGCCTGCGAGCCGCGCATCACGGCGCGGCCCTGCAGGATCATCATGTCGAGCGTGACCGGCACGGTGGTCTCGAAACCGTGCATGACGTTGCCGAGGGAATCGCCGACCAGGATCGCGTCGCAGTGACGGTCGACCAACGCCGCGGTGTGCGCGTGGTATGAGGTCAGCATCACGATCGGCTCGCCATTTTTGCGGGCGCGCAGATCCGGCGCGGTCTTGCGCTTGATGGCGGATTGAACAGACATCGTCAGGCTCCCATGACAGGCACGCCGATCACGACCGGGTGGAACGCAAACGCCAGCGCCAGATATGCGATGATACCGACCGCAATCGCGATCAGGTCGTTGGTCGGGCCGCCCACCGGGATCGGCGGGCCGCCGGCATCCGTGCGGCGCTTCAGCGAGATGCGGTCATAGACCGCCCAGGCGAGGAATGAGCCGAACAGGATGATCGAGCCGAGGTCGCCGTTGGCGAGCAGATGCGCGAACGCCCACAGCTTCACGGCCGTCAGCATCGGATGCTTCACGATGGTGTAGATGCGGCCGCGGATATAGGCGGCGACGAGGAGAATGACGGCGGGCAGCATCAGCGCCACCGTGATGTGCTTGAACGCGGTTGGCGGCGTCCAGACGTCGATCCAGCCGGTCGCGCGGTAGTGGCCGAAGCCCCAGATGATCAGGGCGAGGCCGGCGAACGATACCAGCGAATAGACGCCCTTGTAGGCCCCCTCGCCCATCGCATTGACGATGCTGCCGCGCAGGTCGCGCAGGCTGCTCAGCACGTGGATGCCGAGGAACAGCACGAGACCCAGGATCATGACGAGCAGTCCCACGATGTTCCTCCCTGATTGATTAATGCCTTCGCGTAACATCTTCGCCGGGCGGTACGCAATGCGTCACGCCGGGTCGCGGTTCACGGGTTGCCGGCAGGCTTGGAGGGATCGGCGGCCGGCTTGGCAAGCTCCCGATTGTCGACATAGCGGATCATGATCGGCCGGCCGGCCAGCGCGCCGCCGAGCCCGCCGGTGAATTTGAGCGGCAGGCAGGCGTCAAGCGAGGCGTTGATGGCGTTGAGGTACGTCGTTCGGGTGCCTGCCGAGATGCCCCGCGTTGAGAAGGTCAGCCGCGGCGCGCCGATCATCTCGCCCGATCGCTTGAAGCTGAAGCGCACCGACATCTGCATGCCCTCGCGCGCGTCGTCCGACGGCGGCGGCGCCCAGCAGGCGCGCAGCGCGGCAAACAGATCGCCGATGGTATCGAGATCATGATCCGGCTTGCGGTACTTCTCGGCCTGCCCCTCGGGCGGCACAGTCAGGATCGTGAGCTGAAGATTTTCGCCGTACGGATAATCCATCTCGGGAAAGCAGGGCCCGTGATTGAGCACGCTGCAAGTGGACGGCGTGCAGGGCCCTTCGTCGAGCACGCTGCAAGGCGTGTGCGCGAACGGCGCCGGGTTGGTCTGCTGCCGTTGCTGGGCGCCGGCGGTGCCCGCGAGGCCGAAGACCAACACGGCAAAAGCGAGGCAGATGACGACGCGTCGGAACATGCGGCCAAAACCCGGGATGCGTTCCGGGGAAAATGGTACCGCAGCCGAACCGGAGCAAGCGGGGCCGTGTTCAATTCCCTGCGCGCGTCAGCCCCATCCTCAACTGTCTTCGCCCGGCTCGACCGGGCGATCCAGTATTCCAGAGACGGCGGTGATTGAAGGGAGAAGCCGAGGCGTACTGGGTCCCCCGGTCGAGCCGGGGCCGACGAGTGGATTGTGCGCAAGTGCACGGCTTGTTCCACGCGTCGTCCCGCGAAAGCCGGGACCCATACGCCGCGGCCGATGCTGTTGAAGGGACTCGTCGTCCCACCATCGCGCAACAATGACCATCGGTGGCTATGGGTCCCCGGCTTTCGCCGGGACGACGGCGGTGAATGTGGACTCACGCCTTCTTCTTCACGTCCTTGACGTTGGAGAAGGTGATGCCCTCGGCGCGCTCGCGGGTGTAGCCGAGATAGAACTCGTTCTTGGCCATGAACACCGGATCGCCGTCGACGTCGTCGGCGATGCCGGAATTGTTGGCGGAGATGAAAGCGTCGAGCGCCTTGCGGTCGTCAGATGAGATCCAGCGCGCCAGCGAGAATTCAGAGACCTCGAACTCGACCGGCAGCGAATATTCCGCATCGAGCCGCGCCTTCAGCACGTCGAGCTGCAGCGGACCGACCACGCCGACCAGCGCCGGCGCGCCGTCGCGCGGGCGGAACACCTGCACGACGCCCTCCTCCGACATCTGCTGCAAGGCTTCCTTGAGCTTCTTCGCCTTCATCGCATCAGTGAGGCGAACACGGCGGACGATTTCCGGCGCAAAGCTCGGCACGCCGACGAAGGTCAGATCCTCGCCTTCGGTCAGGGTGTCGCCGATCCGCAAGGTGCCGTGATTGGGAATGCCGACGACGTCGCCGGCGAACGCCTCGTCCGCCACCGAGCGGTCCTGCGCGAAGAAGAATTGCGGGCTCGACAGGCTCATGTTCTTGCCGGTGCGCACCAGCTTGGCCTTCATGCCGCGACTGAGCTTACCCGAGCACAGCCGGGCGAACGCGATGCGGTCGCGGTGGTTCGGATCCATGTTGGCCTGGATCTTGAACACGAACGCGCTCATGCGCGGCTCGGCCGCCTCGACCTTGCGCAGATCGGAATCCTGCGCGCGCGGCGCGGGCGCGAACTTACCGAGCCCCTCAAGCAGGTCGCCGACGCCGAAATTGCGCAGCGCGCTGCCGAAATAGACCGGCGTCAGATGGCCTTCGCGGAACGCCGCGAGCTCGAACGGCTTGCAGGCCTCCGACGCCAGCGCGAGCTCGTCCTTGACTTCGGCAACGTCGAGATTGGGGTTGCGCTTGCCGAGATCGGCGATGTCGATCTGCTCGGTGGCGCCGGTCTTGGCGCCGCCGCCCTCGAGCAGCCGGACGCCGCCGTTGACGACGTCGTAGGTGCCGAGGAAGTCGCGGCCGCGGCCGACCGGCCAGGTCATCGGCGTGGTGTCGAGCGCCAGCGTCTTCTCGATCTCGTCCAAAAGCTCGAACGTGTCGCGGCTCTCGCGGTCCATCTTGTTGATGAAGGTGATGATCGGGATGTCGCGCAGCCGGCACACCTCGAACAGCTTTCGGGTGCGCGCCTCGATGCCCTTGGCGGCGTCGATCACCATGACCGCGGAGTCGACCGCGGTCAGCGTGCGGTAGGTGTCTTCCGAAAAGTCCTCGTGGCCCGGCGTGTCCAGCAGGTTGAACACCAGCTCGTTGAATTCGAAGGTCATCACCGAGGTGACGACTGAGATGCCGCGCTCGCGCTCGATCTTCATCCAGTCCGAACGCGTGTTGCGCCGCTCGCCCTTGGCCTTGACCTGGCCCGCGAGGTTGATGGCGCCGCCGAACAGCAGCAGCTTTTCCGTCAGCGTGGTCTTGCCGGCGTCCGGGTGCGAGATGATCGCAAAGGTGCGCCGTCGCGCTACTTCTTCTGACAGCGGCGAGCGGGACGGCGATTCGGTGGTTGCAGCGGTATCGGACATGGCGGGGCAGCGTTTGACAGGGAAAACGGGCGCAATCAAGGGCGTTTTGTCGCAATGCGCCGTGGCCACACCACCCCATATAGGCATGAGAGGGACGACCTTCTCCTCACCATACCATCTGCGGGGACGACCCTGCCTAATCCGGAGGGTTTGTTATGGCTTGGGCCATTCTGTTCACCGCAGGCCTGCTCGAGATCGGCTGGGCGATCGGGCTGAAATACACCGAGGGGTTCTCTCGGCTGGTGCCGTCGGTGCTGACGCTGGCGGCGATGGCCGGCAGCATCCTCCTGCTCGGCATCGCGTTGAAGACGCTGCCGATCGGAACCGCCTATGCGGTCTGGACCGGCATCGGCGCGGTCGGCACCGCGGCGCTCGGCATCATCCTTCTCGGCGAACCCGCGACCGCGATGCGGCTCGCAAGCATCGGGCTGATCGTGTCCGGCATCGTCGGGCTGAAGCTGGTCAGCTGATCACTTCAATACCTGCACGGCCCAATAGCTCGCAGCCGCGACCGCGGCGGACGCCGGGATCGTGATCACCCAGGCATAGACGATCGAGCTCGCCACGTTCCAGCGCACGGCGGAGAGACGCCGTGCGGCGCCGACGCCGACGATGGCGCCGGTGATGGTGTGGGTGGTCGACACGGGAACCCCGAGATAGGTCGCGATGAACAGCGTCGCGGCGCCGCCGGTCTCGGCGCAAAACCCCTGCATCGGCGTCAGCTTGGTGATCCGCAGCCCCATGGTACGGACGATCCGCCAGCCGCCCATCAGGGTGCCCAGCGCCATCGCGCTCTGGCAGGCCAGCACCACCCAGAACGGGATTTCGAAGCTGTCGCCGAGATGGCCCTGCGAATAGAGCAACACGGCGATGATGCCCATGGTCTTCTGCGCGTCGTTGCCGCCATGGCCGAGCGAATAGAGCGAGGCCGAGGCGAATTGCAGGATGCGAAAGGCGCGATCGACCGCGAACGGCGTCGAGCGCACCGAGAGCCAGGACACGATCGCGACCAGCACCAGCGCCAGCAGGAAGCCGACCAGCGGCGACAGCACGATCGCGAGCAAGGTTTTGGAGAGCCCGCTCCACACCGCAGCCGAAATGCCCGCCTTGGCCATGCCGGCGCCGACCAGGCCGCCGATCAGGGCGTGCGAGCTCGATGACGGAATCCCCAAGCCCCAGGTGATCACGTTCCAGACGATGGCGCCGACCAGCGCCGCGAAGATCACGGTCGCGTCCACCACCGACGGGTCGATGATCCCGGTGCCGATCGTATTGGCGACGTGCAGGCCGAACACCGCGAAGGCGACGAAATTGAAAAAAGCCGCCCAGAACACCGCATATTGCGGCCGCAGCACCCTGGTCGAGACGATGGTCGCGATCGAGTTCGCAGCATCGTGCAGGCCGTTCAGGAAGTCGAACAGCAGCGCGACCGCGATCAGGATGGTCAGGACCGGAAGACCCAGCGTGGCGTCCACGTGATGGCCCGCCTTACACTTGCTCAATGACGATGGAGTTGATCTCGTTGGCGACGTCGTCGAACCGGTCGGCCACCTTCTCGAGGTGATCGTAGATCTCCGCGCCGACGATGAAGTCCATCGTGTTGGCGTCGCGGTGCTTCAGAAACAGTTCCTTGAGCCCGATGTCATGAAGATCGTCGACCCGGCCCTCGAGCTTGGTCAGCTCCTCGGTGATCTGGGTCAGCATCGAGACGTTGTGGCCGATCGACTGCAGCAGCGGCAGCGCGCGGACGACCAGATTGGCGCATTCCACGATAAGGGTGCCGATCTCTCGCATCGGCGGCTCGAACTCGCGCACCTCGAACAGCATGACCGCCTTCGCGGTCGCCTGCATCTGGTCGACCGCGTCATCCATTGAGGTGATCAGGTTCTTGATATCGCCGCGGTCGAACGGGGTGATGAAGGTGCGGCGGACCGCGGTCAGCACCTCGCGGGTCACGCTGTCGGCGTCGTTCTCGAACTGGTTGACGCGCTGGCAGAAGACCGGCGTCTCCTCGCCGCCCCGCAGCATGTCCTGCAGCGCCTTCGCGCACTGCACGGAAGTCTGGGCGTGGCGGGCGAACAGGTCGAAAAATCGCTCTTCCTTGGGCAGAAAGGCGCGAAACCAGCGCAGCATGACTCAAGTTCCATCATTCCGGGACAGCCCTTTTAGCGACTGTCACAGAACTGTCATAGAGCATCTGGCTGGGAAAACACCTGACACGACCGCCCGAACGGGCGGTCGTCCACCGCTATATCGGCCGAAATTCGCCCGCCCGTCCTACAGCGACCGCCGCAGCAGATGGGCCAGCTCGCCGACCAGGCCACGCCGGAACAGCAGCACGCAGGCCACGAAGATCACGCCCTGGATCACCGTCACCCACTGGCCGAAACCGGCGAGATATTGCTGCATGGCGATGATCACGAATGCGCCGACCACGGGACCGAAGATGGTGCCGAGGCCGCCGACCAGCGTCATCAGCACGATCTCGCCGGACATCGACCAGTGCACGTCGGTGAGCGAGGCATTCTGCGCCACGAACACTTTCAGCGAGCCGGCAAAGCCCGCCAGCGTGCCCGACAGGATGAAGGCGAGCAGCTTGTACTGGTCGGTCTTGTAGCCGAGCGAGATCGCGCGCGGCTCGTTCTCGCGGATCGACTTCAGCACTTCGCCGAACGGCGAGTTGATGGTCCGGTAGATCAGCAGGAAACCGGCCAGGAATCCGGCCAGCACGACATAATAGAGCACCATCGGCTTCGAGAGGTCGAAGATGCCGAGCAGGTGGCCCTGCGGGATGCCCTGGATGCCGTCCTCGCCATGGGTGAACGGCGCCTGCAGATAGAGGAAGTAAAGCAGCTGCGACAGCGCCAGCGTGATCATCGAGAAGTAGATGCCCTGCCGCTTGATCGAGATGTAGCCGGTGACGAGGCCGAGCAAGGCGGCGGCGGCGGTGCCGACCACGATGCCGAGTTCCGGCGGCAGGCCCCACACCTTCAGCGCATGCGCCGAGACGTAGCCGGCGGTGCCGAGGAACATGGCGTGGCCGAACGACAGCAGGCCGCCATAGCCGATCAGGAGGTTGAAGGCGCAGGCGAGCAGCGCAAAGCACAGCGCCTGCATCACGAAGAAAGGATAGATCCCGGTGAACGGCACGATTGCCAGCAGCACCGCCATCACGGCGAATACGATCATCTCGTCGCGCATCGCGCGCGGCGTCATCGGAAGTGTATCGTCGGTCAATGCTGACATATCAGGCCGCCCGTCCCGTCAGTCCCGTTGGCTTCACCAGCAACACCACCACCATCAGGACAAACACCACGGTGTTGGAGGCTTCGGGATAAAAAAACTTGGTCAGTCCCTCGATCACGCCGAGCGCGAAGCCGGTGATGATCGAGCCCATGATCGAGCCCATGCCGCCGATCACGACCACCGCGAACACCACGATGATGAGGTCGGCGCCCATCAGCGGACGGACCTGGTTGATCGGCGCCGACAAGACGCCGGCGAGCGCGGCAAGGCCGACGCCGAGCCCGTAGGTCAGCGTGATCATGCGCGGCACGTTGATGCCGAAGGCGCGCACCAGCGTCGGATTCTCGGTGGCGGCGCGCAGGTAGGCGCCGAGCTGCGTCTTCTCGATCAGGAACCAGGTGGCAAGGCACACCACCAGCGAGAAGATGACGACCCAGCCGCGATAGATCGGCAGGAACATAAAGCCGAGGTTGACGCCGCCCTTGAGCTGGTCGGGTATCGAGTAAGGCAGGCCCGAGGAGCCGAAATAGTTCTGGAACACGCCCTGCACGATCAGTGCGATGCCGAACGTCAGCAGCAGTCCGTAGAGATGGTCGAGCCCGGCGAGCCATTGCAGCATGGTGCGTTCGAGGATCATGCCGAAGATGCCGACGATGACGGGCGCGATGATCAGCGCCCACCAGTAGTTGATGCCGCCCAGATTGAGCAGGAAGTACGCCACGAAGGCGCCCATCATGTAGAGCGCGCCGTGCGCGAAATTGATGATGTTGAGCATGCCGAAGATGACGGCGAGCCCCAGACTGAGCAGCGCGTAGAACGAGCCGTTGATCAGTCCCACCAGAAGCTGTGCGTAGAGAGCCTGCATCGAATGAGCTTTCGCTTAAATAGATGAAGCCCGCCGGCCACGCGCATGGCCCGGCGGGCGTGATCGTCACTTCTTCAGAAGCGCACAGGTGCTCTTGTCGAGCGGCGTGAAGGCCTGGTTGCCCGGCACGGTGCCGACCAGCTTGTAGAAGTCCCACGGTCCCTTGGACTCCGAGGGCTTCTTGACTTCGAACAGATAGGCGTCGTGGGTGACGCGACCGTTGGCCTCGACCTCGCCCTTGCCGAACAGCGGATCGTCGGTCGGGATCGTCTTCATCTTCGCGACCACCTTGGCGCCGTCATGCGGATTGCCGCCGAGCGCTTCCAGCGCCTTGAAATAATGCAGCAGGCCCGCATAGACGCCGGCCTGCACCATGGTCGGGGGCGCGCCGCTCTTCAACTTCTCGGAGAAGCGCTTCGAGAACGCGCGGGTGTTGTCGTTGAGGTCCCAGTAGAACGTCTCGGTGAAGTTGAGGCCCTGCGCGGTCTCGAGCCCGATCGCCTTGACGTCGGTGAGGAACAGCAAGAGCGCGGCGAGCTTCTGGCCGCCCTTGACGATGCCGAACTCGGCGGCCTGCTTGATCGAGTTGGTGGTGTCGCCGCCGGCATTGGCGAGACCGATGATCTTGGCCTTGGAGGCCTGCGCCTGCAGCAGGAACGAGGAGAAATCCGCGGTGTTGAGCGGATGCTTGACGCCGCCGACCACCTTGCCGCCATTGGCGGTGATGACCGCGGTGGTGTCGCGCTCCAGCGCGGCGCCGAACGCATAGTCCGCGGTCAGGAAGAACCAGGTGTCGCCGCCCGCCTTCACCAGCGCCTGGCCGGTGGCATGCGCCAGCATGTAGGTGTCGTAGGTCCAGTGCACCGTGTTCGGCGTGCACTGCGCGTTGGTCAGATCCGAGGTCGCGGCACCCGAATTGATGTAGACGCCGTTCTTTTCCTTGACGACGTTGTTGACCGCGAGCGCGACGCCGGAATTCGGCACGTCGACGATGGTATCCACCTTGTCGACGTCGAACCACTGGCGCGCGATGGTGGTGCCGATGTCGGGCTTGTTCTGGTGATCGCCGGAGACCAGGTCGATGGTCCAGCCCTTGGCCTTGAGGCCGGAATCCTCGATCGCCATCTGGGCCGCCAGCGTCGAGCCGGGGCCGGCAAGGTCCGCATAGAGGCCGGACTGATCCGACAACACGCCGATCTTGACGACCTTGTCGTCGGCAGAGGCCACGCCGCCGACGCTGAGCGCGATCGCGGTGCCGAGCAGAAGCGCAGAAATCGTGTTCTTCATGGGTATTTCCTCAGTTCTAAATTTTCTGGCTCGAGCGAGTTCAGACGCCGAGATAGGTATGCAGCTTGTCCATATTGGCCGACAGCTCCGAATTGGCGAAGCCATCGATCACCTTGCCGTGCTCGACGATGTAGTAGCGGTCGGCCACCGTCGAGGCGAAACGGAAATTCTGCTCGACCAGCAGGATCGTGAAGCCCTGCGACTTCAGGCGCGCAATGGTGTGCCCGATCTGCTGGATGATGACCGGGGCCAGGCCTTCGGTCGGCTCGTCCAGCATCAAAAAGCGCGCGCCGGTGCGCAGGATGCGCGCAATCGCCAGCATCTGCTGCTCGCCGCCGGACAGCTTGGTGCCTTGGCTGTTGAGACGCTCCTTCAGGTTCGGAAACAGCGTGAAGATCTGGTCGAGCGGCAGGCCGCCCGGACGCACCACCGGCGGCAGCATCAGATTCTCGCGCACGTCGAGGCTCGAGAAGATGCCGCGCTCCTCGGGACAGAATGCAATTCCCATCCGCGCGATCTTGTCCGAGGTGGCGCGGATGATCTCCTTGTTGTCGAAGCGGATCGAGCCGGAGCGCTTGTTGATGACGCCCATGATCGACTTCAGCGTGGTGGTCTTGCCGGCGCCGTTGCGGCCAAGCAGGGTCACCACCTCGCCGGCCTTCACGTTGAAATTGATGCCGTGAAGGATGTGCGATTCGCCGTACCAGGCCTGCAGGTCCTGGATCGTCAGCACCTCGGCGCCGGTCGCAGCCACGGGCCTTTCCGCCAGTTTTGCCTCAGCCATGACCCGCTCCCAGATAGGCTTCCTTCACGCGCTCGTCCTTGGAGAGGTCGGCGTAATTGCCCTCCGCCAGCACCTGCCCGCGCGTCAGCACGGTGATGATGTCGGAGAGATTGGCCACCACCGAGAGGTTATGTTCGACCATCAGGATGGTGTATTTGGCCGAGATCCGCTTGATCAGCGCCGCGATCTTGTCGATGTCCTCGTGCCCCATGCCGGCCATCGGTTCGTCGAGCAGCATCATCTCGGGGTCGAGCGCCAGCGTCGTTGCAATTTCAAGTGCGCGCTTGCGGCCGTACGGCATCTCGACCGCCGGCGTGTTGGCGAATTCGCTCAAGCCGACGTCGTTCAAGAGCTCATGGGCGCGCGGATTGAAGCGGTCGAGCACGCTTTTCGAACGCCAGAAATCGAATGACGAGCCATGCTGGCGCTGCAGCGCGACGCGCACGTTTTCGAGCGCGGTCAGATGCGGAAATACCGCCGAAATCTGAAACGAGCGGACCAGCCCGAGCCGCGCCACGTCGGCCGGCGGCATCGCGGTGATGTCCTGGCCCTTGTAGCGAATCTGCCCGCCCGACGGCTTCAGGAATTTGGTCAGCAGATTGAAACAGGTGGTCTTGCCGGCGCCGTTCGGCCCGATCAACGCGTGGATACTGCCGCGACGCACCTTGAGCGCGACGTCGCGAACGGCAAAGAAACCGGCGAATTCCTTGGTCAATCCGCTGGTTTCGAGGATGAACTCATCGGCCAAATAGATTCCCCCATACGCCATCGCCGCGAAGCCCCTCGCCCGCGTGGCCAGCTTTTTTCATGTCCGACAGGTTGTCCGCACGTCTTGGAAACCGTCCGGGGCCTGTCGCCTCCGGGCCGGAATATGCCGTCATCTGCGGCGGTTACGCAAGGTGGAAAGCTGTGCGGTGCAGTATCGGCACAAGCGGTTCCTGTTGATCCTTAGTCGAATGGCATTCGAGCGCGCTTTGCGCCTCGGAAAGTCACCATTAAGCCTGTTTTGCTCCGGACTTTCCCTTTCATAGAATATTTCCGCCTCTCGCCGAAACTCCCGGCCATTGCATGATGAACGGCTAGAGCCTTGCATTTCGAAAGCACCAATTCCCCGGCCATCAAGTCGGTCCAACAACGTGACCTTCTGAGCACGCGGCTGCGGCTTTATGTCCGCAGCCAGGCCACCCCTCGCATCCCGCCCCGGGATGTGCGTCAGTTCGGTTAGCCAATGCCATTCGCGAGTGCCGATCCATCAGTGATCAAATCGATCACGCAGCGGGTGCTGCTGAACGCCTGGTTGCGCGCGCTGCGCATGCCGGACACCCTTCCTTTGCTGTGCGACTTCCACACTGACGGCAGCACCGAGGAGCGCGCCGACATGATGGGCTTCGACGTCGAGGGCAGCGGCGAGGACGCCCGCTTCATCATCACGCAGGAAGGCGCGCGGCTGACCACCGCCTATGGCAACGAGCATGTCGAGCCTCAGCTGCGCACCAACCGCTATCTCGATGATGCGATCGGCCCGGAGCGCTACGCCGGCGTCATCCTGTCCTATCGCGCCTGCCTGGCGCGCAAGCGTCCGACCTATACCGTCGCTGAAGTCACCGACGCCGACGGCAAGGACGTATCCTATGAACGGCTGCTGCTGCCGTTCGGACGCGGCGAGCGCGTCGAGCACATCATCGGCTCCTACAAGGCGATCAGCATCGAGGGCGGCTTCCGGCTGCACAACCTGATGGGCGTGAAGGCGAAATCGGTTCCGGTCGTCACCGTGCGGGCCGTGATCGACCGCAGGTTCGTGCCGGCGGATCGTCCGGCGAGCCGGGATTCGGTTGAGCTGATCTAGCTCCGGGACGCATACTCATAGCCGTTTGCTGGCTGGTTCGTCCCGACACCGACCGCCTTTGCGCAACCGCAGCAAATGTCGCGATCGACCAACGGCGCTGTGCCGCAATGCCGTTCGTCTGAATTCAGATGTGCCTACCAAGTTGGAAGCTGCGGCGTTCGTTGAAGTGAAATTGGCGGGAACGTTTTCTCATACTCAGCCAAATAGTGTTCAAGCGGCTTTGCCACTCCCGTTACGCGCAATTCACACGTGTCTCTGTTCACGATGATCGGAGCGTTGCCGACGAGTTGGGCTGAGGGATTGCCATCATCGAGAAATTCTGCGGATTGGTAGAAGAATATCCAGCCATATGGCTTCGCGATCGTGGCCTCACGCACGATGCGCGCCTCTCCCTCGAAAAGGATATCCACCCAAGCGGTTGCGAGTGCTGCCGCCTTATCGAAGTCCATGGTCAGTGTCTCATCAGTTTTGCAGCGAGCATCAGCCCTTCTGGCGCGCCTTCGCCGGCACTTCCTTGGCGTAGATGTCCGGCTTGAAGCCGACGACGCGCTTCGGTCCGAGATCCAGCACCGGGCGCTTGATCATCGAGGGCTGCTCGGCCATCAGCGCCAGCGCCTTGCGCTCGTTCAAGCCTTCCTTGTCGGAATCGGGCAGCTTCTTGAAGGTGGTGCCGGCGCGGTTGAGCAGCGTCTCCCAGCCGACCTCCTCGCTCCACTGCTTGAGCTTGTCCTTGGCGATCCCTGCGGTCTTGTAATCGTGGAAGTCGTAAGCGACGCCGTGATCGTCGAGCCAGGCGCGCGCCTTCTTCATGGTGTCGCAGTTCTTGATGCCATAGATGGTGATGGTCAAAGCCGTTCCCCGCATGCGATTGCAGCGGGCAAACTAGCCTCGCAGCCATCGCAGCGCCAGATCGGAGCGATCAGGTCTCCACACCGATCTCGGCATCGTCCGTGTCAGACCTTGCTGACGTCGATGATGGCCTGGACGAACGCCTGCGGCGCTTCCTGCGGCAGGTTGTGGCCGATGCCGCCGGCGAGCTGCCGATGCTCGTAATGCCCGGAGAACTTCTTGGCATAGGCGGCGGGCTCCGGATGCGGCGCGCCGTTGGCGTCGCCCTCCATGGTGATGGTCGGGATCGTGATCACGGGTGCCTGGGCCAGCGTCTTCTCGAACGCGTCGTACTTCGCCTCGCCCTCGGCGACACCAAGCCGCCAGCGGTAATTGTGGATCACGATATCGACATGGTCGGGGTTTTCGAAGGCGGCCGCGCTGCGGTCGTAGGTCGCGTCGTCGAACTTCCACTGCGGCGAGGCGAGCTGCCAGATCAGCTTGTTGAAGTCGTGCCGGTTCTTGGCATAGCCCTCGCGGCCGCGCTCGGTCGCGAAATAGAACTGGTACCACCATTGCAGCTCGGCCTTCGGCGGCAGCGGCACCTTGCCGGCCGCCTGGCTGCCGATCAGATAGCCGCTGACCGAGACCATGGCCTTGCAGCGCTCGGGCCAGAGCACTGCCATGATGTTGGCGGTGCGCGCACCCCAGTCGTAGCCGCCGAGCACGGCCTTCTCGATCTTCAGGGCGTCCATCAGCGCAATGATGTCGGCGGCGACCGCGACCGGCTGGCCGCTGCGCATCGTGTCGCTGGAGAGGAAGCGCGTGGTGCCATAGCCGCGCAGATGCGGCACGATCACGCGATAGCCAGCCTCGGCCAGCGCCGGCGCGACGTCGGCATAGCTGTGGATGTCGTAGGGCCAGCCGTGCAGCAGGATGACGGCGGGACCTGAGGCCGGCCCCATCTCGACATAACCGATGTCAAGCACGCCGGCATTGATCTGCTTGACCGGACCGATCGTCGTGTGGCCGCCCGCCTTGACCGCTGCTGGCGCCGGCTTGGATTGCGCACTGGCCGATCCGATCAAGCCGAACCGAGAAACGGCGAGGATCCCGCCGGCGATGCCGAGGAAGCGGCGGCGGTGCGGATTGATGGATTGGGACATGGCGATCTCCTTAAGTCTGGTGTCGGGATTGAATATTGCAGAGACCGAACCCGTCCGCTTTGAGAGGACGTGGATTTGTCCTTCAGACCGTCGTGATTTTGGCTCCGCCCGGCCTGTGCTAGGTTCCGCCGCGGATTCAGCCGCCGGCCGCCGGACTCTTCGATTTGACCTACCATTTCAACGACTTGACCCTCGATTCCGAGCGCCGGGAGCTGCGCCGCGGCGATGCCCTGGTGGCCGTCGAGCCGCAAGTCTTCGACCTCCTCGAATTCCTGATCCGGGCCCGCGACCGCGTGGTCAGCCGCGACGAGGTGCTGGCGGCGGTCTGGCACGGGCGGATCGTCTCGGAGGCGACCCTGAGCAGCCGGGTCAACGCCGCGCGAACCGCGATCGGCGACAATGGCGAGCAGCAGCGGCTGATCCGCACCCTGCCCCGCAAGGGTCTCCGCTTCGTCGGCGAAGTCAGGGAGGACGCCGCACCCGTTCGTCCGGTCGCGGACAGCGCCACGCCGGCACGGCCGAGCGAGGGTCCGTCGATCGCGGTGCTGCCCTTCACCAATATGAGCGGCGATCCCGAGCAGGATTATTTCGCCGACGGGATCGCCGAGGACATCACCACCGCGCTGGCGCGTTGCAGCCGCCTCACCGTGATCGCGCGCAACTCGGCCTTCACCTACAAGGGCAAGGCGGTCGATATCCGCCAGGTCGGACGCGAGCTCGGCGTCGGCTATGTGCTCGAGGGCAGTGTTCGCCGCGGCGGCGATCGCCTGCGCATCACCGGACAGTTGATCGACGCCAGCTCCGGCGCGCATCTGTGGGCCGACCGGTTCGACGGCGCGGCGACCGACGTGTTCGACCTGCAAGACCGCATCACCGAGAACGTGGTCGGCGCGATCGAACCGACCATGCTGGTCGCCGAGGCCGAGCGGGTGCGCGCAGCGCCGCCCGACAGACTAGATGCCTACGATCTGCTGCTGCGCGCCTACAGTCTGAGGTATGAGTTCACGCCCGAGAGCATGGAAGCTGCGCTCGACTGCCTCGACCAGGCGCTGACGCTCGATCCGAATTACGCGCCGGCGCTTGCAGCGTCGGCCTATTGCCATGCGATGCGCCATGTCCAGGGCTGGCTGAAGCCTGACGACGCCTACCGGGAGCGCGCGGTCGCGCAGGCCTGGCGCGCGGTCGAGCTTACGCCCGGTGATCCGCAGGTGCTGTGGATGGCGGCGTTCGCGATCTGGAACATGGCCGATGAGATCGAGCCCGCGCGCGAATTGTTCGAGCGCTCGCTTGCGATCAATCCGAACTCGGCGATGGCGCTGGTGCTCGGCGGCTGGGTCGAGGCGATGCGCGGCAACCAGAAGGCCGGCCGCGCCATGATTGAGCGCGCGCAGCGGCTCAACCCGCGTGACCCGCGCGGCTGGTTCGCTTCCGCCGCGCTCGCCATCTGCGCAATGCTCGACGGAGATTTTACTGAGGCGGTGATGTGGGCCGACAAGGCGCTGGCGCAGAACCGCCGCTTCGCAGTGGCGCTGCGCGTCCTGATCGTGGCGCTGGTCAAGACCGGCGAAACCGCGCGCGCGACCCAGATCGCACGCGAGCTGCTCAAGGTCGATCCGGAGTTTTCGATCTCCGGATTCCTGTCACGGATTCCGTTCCCGGTGCAATCGATGTCCGCGACCTATCGCGAGACGCTGAAGGCGGCCGGCGTCCCGGACTGACCGGCGCTTTGCACGTAACCAGCACTGCAAGCGCGAGGTCGTGTTGGTCGCAAGTCGGTCCTGGCCGTGTTTGGCTCCGAGAGCCAAGCCGTCGCATTCATCAAGGCGCGCATCGCCAAGGGGGACGGTCGTCAACGCCGACGAAGCCACCTCTTGGTATGGTCTGCATGAGCGTTTTCGAGATGGATCAACCATCAGGAGGAGGCATACAGCCTCGACGGCGCTTGCACCAATCAGGCTGAGGAGTATTTCAGCCACCTGCGCCGCGCAGAGATCGGCATCCACCAGCATATTGCTGGCGCGGACCTGTCGTGACCTCATGGCGTGAGGACAATCGCCGGGTCTCGAATGGGGATTAGGTGAATCGGATTGCGGCGCTGGCTTTGAAGCGCGGCAAAGCAGCGGCACGTCGAAAAGTAAATCGGACTAGCCGCCGCTTGATTGCATCTTCTTCTTTAAATTCGTCGGAGGCCCGTCTCGATCACCGTGACGGTTTTCGCGGTGCTTGAAGAACGCGTTTTTTTCTTGCTCGGCAGCTTCGGAAAACTTGTCTCATCGCCGTTGGTTTTGGTGGAGCTGTTATCAACCCATGCTTGCTTCATAGCTAGACTTGCTCCATGTCGATGACAGCTGAGTCGCCCGCTTTCTCGACGGCTAAAATACGAAACCTGCTGCGCGTGCCGAACAACGCTTCTCGTTCGGTAAGGGAAAGCCGAGAATGGTTCGACATCGCTACGCAGGGCTCTCATGAATACTGCTGGAGGAAAAGAAGTCGGCAAAATGCATGATTCCTAGGTGCACAAGAGCACCTACCTCAACCAATCATTGAGCAAAATCCCTACCCGCTTAATCTTTAGACATCATTCGTCACCGCGCATGCGCGCTGCAATGCTCACAGCACCGCGCGCAGCCCCGGAACGCGCCGGGCCAGCAATCCGACAACCAGAAAGCTGGCGACGACGCCTATGAGGCTTGCCAGCAGGAATTTCCATTGCGGGGCAACGGACCAATCGTGCATGACGCGCGTCACCGCGATCAGCACAGGGGCGTGCAGGACGTAAACGCCGAAGGCATTGCGGCTGAGGAATCCCGTCACCGGACCCTGCCAGTCGAACAGGTCGCGATACAGCACCACCAACCCCAGGCTGAGCGAGGCGCACGTCGCCGACCGCCAAAAGTCCATGCCAGCCGCCTGCCAATGCCAACCGCCGCCGTAGTCGGCCAGCCGACCTTCGAGGGCTCCCCCGAACACGACGATGGCGGCCCACAGCGCGATGCTCCCCGCCAGCCCGCAGAAAAGCCAGCGCCGCCCTGCACTGCTCGAAATCTGTCGCAGCCAATCGCCCCGCCATGCCGCGACTCCGGCGGCGAACATGAAGGGATATTGCGGCGCGTCGTGAATGGCGATGTTGAGGATGGTGCGGCCGTCCGGCGCCAGCAGCCCCACCGCGAACGTCACGGCGCTCATCGTCAGGACAAAGCCGAGCACAACGGCGAGGCCCGGTACCGGTACCGGTCCCGGGGAAGGCCGGCCGATCGGACGGAATCTGCACTGCAAGGCAAAGCAGCCGGAAAACAGCAACAGCACGAGGCAGAACCAGAGCGGGCCTGAGCCGTCCAGAAGCTGCCCGTCGGAGACGTGGCGCAACCAGTCCTCAATGAAACCCCGGCGCGGCTGCGACCACCATGATCCCGCCACGTAGTACTCGGTCAGCGGTCCGATAAGCCCGATATAAAGCAGCAGAGGTATGCCGAGCCGATACAGCCGTTCCTTCAAGAAGCCGACGACGCCGCGGCGGGCGACCATGCCGGCGGCAAAGTATCCGGCGATGCCGAACAGCAGCCCCATCGAGACGGCGTGCTGAAACGCCTGATAGGCCGCGAAGGCCACCCGGGTGCCCAGGCCCAATGGTGGATGTTCGCGATAGTACCAGCTTCCGAACGGCGAATAGGTGACGGCGGCATGCATGACCACGACCATGCTGATCGCCGACCAGCGCAGATTGTCGATATACAGGAGCCTGTGGGGCGTTGGGCGAACGGGCTGTTCCATGTGCGTCTCCTTTGCGGGACGACCAACATGGTGGCCAAGGCCGGACCGGTCGCGCCGAAAGTCGCAGTCAGGGTCGCCGAAACCCGCAAAGTCTGGCCGTTTGCGACAATCGGTGGCTCAGACCGGCCCGGCCAGGGTCCTTTTGCGGAATGTGCTCGGCGTTTCCCCAGTCACCGCCTTGAACGCGCGATTGAACGGGCCGATCGACTCGAAGCCCGCATCCAGTGCAATCGTCAGGATCGGGACACGCGCCTGGCCGGCATCGGCCAGGGCCGAGCGCGCTTCCGCCAGCCGGTAGGAATTGACGAAGCGGGCGAAGTTGCCGTAGCCGAGCCGCTGATTGATGAGCTGGCGGACGCGGTATTCCGGCGTGTCGAGCCGCTTGGCCAGGCTGGCCATCGTCATGCTGCCGTCGCGGTAGGCCCGCTCCACCTCCATGACCGTCAGCAAACGCCGATAGAGGGCCGCTTCCGCCTCGGTCATTTCAGACGTCGATGCGGTCGGGCTCGATGCCGGTGACGCGGCAGCGACCGCGGAGATCGGGCCTGCCCTCTGCATGCGCAGCAAGGCAGCGGCAAGCGCGATGGCCACCACACCGGGAAGCGCAGGTGTCATCCCGAGATTGCTCGACCCGATCAGCGTGCAGCCCGCGATCGCGAGGCCCAGACCCCATGCGAACACCACCCGATCGCGGCGGCGCATCTCGATCAGGTCGTCGGCCCGGCCCAGCAGCACGCGGCCGATCGCGATCACCACAAGCACGAGAGCGCAGACATGGGTCGCGAGCCAGGCCCATGAAGAGTCGGTGACCACGGACCAGGTGGCAAGCAACGCCATCGCACTCACCGCTGTCCAGCCGATCCATGGCGGCCTCGCCGTGTCGTCGAACACCTCCTCGCTCCAGAGCACGAAGACAGCAGCCGCCATATTGCTCGCCAGCCGCAGCAAGAGGACCCACACTGCCTGGCTGTCGCGAAATTGCGGAGCCGTCTCAATGAGAAACGCAATTCCGCACAGGTCGAAAACAAGGGTGATGCGGCCGAGCCGGCTGTTGCGCAACTGCAGCAGCGCGTCGAGCGCAAGAAGCACCAGCAAAGCGAGGGCCCCGCCGCGAAGACCTGTATCCAGGAGCATCTTCTTCACCAAACTGGTCGACGGGCTCGCCAGCGATGTGGGCGCCGCGGGGCGAACGGACACCCGCGCTATTTCGGAATATTAGAAAATAGCCCTGAGTTGCCCGACGTGTCAAGTCGCCTGGTCGAACAGTCGCCTGATCGAACATCGCCGCCGCCGGCGCCTTTGCATGGGGTTGTTTTTCATATTTTGGCAACGCCCCCCTGCGACAGCCCGACGACGTCATCCTGCCCTACCCGGTCCCGCCCGGTTCCAGCGCCTCGCCGAGCTCGAGCGGATGCGCCATGGTCTCGTGCAGCGCGTCCTTGTCGAGCTCGCCTTCGGAAAGGCTGATCACGATACAGGCGACGCCGTTGCCGATCAGGTTGGTCAGTGCGCGGCACTCGCTCATGAACTTGTCGATGCCGACCAGGATGGCGATCGACTGAATCGGAATATCGGGCACGATCGACAGCGTCGCGGCGAGCGTGATGAAGCCGGCGCCGGTGACGCCGGACGCGCCCTTCGAGGTGATCATGGCGATGCCGAGAATGCCGAGCTCCTGCCAAATCGTCAGATGGGTGTTGGTGGCCTGCGCCAGGAACAGCGTCGCCAGCGTCATGTAGATGTTGGTGCCGTCGAGATTGAAACTGTAGCCGGTCGGCACCACAAGGCCGACCACCGAGCGCGAGGCGCCAAGATGCTCCATCTTCTGGATCATCTGCGGCAGCACCGTCTCCGACGACGAGGTGCCGAGCACGATCAGGAGCTCGTCCTTGATATAGGCGATGAAGCGGATGATGGAAAAGCCCGCCAGCCGCGCGATCGCGCCGAGCACGATCAGCACGAACAGGATGCTGGTGAGATAGAAGGTCGCGATCAGCGCCGCCAGGTTGACCAGCGAGCCGAGGCCGTAGGCACCGACCGTGAAGGCCATCGCGCCGAACGCGCCGAGCGGCGCGACGCGGACGATCATCCGGATGATGCCGAAGAACATCTTGGACGCCTTGTCGATCGCCTCGGCGATCGGCTCGCCGGGCTTGCCCATCAAGGCGATGGCGAACCCCGACAGGATCGAGATCAGCAGCACCTGCAAGAGGTCGCCGCGCGCCAGCGCTCCGAAGAAAGAGTCGGGGATGATCGCCATCAGATGGGCGACGATGCCCTGCTCCTTCGCCTGGGTCACGTAAGTGGAAACGGCCTTCGGATCGATCGTCGAGGGATCGATGTTGAAGCCGCGGCCGGGCTGCAGCAGCTCGCCGATCAAAAGGCCGACCGCGAGCGCGACGGTCGACACCGCCTCGAAATAGATCAGCGCCTTCAGCCCGACCCGGCCGACGCGCTTGAGGTCGCCCATCGAGGAGATGCCGTGCACCACGGTGCAGAAGATCACCGGCGCGATCATCATCTTGATCAGCGCGATGAAGCCGTCGCCGAGCGGCTTCAACTGCTTGCCGAGGCCGGGATAGAAATGCCCGATCAAGACGCCCGCGAAGATCGCGATCAGCACCTGGATGTAGAGGATCTTGTACCAGGGCTGATGACGGGGATGGGCAACCGGCTTGATCGCGTCTGTGGTCATGAGATGTCCCGGGAGGCTAGGATTTGACACAACGAGTGGTGCCATCTTGGCGGAGCAACACGCAAGCGACAATGCCCATTCGCGCCGCCGCCAACACACACGAATCTGTCATAGACTGCGGCCGGCTCGCACCCGGAGGCTGAGGATGGAATTCACCGCACTGTTTCTCGCCATCACCATCGCCATGCTGGTGGCCTGGCGTGGTCCGCGTCCCCTGGCGATCGGCCTGTTCGCGGTGATCCTGGTCGCCTGCGTCGCGACCCTGCTGCATCACGCCACCGACCGTCTCACCTTGTCGTTCTGAGGCCGGCAATGACCGACACAAGGGCCGTGACCCTGAATGCGCTCGCGCTCTATGCCCTCTCGCTGCTGCTGACTGCTGCTTTTGCGGCGCAGCTGATGCTGCGCGAGCTGCCCTGCCCGCTGTGTTTGCTGCAGCGCATCCTTTTCGCGCTGCTGGCGATCGGGCCGATCCTGAACATCCGCTTCGGACCACGGCCGAGCCATTATGCCTTGTCGCTGCTGGCGGCTGTCGTCGGCGCCTCGGTCTCGACCCGGCAGGTGCTGCTGCATATCCTCCCCGGCGATGCCGGCTACGGCTCGGCGCTGCTCGGCTATCATTATTACACGTGGGCGCTGATCGCCTTCATCGCAGCGATCGTGCTGCTCGCCGCCATGCTGCTGTTCGACCGCCAGTTCGAACACCGCGCGGCACAAGCCACCGTGCCCGACGGATTCGCACTGGGCGCCGTCTGGCTCGTGATCGGGTTGACGGCGCTGAACGCGGTCTCGACCCTGCTCGAGTGCGGCTTTGGCGCCTGCGCCGACAATCCGGTCGTCTATGAGTTGCTGAAGTAGCTGCTCAGGGACGCTTCGGAATATTCAACCCGCGTTCCACGGCCGGGCGCTTCAGACCGCGCTCCAGCCACGCGGCGACGCTCTTGAACCGGTCGAACTCGACGAGCTCGCGCGCGCCGTAGAAGCCGATCAGATTGCGCACCCAGCCGAGCATCGAGATGTCGGCGATGGTGTATTCATCGTCCATGAACCATTGCCGTCCGTCGAGATGGCTCTCCATCACCCCGAGCAGACGCGCGGACTCCGCGACGTAGCGCTGCAACGGCCGCTTGTCCTCATAATCCTTGCCGGCGAATTTGTGGAAGAAGCCGACCTGGCCGAACATCGGGCCGATGCCGCCGATCTGGAAATGCACCCACTGGATCGCCTGGTAGCGGCGCGCTGCATCCGCCGGCAGCAACTTGCCGGTCTTCTCGGCAAGATATTGCAGGATGGCGCCGGACTCGAACAGCGGCAACGGCTTGCCGCCGGGGCCATTGGGATCGAGGATCGCCGGGATCTTGCCGTTCGGATTCAGCGACAGGAACTCGGGCGTCTTCTGGTCGTCCGTGTTGAAATCGATCAGGTGGACCTCGTAGGGCAGCCCGATCTCCTCGAGCATGATCGAGACCTTCACGCCGTTCGGCGTCGGAAGCGAATAGAGCTGCAGGCGGTCCGGATGCTGGGCGGGCCAGCGTTTTGTGACGGGAAAAGCTGTGAGGTCGGTCATGTCAGACATTCTTTGCAGGGTTGTTGTTGGGTGGCTAATGTACGGAGCTCATTGAAAGCCGCAAGGTCTGCAACCAGTCATGAAGGATCAACAGACAACGCTCGGCCTTTCCGACGACGAGCTCGCGGATCATCCGACCGTGTTCGCGGCCGATGCGCTGGCCGGTCAAGTTGTCGTCGTATCCGGCGGCGCCGGCGGCATCGGCCGCGCGATCGTCTGGCTGTTCGCCCGGCTCGGCGCACATGTCGTCGTCGCAGGACGCAATGCCGACAAGCTCGATGCCCTCGTCGATCATCTCGGCCGTCGCGGCCTGAAGGCATCCGCGCACGTCGCCGACATCAGGGATGCCGACGCGGTCGGTGCGATGTTCGACGCGCTGTGGGCTGCGCATGGCCGCATCGATCATGTCGTCAACAGCGCCGGCGGCCAGTTCCCGCAGGCCGCGATCGATGTCTCGATCAAGGGCTGGAATGCGGTCATCAACACCAACCTCAACGGCACCTGGTACATGATGCAGGCCGCGGCGCAGCGCTGGCGCGACCGCAAGCATCAAGGCAGCATCGTCAACATCGTCGTGGTCACGACGCACGGCCTCTACGGCATCGCGCACTCGATCGCGGCACGCTCCGGCGTGATCGGGCTGTCGCGCGCGCTCGCGGTCGAATGGGCGCCGCTGAACGTCCGCATCAACTGCATCGCGCCCGGCGCGATCGAGACCGATGGCTGGAACGTGTACAGCGAGGCGGCGCGCGCCGCCTATCCGCGCTCCAACCCGATGATGCGCCCGGGCACGCCCTGGGACATCGCGGAAGCCGCCGTCTATCTCGCCGCGCCCTCCGGCAAGTTCATCACCGGCGAGACGCTGACCGTCGACGGCGGCGGCCAGCATTGGGGCGAGACCTGGACCACCGGCAAGCCGGACTATTTCAAAGCCGGCGAGTAACGCAAACATACCGGTCGCCGCCTCCGCATTTACTTCCCGTCGTCGAAGCTGACGATGACGGCGGCATTCGCGATCAGGATCGGGTCGTTGCCGAGATCGGAGGGAATTTCGAGGCCGCCCGCAATCGCCCTCACGGTCTTGGTGCCATAGGGCAGTTCCTTGGCGACGGCTTCGGTATCGACCGCTTCGGGATTCGGCACGGCGATCGTGACATCGACGAACATGTCGTTGGCGGTCTTGCCGAGCATGCGGAAGAAGCCGAGGCTGGAATGGCGGATCGCATCCGAGACCGCCCGCTTGGCGGCCTTGGTGGCGTCGCGGCCGTGAACGTCGACGCCCATGCCCATTTCGGTGATACAGCGCACGCGTGTCATGAAACTTTCCTGTTGTCGTTGGCGTGAGAGAGCTTCACTCCTTCGCCCTCCGCGCAGGCGGCGTCAAGCCGGGTCCCTGGTCTCACTTGCGCCGTTGTGAGCGCCGCGCGCGAGCAGCCATGCCGCGAGACCGGCAAGGATCGCCGCCGCAACCACCATGACGCTGGCCGCACCCCAGCCCCATGCCGACACCACAGACCCAACCGCGATCGGACCGGTGACCTGGCCGAAATTGCTGCCGGTCATCAACAGTCCCATCATGACCGGAACCATCGCCGCCGAACCCGCTGCCGCCGGTGCGGTCGCGAGCAAGGTCGCCGGGATCAGGCCGCCGGTCGCGGAGAACAGCAGGCACAGAAAGAACGCCCCCCACCCGCCGAGCAGGGGCAGGAAGATGCCGAGCGCAGACGCGCCCATCACCAGGGCCGCTACCGCGATCAGCAACGGGCGGCTCACGCCGCGCGCCAGCAGATTGCCGGCGGCGAGATTGCCGACGACGTTGGCCGCCGCTGCCAACGCACTGAGCCCGCCGGCGCTCTGGCTTGAGACGCCGAGCCGCGCAGTGAGCAGGATCGGCAGAAAGCTGAACAGCGCAAAGAACATCAGGCTGTAGAGCGCAAACAGCACCATCAGCAGTGCCGGAGTACGGCGACGCGCCAGCGCCGTGGCCTCCTGCATCAGGCCGGCACGCGCCGGGCCGCTCCGCGACGCGACTTCAGGGACGAAGACGCTGGCGAGAACGAACAGCAACGCGACAAACGCGGCACTGGCCCACCAGATCGCGCGCCAGCCACCGAAGATCGGCCCGGCAACCAGCGCCAGCGCGATCCCGAACGGCATCACGCAACTCCACACCGCCATGGTGACGTCGCGCGCACCGACATCGACGGCACGATCGAGCAACGCGGGGGCCGCGACCATCACCAGCAGGAAGCCGAGCCCTTCCAGCATGCGCGACGCCAGCAGCGCCACAAGTGACGGCGCGAGCGCGCCGGAGACCGCACCGAGCGTGATGGCGGCGAGGCCGCACAGCATCACCCGGCGCGCGCCGACCGCTGCGATCACGACGCCTGCCGGCACGCTGCCGGCCAGCCCGAGCACCGCAAAGATGCCGCCGACCGAGCCGACCGCGGCGAGGTCGACGCCGAGGTTCTGCTGCAACATCGACGCGGCGATCGGCACCTTGCCGACCTGCAGCGCGGCACCGATCCCGCACCCCATCACGATCGCGACCGTCGCCCATCGCTTCGCCTCGCTTTGCCGCGCCACGGCCGTCTCGATCGTCATGCGTCCACCCACCCTGCTCACCTCACGACAAATAGCGTTTCCGGACCATCAACAGGAGTGATATGTTTTGCATTCATTTGATCGATTTCATAGATCATGCTCGATAACCTCACACTCGATCAGATCCGGGTCTTCGTCACCATCGCCGAGACCGGCAGTTTTCGCGCCGCTGCGGCGAAGCTGGCGCGGGTGCAGTCCGCGGTCAGCCACGCCATCGCCAACCTCGAGGCCGAGCTCGGCATCATGCTGTTCGACCGCTCCGGCCATCGCCCGGTGCTGACGGCCGAAGGCAAGGCGCTGCTCGGCAATGCGCGCGATCTCCTGCTCCGGGTCGACGCGATGCGGGCGCGGGCGCACGGCCTTGGCGACGGGGTGGAATCGGAACTCGCTGTTGTCGTCGACACGCTGTTTCCGATCGCCGCTGTCGGCGCGGCGCTGACGGAGATGCGGGCGGCCTATCCATCGGTGAGCGTGCGGCTCGCGGTCGAACCGATGGGCGGTCCGATCGCCGCCCTCACCGAACGGCGCAGCGCGCTCGCCGTCACGGTCGGGGAGGATTTTCGCGATCCCCGCCTCGCGCTCGACGCGATCTGCTCCGTGCAGATCATCGCTGTCGCCTCCGCAAGCCATCCGCTCGCGCGCCGCGGCCACAAGAGCGTCGCCGACCTCGCCGATCATCTGCAGATCGTGCTGTCGGACCCGACGCCGTTGTCGGAAGGCCGCAACTTCGGCGTCCTCTCGCCGCAGATTTGCAGGGTCAGCAACCAGGACACCAAGCACGCCATGATCATGGCCGGGCTCGGCTGGGGCCGGCTGCCGATCTGGCAGGTGGCGCGCGACTTGAGCGAACGCCGCCTGGTGAGGGTCGAGACCGGCGCACTCGGACGCAACGCATCGCTTGCAATGGAGGCCTATCTCGCGCGCCGGCTCGACGAGCCGCTCGGCCCCGCCGCACGCGTGTTTGCAGATGCGCTGACGCGGATCGCCGCGCATGGCGGCAAGCCCGCGAGCAAAGCGAAGCCGCGCAAGCGGCGCTGAATTTTCAGCCGTCATCATTTTCCGTTGTTGACATCGACATCGGCGAGGCGTATGTCCCGCAACCTTCGCGAGCACCACCGTTCGCGATCAAACATGAGCCAGATGATGCACTACGGATTTGAAAGATCCCGCCAACTGTCGAACGGCCTGCGGCCGATCGGTAGCGCGTGCCCGGCTCATCGGAGCGACCTCGCATAATGCGAGGTCGACAGTCCGCCTAAACGGACCCTCCCGAGCCAAGTGCTCCGGAGGGTTTTTTTGTTGTCCGCAGCACGGCTCATTCGAATTGCCCGGCGCAAGCCGGAACGGGAGACCCGGATCCCGGGGCTCGCGCGGAGACGCGCGTGCCCAAGTGCGCGGGGCCTGCCGGAGGGAACGAGGCGATGAGCCGGACACCGATGGCAGAGCGGACTCCGAGGAGTTCGCAATCGGCGGCGCATCGACAGCGCCGCGACGAAATTTTTCAAAACGGTTTGCCGCATCACTGCGGCTCAACCGACGCTGGTGGTGAAGATGTCGGATACTTCGCTCCACTGGAAAGAGCGGGTTCGAATCCCGCCTGTGACACACGCACCGGGATGCGGCCAGGCAAAGGTCCGCGTGCGGCCCGGCGCAGTCTCTCGTCCGCAAGGCGAGCGGCTGTGTTGTCGTCACTGACACCGATATCGCCAGTTCCCCAGCGTACCTATCGACGACCGGCGCAGATGCGCCGGTCAGGCGGTGGTGAAGATGACTGTTACTTCGTGGGAAGGCGCTACGGCGCCGAGCGGGTTCGAGGCCCGCACGCCGAAAGGCGGTTCGCCCGCAAGGGCAGCAACAGCATCGCTTGTTCCCCGCCGACCCCTTCCACGCCCCGTGGTGAAGATCGCTGTTACATCGTCTGTGAAACGAGAGGTCGCGGGTTCGAATCCCGCCCGGTGTCATGTGCACCGGTAGCTCAGTGGTAGAGCGCTTCCCGACTGGCAGGGTAAGCTGCCGAACGGGGTCTCAGCAATCGCCTGTTCCCGGGTCGTGGTCCGCCAATGCAGGTGGTGAAGAGTGCTGTTACTTCGGATCGCAAGGCAGAAGGTTCGATTCCTTCCGGATGATACATCCGTGGCTCGATGGAAGAGCGTGCGACGCCCTAAAAGGGCAGTCCAGCCTCGCCAGTTCCCCGGCTCCACTTTCCAATCCATACTCCCCCAGAAAGGAGGCCATCATGGCCACGATCAACAAGATCATGCGCGCCTTCACCCGCGAGGGCGCGCGCAGCAAGCGCTTCACGCCCGAGATGGAGCTGCGGCGCGCGCTGCTGAACTGCCTCCTGTGGGAGAACCAGTTCTACGAGGACGGCGTCGCGATCGCCGATCGCATCAAGGCGCTGGTGCCGCTGGTCGCGCCCGAGCGGACGGCCGAACTCGCCATCGCTGCGCGCGAGACCATGAAGCTGAGGCACGCGCCGCTGCTCGTGGTCCGCGAGATGGCGCGGCATCCGACCCATCGCGGCCTCGTTGCCGATACGCTGGCTCGCGTGATCCAGCGGCCCGACGAGATGACCGAGCTGCTTGCGATCTACTGGGCGGATGCGCTCGGCCCGCAGCAGCAGCGCAAGCGTCAGCCCGTCTCGGCGCAGATCAAGAAGGGCCTGGCGCGGGCGCTGACCAAGTTCGACGCCTACCAGCTCGCGAAGTACGATCGCGACGGCGCGGTGCGGATCAAGGACGTGCTGTTCCTGGTCCACGCCAAGCCGAAGGATGCCGCGCAGGAGAAGGTGTGGAAGCAGCTCGTCGACGGCGAGCTGGCCTCGCCCGACACCTGGGAGGTTTCGCTCTCGTCCGGCAAGGACAAGCGTGGAACCTTCGAGCGCCTGATCGCCAAGAACCGGCTCGGCGGGCTGGCGCTGCTCCGCAACCTGCGCCTGATGCAGAAGGCTGAGGTGCCGCGCCGAACCATCGCGGAGGCGATCGACGCAATGCGGACGGACCGCATCCTGCCCTACCGCTTCATCACGGTGGCGCGGTATGCGCCGGACTTCGAGCCGGAGCTCGAGGCAGCGATGCTGAAGTCGGTCAAGGACTACGCGCGGCTCGATGGCCGCACGCGGCTCCTGATCGACGTGTCGGGATCGATGTTCTCGCCGCTCTCGGCCCAGTCCGAGATGACGCGGGCGGAGGCGGCTTGCGGGCTTGCGATCCTCGCCCGCGAAGTCTGCGACGAGGTGGAGATCTTCACGTTCAGCAATGAGGTCGTGAAGCTGCCGCCGCGCCGCGGCTTCGCGCTGCGCGATGCGATCATCGGCTCGCAGCCGCATGGCGGGACGTATCTCGGCAAGGCGGTGACGGAGATCGACCGCAAGGGCGATCGCCTGATCGTCTTCACCGACGAGCAGAGCCACGACCAGGTGCCCGCCCCGAAGGGACGCGGATACATGGTCAACGTGGCGTCCTACCAGCACGGCGTCGGACACGGCCCGTGGACGCGGGTCGACGGCTTCTCCGAGGCCGTCATCGCCTGGATCGCGGCGTCGGAACAGACGATGCACTGACGCCTGCTCGACAACAATGGGCCCGGACGCGCATGCGCCCGGGCCTTTTTTTTGGTGCGACGGACGAGCGCTCCGCTCGCGCAGCGCACGAGCGGCGGCAACGTCATTCACAATGTCGCGAGCGGCCGCGCCGGCTCCACGCCGTTTGGCTCCAATTCATCTTCGCGAACCGACCATGCACGCGACCGATCCCGGTCTCGCAGGGAGCCGTGCACCATGCCGATTAGCCGCCGGCGGGCGCTGACGCTTGCCTCGTTTTTTGTAACGAGCCCGTTGCTTGGCAGGGAAAGCCGCGCCGAATCGTTGCCGGTCCCGGGCGCGGCCAGCTTCGACATGGCGACCTTCTCCGCCACTTCAGGCGGCGACGCCGACGCGGCCTTCGCCAAGGCGCTGGCCTCAATCGCCAAAGCGGCAGCGGACGCCAGCAAGGCGGGGCCGGTTCATATCGTGCTCAACCTGGAAAAGAACGCCAGCTACCGAATCAAGCGGCCGCTTGCGTTCCGGCAGTTGCACGGCTTCGAGCTCAACGGCAATGGCGCACAGCTGATCAACACGGCGCGCAGCGGCACCCTGACGATCTCCGGCTGCAACCGCCTCACCGTCCGCGATCTCACCATCGACTACGACCCGCTGCCCTTCACGCAAGGGACGATCACCGCGTTCGACAAGCAGGCGATCGAGATCACGGTCAAGGTCGATCCCGGCTATCCCGATGATGCCGCGCTGCTCGCCACTTTCACCGATGGCTTCTTCAAGGTGATGGATCGCCACAACCGGGCGCTGAAGACCGGTGCCAGGGATTTCCTCTCACCGGCCCATGCCACGCGCGTCAGCGACGGCCTGATCAAGGTGCGCCTGCACTGGAGCGCGAACGATCGCTTTCCCAGCCAACTGCCGATCGCAGTCGGTGACGTCGTCACCGTCGCGAATGGCGGCGCGAACGCCATCGCCGTGGACTCCAGCGTTGCGACGAGCCTGATCGACCTGAAGCTTCTGGCCTCGCCGGGCATGGGCATTGTCGAGAGCGGCGGCGAAGGCTCCATGATGCTGCAGAAGGTCTCCGTCGTTCCGGGACCCCGGCCGAAGGGCGCAACAACCGACCGCCTGATCTCGACCAACTCCGATGGTTCGCACTTCACCGCGGTCGCGAACGGTCCGACCATCGAGGACTGCAGTTTCGCCAACACCTCCGACGATGCCATCAACGTGCACGGCTTCTACTACTACGTCGTGGCGAAGACCGCGCCGCGGCGGTTCCTGCTCAGCCCCAAATGGGACGTCGGCCTTGTGGCCGGCGACGATATCGAGAGCTGCGATCACGCGACGTTTGGTTCACTCGGACGCAGCAAGGTCGCGCAATTGACCAAGCGTCACGCGCCGGAGCTGAAGGCCAAGATCGCCCCGCTCTGGAAGAACAGGAGCCCGACCACGCAGCCGGACCTGATCTACGACGTCGTCCTGCAACAGGACCTGCCGCTCAAGGTCGGCGATGCCATCACCTCGCTGACGCATATCGGATCCGGCGCCACCGTGCTGCGTTGCAATTTCCACGCCTGCGGCCGCGTGCTGATGAAGGCGCCGAACGCCATCGTCGAGAATTGCCAGTTCACCTTCTCGACCGGCGTCGCGCTGCAGGCAGGGAGCGACATCGGCTTCTGGTCGGAGTCCGGATTCGCCGACAACCTCGTGTTCCGCAACAACCGCTTCAGCCATTGCGTCAACGGCGCCAATGAACTGACCAGCGGCAGCGGAACGCTCGGCACGATCTATGTCGGCATGGTGCCGCCGGAAGGAGCAACGGGTTTCCAGAACAATTTCCAGAACCGGCGCGTCATCATCGAGGGCAATCACATCGACGATTCCTACATCTACGCGATCTTCGTCAGCAATGCCGACGGCGCCAGGATCGCCGGCAATGCGATCGGCCAGACATTTGTGCGCGGCAATTTGTTTGGGGCCGGCGAGTTCTTCCATATCAAGCCCGACAGCGCGATCTTCGTCGGCCGCGCCAGGAATATCGAGATCAGCAACAACGTCGTCGCTCGCGGGCACATCACGACGATTGCCGTCGCGATCGATCCGAGCTGCGACAAGCACACGGTGCACCTCGCCGGCAACAGGCTGGCCTGAGCGCGCGACGCTCTCCAATCAGGGCGTCATCCCGAGCGCCCGCCACATTGCGCGGATGATCCGGAACGAGCGGGCATCGCCGACCAACCCGCGATGCATCCGGTTCATCGCATAGGCAAACGTCATGCGCGCGTCGGTATCGATGAGCACGAACGCGCCGCCGCCGCCGGACCAGAACAGCGTGTTCGGATTGGGCGGCACCAGGCTGAGGATCGGGCTCGGCAAACCGTAGCCGAGGCCGAAGCGGACGGAGATGCCGCGCATCACCAGGTCAGGGCCATCGATCTGCACCTCCAGCGCCCTGCGGCAGCCCGCTTCCGACATGATACGTTGGCCATTCGCAACTCCGCCGGTCGCGAGGATGGTCTGGATCGCGGCGATCGAACGCGCGTTGCCGTGGCCGTTCACCGCCGGGATCTCGGCGCCGCGCCAGGCGCGGGTGCGGGTCGATGGCACGTCGGTACGGGTGTCGCTGAAGGTGATCTTCTGGATCGTCGTCATCTCGACGCCGGTCGCGGCCGATGACGGCAGGAACGGCACGAGGTCGGCAACACGATGATCCTCCGATGCCGGCAGGCCGATCCAGAAATCCACGTTCAAAGGCGACGCGATCTCCTCGCGAAACACCGTGCCGAGCGTCCTGCCGGTGATGCGCCTGATCACCTCGCCGATCAGGAAACCGAAGGTGTAGACGTGATAACCGGATGCGGTGCCTGGCTCCCACAGCGGCGCCTGCGCGGCCAGCGTCGAGGTCGCCTTGTCCCAGTCATAAAAATCCTCGCCGCTGATCGCGGGATGCCAGCCCGAGAGGCCCGCCGAATGGCTCATCAGTTGCGCCACGGTGATGCCGACCTTGCCGTTCGCGGCGAACTCCGGCCAGTAGCGCGCAACGGGTGCTGCAAAGTCGAGCTCGCCGCGATCGGCGAGCCACAACGCGGTCAGCGCGGTCATGGTCTTGGTGATCGAATAGACGTTGACGATGCTGTCGCGCGTCCACGGCCGCCGACACGCTTCGTCGGCGAAACCGCCCCACAGATCGACCACCGTCTCGCCGTCGATCGTGGCGCAGAACGACGCGCCGAGCTCCTCACCATCGGCGAAATTGGCCTCGAACGCTTCACGCGCCGCCGAAAACCGCGCGTCGGCGAATCCGTCTATCGTCGCAACTGCGATGGCTGTGCTCCCCGCTCCATCCCCAGGCTTTGAGGGAGGCGGGACATGCGCGGTGAGAGGGGCGCCTGACAATTCTTGAACTGAACTGTTTCGTCCCCATTTATCTGAGTAGAGATCTCCCCCTTCAGCCCGGCGCTAACCCTGCTTCTGCAACACCGTGATGTGCAGACGGCGGCGGATCTCCATGCCCTGGCGCCGATACAGTGCGATCGCCGAGGCGTTGCTGGTGAAGACGTGCAGGAACGGAATTTCGCCGCGCGCCACGATCTGGCGGCCGACCGCCGACAGCAACGCCTGCGCATAGCCCCGGCCGCGATGGTCCGGATGCACGCAGACGGCGGTCATCTCGGTATAGTTTCCCGACTTCATCCGTTCGCCGGTCATTGCGACCAGTTCGCCGCCGACGCGGATGCCGAAGAAATTGCCGAGCTCATGCGTCCGCGCGCTGAACGGTCCGGGTTTTGTCAGTGCCGTCAGCGCCATCATCGCGGAAACGTCGCCTTCGCCGAGCCTGACGATCTCGACGCCGGACAGAGAAAAGTCCGCCGGCGCACCGATCATCTGCTCACCGGTCTCGGCCAGCAGCACCTTGAACTCCGACGGCACGGCGAGCGGATCGGGCGTGAACAGCACCGCGATGTCCGGTCCCGACAACAGCGCGCCGAGCGCGGCAAAACTCTGCGGTGACATGTCGACCATGTCGGCAAATGGCGCGATCGCGAGCGGGAAGCGCCTTGCAGCGGTGTCGCTTTCCGCCAGCTCGCGCTGCCGTGTGGTCAGCGCGCTCCAGATCGGACGATCAAGCGGATGGCGTGGCGGAACTTCGGACATGCGGCGCTTCGCTCCTGATTTTTCCAAAGAAGAGCAAGAAGCGCCGGCAAAATCCAGCACGGCGTGACGTGATTGCGGCTCACAATCACGCCAGCTGGCAAAACCCGGCTACGCCACCTTCAGGCAAAGCTCGGTGCCGCCCTTCAGCGGCAGCGTGATCGACACGAAGCCGTTGTGGGGATCGCGGACGAACTCCAGAAAATCCGCCTCGGCATTGTCGTTCATGACGTAGCCGCCGACGCGAAGCTGGGGAGCTACGATCTCGATCACCTGGCGTGCCAGTGTCGGTCCCTTGTCGCCGGGCCAGCCGTCGATCAGGATGAAGTCGACGGGGCCGCCGAGATCGCGCAGCGTCTTCCGTGCATCGCCCTCGCGGATCTCGGCGTAATCCGCCAGGCCGGCCTCCGCCAAGTTGCGCTTCGCGGCCGCGACCTTGGCCGGCACGATCTCCGAGCCGATCACGGTGCCGCCGCCATTGTCGCGCAACGCCGCGGCGAAATAGAGCGTCGACATGCCGACCGAGGTCGCAAACTCGGCGACGCGCCTGGCGCCGAGGCCGCGGCACAGCAGGTAGATCAGCTCGCCCTGCTCCGGGTGGATCGAGAAACCCTGCTCGGCATAATCGTGTGGATCGCGGCTGCTGCTCTGCATCGGGTTGCCTCTCACCGGCGCCCGGCGCGTGGCCTGCAGGCGCTCGATGACGGCCATGACGCGGGCATCGGTAATCGCGCTGTGCGGTTCAGCATTGTACATGAAGGGCTTCCTTTGCGATTGCGTCATTGCTGCAGGATTTCAGCCGCAGCGCGGTCCAGGATCTTTGCGATCCGCCGCGCCTCGGCGGCATCGCAGCCGCGCTTCTGACGCAGCGCGCTCTTCAGCGCATGACGGGCGCGGTGAATATCGTCGGACGCTTCACCGTCGAGATCGCTGACGCCGGCGAAGGCTTCGCGCACCTCCTCCATGCGGCGGCCGATCCGCGACAGCGCTTCGAGAATGGTATCGGCGGTGGCACGGTTCTCGGCGAGATGCGCCTTGCCTTGCTCGGTGATGCTGTAGAGCTTGCGCGCCGCATCCTGGGTGACGCTGGCGTGGCCGATCTCTTCGAGGAAGGTCAGCGCCGGATAGATCACGCCCGGGCTCGGGCTGTAGAAGCCGTCCGACCGCTCCTCGATCTTCTTGATCAGCTCATAGCCGTGCGCCGGCTGCTCGCCGAGCAACGCCAGGATCACGAGTTGCAGGTCCTGCGATGAGAGTCGGCGCGATCCCGGAAAGTCGCCGCCGCCACCCCGCCCGAAGAAGCCGTGGCCGCCCCGGCCAAAGCGATGGCCGCCCCTGCCGTGCCGTCCCATGAAGAAGCCAAATCCGAAGCCCTCGTGGTCCCGGTCGCGAAACATCGATCGTCTCATTGTCTTTTTCCTTACTGAAAACATATCTTACGATATATCTACAGATAGGACGGCGACAACCCACGTTTTCGTGAGGCCGTGAGGATACAGCGGGGATCGGAACGAGCCTGGGATCGTCGGCCCTCACTGGGCTTGTCGACCGACGCGCGGCGGGCTTAAGGCTTTGAACCCTCCGGTCCGTTCGACTCATGCGCCCCAAAACCTTCGAAACCCATTGCCTGCGCCTGCCCGCCGCCACCAAGGTGGTGCAATGGGAGGGCACGTCAGTGTTCAAGGTCGGCGGCAAGATGTTCGCGCTGGCCGGCGGCTTCATCGAGCGGTCCGGCGGCTTCATGTTCAAGACCTCGCACATGGCCTATCAGCTCTTGATCGAGCAGCAGCTCGCACGGCCGGCGCCTTATCTGGCGCGCGGCAAATGGGTCCAGCTGCTCGGCAACGATGCCCTGCCCGACGCCGAGCTCAAGACCTATCTCGATCAGGCCCATGCGCTGATCGCGGCCAAGCTGACGCGGAAATCGCGCAAGGCGCTCGGGCTCGACTGATCGGCGCGGCTCAGCCGCCGAGTGGCTTGCTGGAATCGCCGAACAGCAATTTTGGAAACAGCTCCTTGAAGGCGAACTTGTCGTCGCCCTTGGCGCGCTCGAAGCGCAGCACGACGTCGAACCGGCTGCCCTCCCATTTGGTCGGCGGCGTGCCCTTGCTGACCGGGATCAGCGGCAGGATGTCGGAGATGATCGCCTTGTGCTCCCAGCACAACAGCACGACGCCCTTCGACGCGAGTATCGCCTTCATCAGCGCCGGCTCGTCACCCTTGCCGAATCCTTGGTTCGGCGTCAGGCCGCGACGCGCTGCGAGCGCCGAGATCGTCTCGGCCGGACGGCTCGACGGCGGCTGATTGGGCTCGTTTCCGGGTGTCGCGGCATAGATCGCGTCAGGCTTGGCATAATCGCCGCCGGTGAGGTCGGTGCCGAACAAGGCTGTCCACGCCCCGGCGCGCTGCCAGCCGCGGAGCACCAGCGACTCGGTGTCGGACGCCCCATCCGCGGTGAAGCCAGGCCCCGGCCAGGACTCGCCGGGCTTCTCGGCATGACGGATGATGAAGAGCGTGAGCGCGTCCATGGCGGCCTCTCGGAGAAGTTGCGTGAATGGTTACGACTTCAGTGAGGTTGACCCTATCCCCGATCAGGCCTCCGCTTCATGAACGGCGTCACAATTTGCGAAAACCGGATCGACCAGCGACGCGCTGGCGCTGAGGGACATGAACGACACGAGGATGAACTTCTGCTCGATCATGCTCCGCTCGAAATGACCGACGCAAGCCACGGCGACCATCAGGCGTGCGGACCGCGGTCAGGCCCTGGAGCTCGGCCCCCGGCGGCGAGCGCGAGCCTGGCAAGATAGTGCGCCCAACCCTTGCTATGGCTCGCGCACTGCTCCGCGTTGGGCAAGCCACTATGGGTCATGCGCAACAGCGTGCCGTTGTCCTGCGCCATCAGGTCGATCTCGATCAGGCTGGATCCCGGTGGGACCTCCGCGCCTCCCTCCCAGCCAAAGCTGTAGGCGAGACGATGCACCGGCACGACCTCGCGGAACGCGCCGCGTGCCGCCTTTGTGCGATCGCCGGCGACGCCCTTGAGCAGATAGAGCCCGCCCGGATGCAACTCGGTCTCGGCTTCCAGCCCCATCCAGCTCACGATCTTCTGCGGATCGGTCAGGAAGGCGAATACCGTCGCGGGCGGCGCTGCGATCTGCATCTCGCGTTGAACGATGAAAGCTTCGGTCATCGAACTCTCCTCCATGGACGATCGGATGTAGCGATAACGCGTGACAAGTCTGGTACGTCAACGCCATGATGGAGTGATGCATTTGCCCTCGACGCTGAGCTGGCTGGTCGACGCCGCCGCCGAGACCGCGGGCGCCAACCGATTGCTGGCAGACCTCGGCAGCCATCTTATCACGGATGGCTTGCCGCTTGCCGGCGGTGTCCTGACGCTCGAGGTTCCGCATCCCCTTATTGCCAGGCGCACCTGGCTGTGGCGCGCCGACAACGGCGAGGTCATCGAGGCGCTCGGATTCGCGCCGGAACAACCGTTTGCAATGCCCGATATGATCGGATCCGCCGATGCCGGCCGACGTTGGCTCGGCAGTCTCGCGCCCGGCCCGATCCACGAGGACATGATTGGAACGCGGCCGGACGGCCCGACCCTCGGCTGGATCGGAACACGCGCCTTCACGCCTGCGGAGACGGATCGATTGCGCGAGGCGGCGCGCTTCACGGCCGCGCCGCTCGCCGCGCTCGCGGCGCGTGCCACGCTGACCGCGGCGCTGGAGGCCTATCTCGGGCGGCGCAGCGCGGCGCGCGTCCTGGCATCGCCGTTGCGGCGCAACACCGGCGAAACCATCCGCGCGGCGCTGCTGTTTGCCGATCTGCGCGGCTTCACCGCGCTCTCCGAAAGCCATCCGCCCGCCGAGGTGATCGCCGCGCTCGACGCCTGGTTCGACCGCATCGCCGGCGCGATCCACGCCTTCGGCGGCGAGGTGCTGAAGTTCATCGGCGACGGGCTGCTCGCGATCTTTCCGGTCACGACGGGCGCTCGCAGCGCGTGCGAGGCGGCGTTGCGTGCGGTGTCGGCGGCGCGCGTCGGCATGGCGCATCTCGATACCGAGCGGCGCAAGCAGGGTTTGCCGGCACTGTCCTTCGGCGCGGCGCTGCATCTCGGCGAGGTGCATTGGGGCAATATCGGCGCCGCCGATCGCCTCGACTTCACCGCGATCGGCGCCGCGGTCAATCTGGTCAGCCGGCTGGAAGGCCTGTGCAAGCCGCTGCAGCAGACCGTGCTGGTCTCGGACGCCGTCGCCGCCGAGACCGAGATGCCGCTGGTCGCGCTCGGCACCCATGAGCTGCGCGGCATCGCGCGGCCCTGTGCGGTCTTCACTTTGCCGGAGAGATGAGCCGATCATCGGAACAGGCGCAACCACGGCGCCAGATGAAATGCGCTCATCAGCGCGTACATCGGGACCATCCCCTGCAATGAAAGCGGTCCCTGCATCGCGCCGCAGATCATGTCGGCCGGCGCCAGCGCGGCAGTCAGCGCCATCACCGCGAAGGTCGGCGCCGCCGCCAGCGACAGCCACCGCGCGGCGATCGCGCCACGGCCGCCAAGCCGGCCCTTCAACCAATCCTGATGTGTTTCTAAGCCGGTCATCATTCGATCTCGCTGGAGATGCGCCATGTCGTCATGTGCTAGATTAGGACCGGGCCTCGGAGGGCGAGAGTGACAAGTGTGTCGGGATTCGAATGGACTCGCTGATTGCGGCTGCGGCGCGCGCACTCGCGGCGGGTGATCCCCTCGGCGCACTGAAACGGGTGGCGCTGCGCGACGATGCGCCGGCGCTGGCGCTGCGCGGCATCGCGATGGCAAGGCTCGGCGATTTCACGCGCGCCAAGGAGCTGTTGCGCCGCGCCGGCCGGGCCTTCGGTCCACGGGAAGCCATCGCGCGGGCGCGCTGCGTGGTAGCCGAGGCCGAGATCGCGCTGGTGTCGCGCGACCTCTCCTTTCCCGGCAAGAGCCTCGCCGCTGCGCGCGCGACGCTCGCCGCGCGTGGCGATGCGCTGAACGCCGCGCACGCCGGCTATCTCGAAATCCGCCGCCTGCTGCTGATCGGCAGCCTCGACGCGGCCGAGCGCATGCTTGACGGCCTCGATCCATCGCCCTTCCCGCCGGCACTGCGGGTCGGCCATGAACTGGTCGTCGCCGGGATCGCGATGCGGCGGCTACGGACCAAGCCGGCACGCGCGGCGCTGGCACGGGCCAGGGATGCCGCGCACCGCGCCGGCATCGCCGGGCTTGCGGCCGAAGTGGAGAGCACCGCGAAGCTGCTCGCCACACCGGCGGCGCGCCTGATTGCGCGCGGCCAACAGCGGCCGTTGCTGCTCGATGAGGTCGAGGCCTTGATGGCATCGAAGGCGCTCGTCGTCGATGCCTGCCGCTACGTCGTGCGTGATTCCAGGACCACGGTCTCGCTGACGCGGCGTCCGGTGCTGTTCGCGCTCGCCCGCGCGCTGGGCGAAGCCTGGCCGCAGGACGCCTCCCGCGGCACGCTGATCGCGCGCGCGTTTCGCGGCAAGCACGCCGATGAATCGCATCGGGCGCGGCTGCGGGTCGAGATCGGACGGCTGCGCCGGGCCTTGCTGCCGCTTGCCGATCTCAACGCCACGCCCGACGGCTTCGTGCTGGCACCGCGGGGCCGCCGCGAGGTCAGCGTGCTGGCGCTGCCGGTCGAGGAGGAGCATGCGGCGGTCCTGGCTTTCCTCGCCGACGGCGAGGCCTGGTCGAGCTCGGCGCTGTCGGTCGCGCTCGGCGCCAGCCAGCGCACCGTCCAGCGCGCGCTCGACGCGCTGGCGGCCACCGGCAAGGTGCAGTCGGTCGGCCGCGCCCGCGCCCGGCGCTGGATGACGCCCCCGGTGCCGGGATTCACGACGACGTTGTTACTCCCTGCCCCGCTGCCGAACGGCTAGCATCGGGATGAAATCAGACAACTGGAGCGCCGCATGAAGACGTCCGAAGCCGAGATCATCCGGGAATATGCCTTCGAAGGCGTCGAGAGCGTCGGCGGCGTCAGCTTCGACGGCGAGCAGGTGTGGTTCGCGGCCGGCGGCCGGCTGGTCGCGTTCGATCCCGACAGCGGCAACACCACCCGCAGCCTCGACATCGCGGCCCATGCCGGCACCGCCTTCGACGGCAAGCACCTCTATCAGATCGCCGAGGACCGCATCCTGAAGATCGAGCCGAACAGCGGACGCGTGGTGTCGACGATCCCCTCGCCCGGCGGCGGCCGCGACTCGGGTCTCGCCTGGGCTGAAGGCTCGCTGTGGGTCGGCCAGTATCGCGACCGCACCATCGTTCAGGTCGATCCGGAAACCGGCAAGGTCATTCGCACCATCGAAAGCAACCGCTTCGTCACCGGCGTCTCCTGGGTCGATGGCGAACTCTGGCACGGCACCTGGGAAGAGGAGCAGAGCGACGTCAGGCGGATCGACCCGCAGACCGGCGAGGTCATGGAGCGGCTGGAAATGCCGAAGGGCGTGTTCGTCTCCGGGCTCGAGTCCGACGGCAAGGACCGCTTCTTCTGCGGCAGCGGCTCGACCAACAACAAGGTGCGCGCCATCAGGCGGCCGAAACGCAGCCGCGCGTAAAGCGATCAATCGCTCCACGCGCTGAGCGAGCTTACGCCGACGCCGGCACCGCAGTGGGCCGCGCCGATGCCATCGGCCGGAAGGTCATCATGATCAGGAACGCGCCGAGGCCCGTTGCCCAGGAGCCGACATAGAGCCACGTGTAGCTCGCAAAGGTATCGTAGATCAGGCCACCGGCGAGCGGTCCGGTCGCCATGCCGAGACTGCCCGCCATCGCGGTGCCGCCGATCACGGTGCCCATCATGCGCAGCGGGAAGTTCTCGCGGATCAGCACGGAATACAGCGGCATGGTGCCGGCATAGATGAAGCCGAAGATTGCCGCGACTGCGTAGAACGCGGCCAGTTCGCGCACGAAGACATAACCGAGCGCGCCGAATGCCTGCGCCAGCAGCCCGAGTACCAGCACGCGCTTGGCGCCGAAGCGGTCGCCGAGCAGGCCGAAGGCGATGCGGCCGCCCATGCCGGCAAGCCCTTCCACGCTGTAGATCGTCACCGCGGCGACCAGCGGAATGCCGCAGGTGACCGCGTAGCTCACCGTGTGGATGATCGGGCCGGAATGGGTGGCGCAGCAGAAGAAATTGGTGGTGATCAGGATGATGAATTGCGGCGAGCGCAGCGCCTGCGCCAGCGACATCGCCGGCTCCCCGTTCTCGGAAGCCACCGCCACGTGGTCATCTTGCAGCGCCGGCGGGCGGCGCACCAGCAACGACACCGGGATCATGATCGCGCCGACCACGCCCGAGACGATCAGCATCGCGGTCCGCCAGTCGTGGTGGGAGATCAACCAGGCCGCGAGCGGCGACATCGTCATCGGCGCCATGCCCATGCCGGCCGACACCAGCGAAACGGCGATGCTGCGATGGGTGTCGAACCAGCCGGCGACGCAGGCCATCATCGGGGCGAAGATTGCGGCCGTCGCAGCACCGACCAGCCCGCCGAACATGAACTGAAATGCCAGCAGCGATGGTGCCCGACTTGCCAGCGCAAGGCTCGCGGTGAGCACCACCGATCCGGTCAGCACGACCGGGAGCGGCCCGAAGCGGTCGGACAGCGTGCCCCAGGCCATGCTGGTGAAGGCCATTGCGAGGAAGCCGATCGTCATCGCGCTCGATATCCCGGTCACCGACCAGCCGGTCTCGCGCGCCATCGGCTGCAGGAATACGGGTAACGAGAACATGCCGCCGATCGCGACGCAGCCGAGCAGGCCGCCGGCCGCGACAATCACCCAACGATAGGTCGAATTGGCCATTCGGGAACTCCCATGCAGTTCGTTCTGGGTGGAAGACGAACGGACCAAGGCGGAACCGACAGCAGACGGTCGCCGTGACTCACTTTTTTTTGCGACCGTGGCGACCTCTGAGGGGCACGATCACGATAAGCGGGTTACCACGCTGATGAAAATCCGCACACGCATGCTCGCCGCCATCAGTCACGATTTGCGAATGCCCATCACCCGGCTACGGCTCAGATCCGAATACACGAGAACGATGCGCAGGCGTGGAGACCTTGCACGACCAGATGCAGGCCACGCTGGAATCAGTGCTTTCATTCCTGAGCGGCGGCAACACGGCAAATCCGAAGGCAGCACGTCATGGTGCACCGGCACGCCGCTGCCGCAGCATCAGCCCTTCTTCGGATCGCCGCGCGTGTGTTGCAGCAGATTGTCGCGCAGCCTGACCACGCTCTTCTGCACGATCGGAAATTCGTCGCCGAGCCCGGTGGCTTCGACCAGCGACGCGTTGATCTCCTTGTCGAGCAGACGCCGGCCCGCTGCCGTCAGGCTCACCCGCACCTGCCGCTCGTCGGCGGGATCGCGGGTGCGGCTAATGTAGCCGCTCTGCTCCAGCTTCTTCAGGATCGGCGTCAGCGTGTTGGATTCCAGGAACAGCTTCTCGCCGAGTTCGCTGACGGTCTGCTCGTCCGCTTCCGACAACGCGATCATGGCGATGTACTGGGTGTAAGTCAGGCCGTACGCATCGAGGATCGGCTTGTAGGCGCGGCCGAAGGCCAGATTGGCCGAATAGACCGCAAAGCACAGAAAACTCGATAGTTTTCGGCCCTTTGTGTCGGCCTTGGAGGAACGGGTCACGGGCGTCTCCGGAGTTTGTGAAGTCCGGCCAATATAAATCGTATCCGATTAAATCGGAAGAGCTTGACATCGCCCGGCGCGGGGTCTATTTCAACGCGCATCCGATTAAATCAGATACGATCTATCTTCAATCCAAAGGAGTCAGCCATGACCGCCAATGCAAAGGTTCTCGTCACCGGAAATACCCATGTCACCGCCGGCCCGAACGGCGCCGCCCGCTCGCGCGACGGCTTCCTCGACGTCAAGCTGCCGCAGCCGCACCCGGCCGCCGAAAACCTGTTCGCCGCCGCCTGGTCGGCCTGCTACATCGGCGCGATCCAGCTCGCCGCCGGACAGCGCAAGGTCAAGCTTGCGAGCGAGCCCGAGGTCGACGCCGAGATCGACCTGAATCAGGCCGGCAGCGCCTTCTTCCTGAGCGCGCGCCTCAACGTGCACGTCCCCGGCGTCGAGCGCGAGGTCGCGCAGCAGCTGATCGAAGCCGCGCACGGCATCTGCCCCTACTCCAAGGCGGTTCACGGCAACATCGACGTCACGACCACTCTCGTCTGAACGATCACGTGGCAACTCCCGACGCGGGCCGGCCGCTCGCGGGCCCGCGGTCGGAGAGGCCAGAACGAAAATCAAGGAGATCAAGATGACCGGCAATCTGTTGAAGACGACACGCCTCCTCGCAAGGGCGGCGTTGATCGCTGGAAGTTTCCTGACGATTCCTACCGCGCAGGCGCAACAACCGGCAGGGTTCACGCGAACCGACCTGCAGCGTCACGACCTCAGTGCTCCCGGCCGTGAAGCCGTCCAGGTGCGTGTCGACATCGAGCCGGGCAAGGCATTCGGCCGACACACCCATCCGGGGGAAGAGATCATCTATGTGCTAACAGGCACGCTCGAATACGAAGTCGACGGCAGACCGCCGGCAACACTGAAGGCCGGCGACGTCCTGTTCATTCCCGCGGGCACGATCCATGCGGCGAAGAACGTCGGCAGCGTCACGGCCAGCGAGCTTGCGACCTACATCGTCGAGAAGGACAAGCCGCTGCTGACGCTGGTGAAGTGATCGATCCCGCCTGCTCGCCCCTCTCCTTGGGGCGAGCGCGGCGACAGACTCATTTCGTGCTCTGGACTTCAGGCTGGCGCGCCAACCGTGCGTTGAAGATCAGGAAGCTGATCGCGGCCATGATCCAGACGCCGATACCGCCATAAAGCATCACCCAGCCGAAACCGCTCGCCAGCGCCTGATGCACGATCGGGCCGGTCAGTTCCGGCGCGGATGCGGCATCGCCGGACGCGATCCGCTCGGCGAGGACACGGAGTTGCACGCCATCGAGCCCCGGCAGCACGGCCTTCAGGTGCGCGAGCACGCCGCTCGCCAGAATGAAGCCCATCAGCGCGATATTGACCGACAGCGAGACCATGCGCGCGCTCATGTCGATGCCGGAAGCCATGCCGGCCCGATCGCTCGAGACCGAGCCGGTGGTCGTGTTGGTAACCGGCGTGTTGGTGATGCCGAGGCCGATCCCGGCAAGCAGGCAGCCCGGCAGCATCGTCAGCCAGTCGGGCTGCGCGGCTGCGCTGCCGAACTTCATCAGCATGAATCCGGTGCCGATGGTGAACAGCCCCGCCGGGATGATCAGGCCCGGCTGGTAGCGCAGCGACAGGCGCTCGGCAAACGGCGGCATCACCAAGGTCGGCAACGTGTAGGCGAGCAAGGCAAGTCCCGCGGATACGCTGTCATAGCCGAGGCCGGCGTGAAACCAGATCGGCAGATAGATCATGAACGGCCAGTAGCTGAGGTTCATCGCCGCCGAGCCGACGATCGAGCCGGAGAACGCGGATATCCGGAATACCGAGAAGTCGAACATCGGCCGCCGGCTGATTCTCTCGGCAACGAGGAACGCAATGAAGCTCACCGCGGAGACGCCGAGGATCGCGAGCCCCTTCGGGCTGGCAAAGCCGAGATCCGGCCCCTGCGTGATGTAGAAGGCGAGACAGAACACTGCGAGCGACATCGTCACGATGCCGCCGACGTCGAGGCTGCTGGCCTTCGGGTCCTTCGATTCATGCACGCCGCCGATGGTGAGCACGAATGCGACGGCTGCGAACAGCACGTGGACGAGGAACACCCATTCCCAGCTCAGCACCGCGACCACGGCACCGCCGATGATCGGCCCGAAGCCGAGACCGATGCCGAAGATGACGCCCCACCATCCCCAGGCGACCGCGCGCAGGCGGCCACCCTGGAATTCGTGCGACAACACGGCGATCTGGCAAATCAAGAGCGCACCGCCGCTCAGCCCTTGCAGGAAGCGGGCAACGATCAGCATTTCCACGCTCGAAGCGACGCCGCAGATCAGCGACGTGATGCCGAACGCCGCGATCGCGACCAGGAAGATGCGCTTGCGTCCGTAGCGGTCCGCCACCGTTCCGATCGCCATCAGCACCGTCGTCACCGCGATGGTGTAGGCGTTCATGATCCATTGCAGCGCCTTGAAGTCGGCATGCAGCACCTGCTCCAGCGTCGGCAGGATCGCGGGGATGCTGGAAATCTCCAATCCGAACATCAGGCAGGCAAGGCATACGGCGGAGAGGACAACAGCGCCGCGGCGGCTCAGTTCAGTAGACATGATCAGGCCTTTTGTTGTGGCAAGCCAACGGCATACCGCACGCTGTTGCCAGGGTGCTGGCAGCAGCGTCGGTCGATCGACTCACGATGGTTTGAGGCAGCAGCGGCAGGAATCGGGTGGCCACGGCGCTTCAGGGCTCAAAGCTAGTGACGTCTTGAGCATTGGTGAATTGGATGACTAGATATTTCAGAGACAACAATTCCGGATGACTGACATGACCACGCTCGACATCGACGCCGTGAAGACCTTCGTGACCATCGCCGAGTTCAGGAGCTTCACCCGCGCCGCCGAAGCGCTCGGCACCACGCAAGGCGCGATCAGCGTCAAGCTGAAGCGGCTGGAGCGCCAGGTCGGCCACAGGCTGATCGAGCGGACACCGCGGCTGGTGCGCCTGTCGGCCCAGGGGGCCGAATTCCTTGCACCCGCGCGCGAGCTGCTCGCCGCGCATGATCGCGCCGTCGCCGGACTGTCGTCAGCCCGCCGCCGCTTTTCACTGGGGATCGCCACCCACGTCGGCGCCCCCGAACTTCCTACCCTGCTCGCCCGATTGAATGCACATGATCCCATGCTCACGATCGAGGTGCGCCTCGATGATGCCCGTGACCTGCTCGACACCTTCGATCGCGGAATGATCGACGCCGTGATCATTTTCCGGGAGGACGATCGCCGCGACGGCGTCGTTCTCGGCCCCGATCACTTCGGCTGGTTTGCCACGCCGAACTTTCTTCATCGCGCCGGAGAGCCGTTTCGATTGGCAGCATCATCACCCGCCTGCGGCATCCTCAACACCGCCACGCGTGCACTCGACGCAGCGGCACTGCCGTGGACCGAAACCTTCCTCGGTTGCGGCGCTTTTGCCGTCGCCGATGCGGTCTCGGCGGGGCTAGCGATCTCGGTGTTCTCACGCCGGGTGGCGCCGCCCGGCACAATCGAAGTGACCGAGAAGTTCGGCCTCCCCGCTTTGCCCCCATCCGAGATCATGCTGCTGTCGGCGTTGTCGGACGCCAGGTCGCGCGCGGCCTTGAAGACATTGGCAAGCGCCTTTCGCGAGCACCATCGTCCGCCGGCGAGCGCAGCGGGGAACACCCGAACCATCGCTGTCGCTGCCGGGTCCTGAACAACCAGTGGCGCGCAAGATCGCTTGCCGGCTAACGCGGCGCCCGGTCGGCGCGCCTTCCCTCGAACAGCGCGCGTTCCGACGCGAGCGCCTTGGCGAGGAAATCCAGCACGGCGCGCATCCGCGCGGTGCGCCTGAGATCGTCATGGGTCAACAGCCATAGCGCCGATCGCGGCTCGGCGAGCGGCTTCGACGCAAGCCGGCGCAGCGCGGGCGCGAGATCGCCGACATAGCACGGCAGCAGAGCCAGCCCCATTCCCGCCGCCGCGGCGTCGCGCAGCGTCGGAAGCGCGTCGACGCGGCAGGCCAAGCGCGCCGAAGGCAGGTTGTCGCGCATCCAGCCGGCGATCACGGTTCCCGCCAGCGCGTCATCGAGTCCGATCCAGTCATGTGCAGACAGATCCTTGCCGTTACGCCGGGCAAGATAGGCACGCGATCCGTAGACCGCATGGGCGATGTCGGCGACGCGCCGCCCCACCAGCAGCTCTGACGGCGCCGGTGTCGGCCGGACCGCGATGTCGGCCTCGCGGCGCGTCAGGTTGGCCATCGCATTCGAGACGATGATCTCCGGCTCGATCTCCGGATGCGCGCGGCGCATCGCGGGCAGATGCCGCATCAGCACCGCGCCGAGCGTATCCGTGGTCGTGATGCGGACCGGGCCCGACGGCCTGAGGTCTTGTCCCGCCAGCCTGCGCTCGAGCGCGAGAACCTCGTCTTCGAGCCGGGCCGCCGCCGCCGCTGCCGTCTCTCCGGCCGGTGTCGGCGCGTAACCGTCGCGGAAACGCTCGAACAGCCGCGTCCCGATCGCCATTTCGATCGTGCCGAGGCGGCGAAACACCGTCGAATGCGTGACGCCCAGCTTGCGCGCGGCGCCCGAGAGGCTGCCCTCGCGCGCGACCGCGAGGACGAGGCGAAGGTCATTCCAGTCGAGAGCGCTGTGCATATTTGCAAACTCATTTGGCAGCTTTGGATAATACCTTATCACGAGCGAACAGGCCATCTTCCGGACGTTGGACCGGCGCGCCGACGATGCAGAGGAGCTGGCAGGTGACAAGCGAAACCACCGAGACGTTGCAATTGCACGATACGCGGCCGGCAACGGCGGACCCGCGGCGATGGCTGGCGCTGCCGGTGCTGCTGACCGGCGCCTTCCTGCCGATCCTCGACTTCAACGTCGTCAACCTCGCGCTGCCGGCCATTCGCGACGATCTTGGCGCCACCTCGAGCGAGGTGCAGTTCGTGATTTCGGCCTATGCCGCGACCTATGCGGTGTTCCTCATCACGGGCGGCCGGCTCGGCGATCTGCTCGGCCGGCGGCGCATGTTCCTGACCGGTGTCGCCGGCTTCACGGTTGCGTCCGTGCTGTGCGGCATTGCGTGGTCACCGACAGTGCTGGTCGCCGGACGGATCCTGCAAGGCCTCACCGCCACCGTGATGGCGCCGCAGGTGCTCGCTTCGATCCGCGTGCTTTTTCCCGCGGCCGAACAGGGCCGCGCGCTCGGCTTCTACGGCGCGACGTTCGGCCTTGCCAATATCTGCGGCCAGGTGCTCGGCGGCGTGCTGGTCTCGGCGCATCCGTTCGGCCTCGCCTGGCAAGCGATCTTCCTGATCAACGTGCCGATCGGCCTCATTGCGTTCATCGGTGGCCTGCTGTACCTCGCCGACTCGCGCGCCGATCGTGCACAGCGGCTTGATATCGGCGGCGTCGTCCTGCTGTCGCTCACGCTCGGCCTTCTGGTCTATCCGCTGATCGAGGGCCGCGAATCCGGCTGGCCGGTCTGGATCATCGCGATGCTGCTGGCGTCTCCGCTGATGCTTGCGGCTTTCGTCCGCTTCGAGGCGCGGCTGTCCGCGCGCGGCGGCGATCCGCTGGTTGCCCTGCATCTGCTGCGCAACAGCGACTTCGTGATCGGGCTGGTGATGGCGCTCGCCTTCTACATGCTGTCGTCGTTCTATTTGACCTTCGCGGTCTACCTGCAAAGCGGGCTGCATTTTTCACCGCTGGCGGCCGGCCTCGCCACCCTGCCCTTTGCGACCGGCTTCTTCGTGAGCTCGCTGGTGTCGTCGCTGGTGATGCAGTGGCTCGGCGCGCGCACGCTGACCCTTGGGTTCGCGCTTCAGGTCATCGGCTTCGGCATCGTGATGCTGTCGGTCGGCGGAGTGCTGCCGCAGAGCGCTGAATTCGGCCTGATCTGCGGCGGGCTCGGCTTCGGCACCGTGATGCCGTCGGTCATCAAGGCGGTGATCGGCAGCATCGATCCGCGCCATGCCGGATTGGCGTCGGGCATGATGATCTCGACCTTCCAGATCGGCGCCGCCCTCGGCGTCGCCATCATCGGCGGCGTCTTCTATAGCCTGCTCGGGCCGCATCCGCAGGCCGATGACTACGCACACGCCTTCACCATCGCGCTCGGCTGCAACGTCGCGCTGCTGGCGCTCGGCGGCTGGCTGTCGCTATGGCTGCCGCGCGAGCCGGCGGCTTGAACCGAGACGAGGATAATTCCATGAACGCCACGTTGTACGACGCCTCCGTCCCGGTGTTCCGGCAGATGCTCGACGCGCTCGCCGATCTGCTGCATAAGGGCGAGTCCCACGCCCGCGAGCGTGGTCTCGATCCCGACGCCATGCTCGCGGCGCGGCTGGCGCCCGACATGCTGACGCTGGTCGGTCAGGTGCAACGGGCCAGTGATCACGCCAAGGGCGCCGCCGGGCGCCTCGCCGGCCTCGAGCCCCCGCCATTTGCCGACATTGAGCAGAGCCTCGTCGAAGCCCATGCCCGCATTTCGCGAACGCTCGACTATATCGACACCGTTCCGCTGCAAGCATTCGACCAGGCGGCGGAACGCATCATCACGTTGCCGTTCGGCGTCCCGCCAATGCCGGCAGCGCGCTATCTGTACGGCTTCGCGCTGCCGAGCCTGTTCTTCCACATCACCACCGCCTACGCCATCCTGCGCCATCGCGGCGTGCCGCTCGGCAAGCGGGATTTCCTCGGCAACTACCTGTCGAACTGATCGCTACTTCCTGGCGACCTCGCGAAGGGTGGTGTAGACCCACTCGGCGCCCTGCTTGATGGCCTCGACGCCGATCTTTTCGTCGTTGCCGTGCATCCGGCTCAGGATGTCGTCGTCGAGCGGATAGGGATAGATGCCGTAGACGGGTACGTTGCGCTCACGCCAGGCGGTGGCGTCGGTCCCGGCCTCGAACATGGTCGGCACCAGGACGGCGTCCTTCCAGACGCGCTTGGCGTTGCGCTCCAGCGCGGCATAGAGTTCGGTATCGACCGGCGATCCCGGCATCTTGCTCCGCATCAGATAAGCATCCCGCGCCTCCTGCTGCGTCAGCGAGCTCACGAGGCTGACCTCGATGCCGGGATCGGCGACCACGTGCTTGATCTCCGCAATCATCTGGTCGGTCGTCGTTCCCGGCAGCAGCCGCGTGTTCACGACCGCCTTGGCGTCGCCGGGGATGACATTGGGCTTGATGCCGGCGTCGATCATCGTGATCACCATGGTGTCGCGCAGCAGGGCGTGCAGCAGCAGGCTGTCCTTGGGATTGTCGGCGACCAGCTTCTTGCCGGCCGCCTCCAGCTCGCCCTGGTCCTTTGCGGCCAACAGCTGCCTGATATCGGCTGCCGTCTGTTCCGAGCTGATCGGAAGCAGGGCCTTGAAATAGGCTTCGGTCGCCGGCACCAGCTTGACGGCCGGATCGTGCAGCGCCAGCTTGGCCAATGCCGCGATCAGGCGGTCGTTGGCCATCGCGCCCGCCGGAAACGGCCGCGACGAATGGCCGGAGGGACCGGTCGCCCTCAGGGCGAACGTCGCCGAGAGCTTTTCCGCCGTCGTGACATTGATCTGGCGCACCGTGCCGTCGCGCTCCTGCAGCAAATAACCGCCTTCGTTCAGCGCGAATTCCGCGTCGATCTTGTCCCAATGGTCCTTCGCCAGCCATACCGTGCTGTATTGCCCCTGCTCCTCGTCGGCCTCGGCCAGGAAGATCACGTCGCGCGCCAGCGGCGTCTTCTCCTCCGCCAGTCGCATCACCGCGCTGGCGAACACAGCGAGCCCGCCCTTGAAGTCCATCGCGCCGCGCCCGTAGACGAAACCGTCCTTTTCCACGCCGGCGAAGGGTTCCACGGTCCATTTCTCACGCTCGACCGGAACGACGTCGGCATGCGCGGCGAGCAACACCGGCTTCTTCGAGCCGTCACCGCGCAGCCGCGCGACGAAATGCGCGGCCTTGCCGTTCGGGGCGACGAAGATGTCCACCTCGGCGCCGAGCGGCGCGAACTGCGACTTCAGATACTCGGCGAGCGCCCGCGTATCGCCCGGGCCATTCGATGTGTCGAATGAGATCAGCTTCTTGAGCAACGCAACCGTCCGGTCCCCATTCGGGTCCGCGACGGCAAGTCCGGTTCCAAAGAGGAAGACACCAGTGGCGAGCATCAAGGCGGCGAGGTTATTCCTGGTCTGCGACGTCACGTTTTTCTTCCTCCCGTTTTGGTAGACCATATCCTGCACGGCCGGCGTCAGGGAACCCTTCCGAACAGCAGTTTCAGCATGGCTGCCGCGACAAGAGTCGTCAGGGCGAGGCCGGTCGAGAGATAGAGCGCGCTCGCATCGCCGAACCGGTCGATCACGATCGCATAGGCCAACGGCGCTGCCGCCGGCAGGATGAAGCTCGGAACGATGAGCCGACCGACCAGCGTGCCGTAGCTGCGATGATCGAACAGGACCAGCGGCAGCGTTCCTCTTGTGATGGTCAGGATGCCGTTGCAGGCGCCGTAGAGCAGCGCGAAGGCGATCGCCATCTCCTTCGACGACCCGCTGAACAATCCTGCGATGAAAGAAAGCGGCATGATCAGGCAAGCCATCAGATTGAGCGCGAGCGGATCGAGCCGTGCGCCGAACAGCACCTCGCAGAGACGCGCTGCGGATTGCCCGATGCCGCGGAGCGTCGCGATCCAGACCGCCACAGTAACAGTGAGCCCGAGGCCCGAGAGCACCGCGATCATGTGCGCCGACATGCCGGCATTCAGGAAATTGGCGCCGGTCATAATCACGGCATAGAGTCCGCCCGCCGTCGCAAGCTGCCGGCGGCTGGCAGCGCGTGGTGGCTTATGTGCCGGCGCTGCGGAGCTCGGCACACCGGCAAACCGCTTGGTCGGAATCAGCAAGTGCAGCGGGATGGTCAGCAACACCAAGCCCGCATAGGCCAACACCGCGATGCGCCAGCCGAACTGCTCCGAGAGCGCATGGCCGAGCGGCCAGAACACGGTGGCCGCCAGACCGCCGAGCAGGGTGATCCCGGACATCGCGCGGCCCGCCTGCGGCCCACCGATCCGGGCCAACGCGGCGAACGCCGCATCGTACAGCGTCAGCCGCATGCCGAGCCCGAGAACGATCCAGGATGCGAAATAGGCGCCGATCTGATACGAGACCGCGAGACCGGCGCAGCCGAGCGCGTTGATCACGGCGCCTGCGACCATGACTTGACGGCCACCGCTTCTGTCCACCCACCTTCCCGCAAGGGGCGACGTCACCCCCATCACCAGCAGCGCCGCGGCGAATCCGCCATAGACGATGTCGCGCCCCCAACCGCGATCTGCTGATATCCGCTCGCCGAAGCCGCCGATCAGATAGTAGGTCGCTCCCCACGAGATCAGTTGAGCCAGCCCGAGGGCGGCCACGACGCGGCGGGCGATCACCGCGGCAGTTCTCGCTCCGCGGGAAGCGCCGATGCGCCCGGCCCCAGCGGCCGCTGCATCAACACAGTGTCGACCCATTGCCCGAGCTTGAAGCCGACCGACCTCAGCGTTCCGACCATCTCGAAGCCCATGCGACGGTGCAGCGCGATCGATCCGGCGTTGCCGCTGTTGCCGATCACGGCCAGCATCTGCCGCGACGGCCCGGCCTCGGTGCGCGCGATCAAAGCCCCGAGCAGCGCCACGCCGATGCCGCGACCGCGCAGCCCATCAGCCACATAGACCGAGTCCTCGATGGTGTGACGATAGGCTGGCCGTGGCCGATACGACGTCGCATAGCTGTAGCCAACCACGCGGCCTTCGAGCTCGGCGACGAGATACGGCAAGCCTGCCGCCAGCACGGCGGTCCGGCGGTCGCGCATCTCGTCGACCGTCGGCGGCACTTCCTCGAAGGTTGCCAATCCGTTGAGGACGTGATGGGCGTAGATACCCTGCACGTCGGTCATGTCGCCGTCCGCTGCGTCGCGGATCACGACGCCGTTGCTGCCTGCCGCCATCCTGTCTTCCTGCCTGAGCCGTCAATATTGCCCGAGCATGCGCCACGGCGCTATATAAGTGAAGCTTTGATTGGTTATACGATGCATAAGAGTTACTTTGATGAAGCGCCTTAACCTCGACTATCTTGAAAGCTTCGCTGTCGTGATCGACAGCGGCAGCTTCTCCGCCGCAGCCGAGCGGTTGCAGCTGACCCAGCCTGCGGTGAGCCTGCAGGTGCGCCAGCTCGAAAAGAGCCTGAACGCGACCTTGATCGAGCGGGTCGGACGACGGGCCAGGCCGACCGCCGCCGGCGCCGCCTTGCTCTCGCACGCGCATCAGATCAACGCCGCGGTGAGTTCGGCGGTCGACGCCGTCGCGCAGCAGACCACGGGAACGGCCGGCCGTGTACGGCTCGGCACTGGCGCGACCGCCTGCATCTTCTTGCTGCCGCCGATCCTGAAGGAGTTGCGCACTGCATTGCCGTCGCTCGAGATCACGGTGACGACCGGCAACACGGCAGAGATCGCGCGGGCGGTCGAGGACAACACGATCGACGTCGCGCTGGTGACGCTGCCGGTGTCGGGACGCAGCTTCGAGATCACGCCGATCATGGACGACGAGTTCGTGCTGATCGCGCCGCGCGACATGAAGCTGCCGGCGCGGATCACACCGCAGGTGCTCGCGAGCGGGCCGGTACTGCTGTTCGAGCCCGGTGGCAACACCAGGCGCACCGCCGACGAATGGCTGGCGCGCGGCGGCGTGTCGCTGAAGCCGCTGATGTCACTCGGCAGCGTCGAGGCGATCAAGGAGATGGTCCGCGCCGGCCTTGGCTGCGCAATTCTGCCCCGCATGGCAGTCCCCGCGAGGGCCGAGCAGCACGACCTGATCGTCCGGTCGCTGTCGCCCAAGCTCTACCGCCGGCTCGCGGTCGTGATCCGCCGCGACAAGCGCCTCGACCGCGGGCTGCGGCAGACGCTGTCGGCGCTGAAGGCGCTCTCTGCAAAGAGCAGCTAGGGAGGACGCGGCGTGTCCTCCCTGCTCGCCCCCATCACGTGGCGTTGCGCTCCTGCTCCGCGATCTTGCGGAACGCGGCCTCGCCGGCATCGGTGACCGCCGCCCACTTCGCATTCGGCGCGGCCTCGGCCTCGTAATTGTCGTGCCAGTTCCACCATTTGTAGGTCGGGCCCTGCGGATAGCCCTTCGGCGAGTCCTCCCAGAGCTCCTGGCGGCCGAACGGGGTGATGTCGAGATAGCTCCACACCGTGCCCATCGATTCATCGCCCCGGCTGTTGACGAGATACGTGCGGAAGATCCGTTCGCCGTCGCGGATGAAGACGTTATGGCCGTGCCACTCGGCAACGCCGAAATCAGCGTCGAAACTGTCGGTGATCGTGTACCACGGCATCTCCCACTCCATCCGCGCCTTCAGCCGCGCGATGTCGGCTTGCGGCGCGCGCGAGGCGTAGGCCAGCGTGGTGTCGCGCTGGTTGAGATGCGAGAGATGGCTGACCTGATCGGCGCCGAGCGAGCAGCCGCGGCAGCCGTGATCCGGCCAGCCGAACACGCCGGGCTCGAAGAACGCGCGGTAGACGATCAGCTGCCGGCGGCCTTCGAACAGGTCGAGCAGGCTCGCCTTGCCATTCGGTCCCTCGAACACATACGGCTTCTCGACCGCCATCCAGGGCATCCGCCGCCGCTCGGCGGCAAGCGCGTCGCGCGCGCGCACCTGCGCCTTTTCCTTCACCAGCAGTTCCAGGCGCGCCGCCTCCCATGCCTCGCGCGACACCACGGGCGGCGTCTGCATTGCCGCCAGCCCGCAGCGATCGTTTTCAGCCGATTTGCTCATGATGATCTCCATATTTCGAATTGGACGAACCCCGGCACCACTGCGCAGTTCCATTGCTGGCGGCCGTTCGTCATTGGCCATGCCGCAATCTGGCGCGGCGGCAGGCGATGGTGGGAGTGACAAGTGTGTCGGGATTCTCGCGCATGCGATCCGTCGATCGCCGATCTCGTTGCATAATGCTTGCACTATGCAATTATCTGTGAGAACCTGAGGCCATGAAACAGACGGCCCACGCTGCCGAAGATGGCCTGAAGCTGAGCAGCTGGCTGCCTTATCGCCTGTTCCTTGTCGCGGCCCAGGTCGCCCGTCCGCTCGAGAGTTTCTACAGCGAGACGTTCGGACTGAGCCAGGCCGGCTGGCGCATCCTCGCCGTCATCGCCGAACGCGAAGCCGCCAATGCCGCGGAGATCGGCCGCGCCTGCGCGCTCGATCCGTTCGCGACCAGCCGCGGTATCGGCCAGCTCAAGGAGCTCGGCTTTGCGGTCCGACGTGCCGGCAAATCCGATCGCCGCTTCGCCGCCGTCAGCATCACCCGCAGCGGCCGGACTGCCTTCAACCGCATCGCCTCACTCGGCAGCGCGATCGAGGCGCGGCTGCTGGCCCGCCTGTCGCAGAGCGAGCGAACGACACTCGATTCCGCACTCACCCGGCTCGAGGGCGAGAGCGCGCGGATCGACGCGGGTGGCTGGCGCGCGCTGCTCGACGACACCGGCGCACCATGACGGCCGCGTTGTTCGCGTTGACCGCACTGCTCTGGGGCGGCGGCGCGCTGGCAACCGCGATGCAAGCGGGCGTGACACCGGCGCCATGGTCGGTCGCCCTGCGCATGGTGCTGGCAGGTGCTATCCTGTTCGGCTACGGCCGGCTGCGCGGCGTGCCGCTCGCGATCCCGCGCCAGGACCGGCCGGCGGTCGCGTTGCAGGGCCTGCTGTTCTTCGCGATCGCCTTCATCTCCTTCTATGAAGCGGCCGCGCGCATGCCAAGCGGGCTGGCGGCCCTGGTGCTCTCGACATCGTCGCTGTTCGCAGCCGTGATCGCGCGCGCCGCGCTCGACGTCCCGATCTCCTCCGGCTTCGTCTGGGGCGCGCTGTGCGGCATCCTCGGACTTGCGATCATCTTCCTGCCAGGCGTCACCGCACAGGGAACTGCGTCGCTGGCGGGTTTCGCCTGGGCGCTCACCGCCGCGATCGCAACCGGCGCCGGGACGACGGTCGGTGCGCGCAACCAGCGCGCCGGACTTCCCGTGGTCTCCGTGCTGGCCTGGGGCGCCTTCGTCGGCGCCGCCGCGAGCGCGCTGTGGGCGATCGCGACGCGCGCGCCATTCGCGGCCGACTTCTCGCTCTCCTACGCAGCGAGCTTTCTCTATCTTGCCGTCGCCGCGTCCTGCATCACCTTCATGCTCTACTTCGAGCTGGTGAGCCGGCTCGGCCCCGGCCGCGCCGCCTACACGCTGGCCCTGGTGCCGCTGGTCGCGCTCGTACTGTCGGCGCTGTTCGAGCACCTCGCGCTGGGCTGGCCGGTGCTCGCCGGCGCCGCCGCGATCCTGGCCGGCAATGTGCTGGTGCTGGCGCGAGCGTAGATTGCGGCGCCCGGTCGCGCCGCCATCGCAATTGACGCGCGGCATATATCTGACTAAAGTCAGATATATGCTCGACCCCGTTGCCCGCGTCCGCCGCTTCAACCGTGCCGTCACACGCGCCGTCGGCGCGCTCGACAGCTCGTTCCTCGGCCGCGGCCGGCCGCTCGGGGCGGCGCGCGTGCTGAACGCGATCGGGCATGGGCGCACTGACGTGGGCGAGATCAGGGATTACCTCGGGCTCGATTCCGGCCTTATGAGCCGGTTGCTGCGCAGCCTCGAGGACGAGGACCTGATCACGACCGCGGCACATGGCGACGATGCGCGCCGCCGCATCGCAAAGCTCACTTCGGCCGGCAAGCGCGAGTTCAACGCCTACGAGGCGCTCTCCAACCGGCAGGCGACCGACTTCCTTGGCCACCACACCCAACGCGAGGCGCTACTGGCGGCGATGGATCTGATCGCCTCGGCGCTCGGACGCGACGGCACGTCGCTGGATGAGATCGACCCGCGGAGCGAGGAGGCGCGCTATTGCCTCGGCGAGTATTACGCCGAGTTGGCGCGGCGCTTCAAACAGGGCTTTGACGTCAAGCTGTCGCGCGACCCGGAGGCCAAGGACATGGTGCGCCCGCGCGGCAGCTTCATCGTGGCGATGTCGGACGGCCTGCCGCTCGGCTGCGTCGGGCTGAAAGGTGGTGGCCGCGAATACGCGGAGATCAAGCGGCTGTGGGTCGCACCCGCCGCGCGCGGCCTCGGCATCGGCCGCCGCCTGATGGACGCGGCCGAACATGCCGCGCGCGAGCTCGGCATCGCACTGCTGCGGCTCGACACCAACAGCGCGCTGGCGGAGGCCGGCCAGCTCTACCGCCGAACCGGCTGGACCGAGATCCCGCGCTTCAACGACGACCCCTACCCCGATCTGTTCTTCGAAAAACATCTCTGAGCAGGGCGCCGGGTGCGGGGTTGCCATGTTGTCCGGCGCGATGTGCTGGCCTAAGACACCGGGATGACCATTTGCCCCATCGTCCGCTATCCCGATCCACGGCTGGCGCTGCCCGCCGAGCCGGTGACCCTGTTCGACGACGCGCTGCGCGAGCTGGCGCAGGACCTGCTCGAGACCATGCGCGCCGCGCCCGGCATCGGCATCACCGCGCCGCATATCGGCGTGGCGCTGCGCGTCGTGGTGCTCGAGCTCGACGCGCGTGAGGGGCCGCGGACCTATGTCAATCCGGAGATCATCACCGCCTCGGACGCGATGATCCTGCACAAGGAGGGCAGCGTCTCGATGCCCGGCGTCACCGACGAGGTCGAACGCCATGCGCGAATCCGCATCCGTTATCAGGACACCGACGGCAACGCGCAGACCGAGGAGTCCGACGGCCTGCGCGCGGTCTGCCATCAGCACGAGATCGATCAGCTCGATGGCATGTTCTGGATCAGGCGGCTGTCGCGGTTGAAGCGGGAGCGCCTGATCAAGCGGTTCGAGAAGATGTCGCGCGGTTAAGCCGACTTCACCCTCCCGCCATCAGATCCTTCGCCAGCGCCATGTAGGCCGGCAGCGTCACCGGATCGTTGGCGGCATTGCCGGCCATCGGGTGCGAGGCGTAGCGCGCGATCACCATCTCGGCCCTGGGATCGATGTAGATTCCCTGGCCGTGCACGCCGCGCGCCATGAAGGCGCCATGCGCATTGTGCGTCACCCACCATTGGTTGCGGTAGGAGGCGCCGGGCAGCGTGGTGTAGCCGGCCGGCTTGAACTTCTCGGGATCGCCGCCGCGCGCGATGTCCTCGACCACTTGCGACGGCACGATCTGGCGGCCATTGAAGCGGCCGTGGTTGCGGATGGTCTCGCCGAAGCGGGCCAGATCGCGCAGCGTGGTCGACAGCCCGCCGCCGCCGCTTTCGGTGCCGATGCGGTCGACGTGATAGTGCGCGTCCTCCTCCGCGCCCATCGGCGCCCAGATCCGCTCGGACAGCAGATCCGACAATTTCATGCCGCTGGCGCGCCTGATGATCCAGGCCAGCACGTCGGTGTTGACGGTCTTGTAAGCGAAGGCCTTGCCGTGCTCGCCCTGCTTCTGCTGCGCGCGGAGGAAATCGAAGATGGTGGTCGCGCCCTCATAGCCCGGCGGTATCGGCGCCATGCCGTTGGCGCGGCGCAGCCCCCAGACGTCGGAATTCTTGTCAGTATAGACCTCGGTGTATTTCAAGCCCGTAGTCATATCCATGACATCATGCACGCGAGCATCGCCGAACGCGCTGGCCTTCAGCTCCGGCACATAGTCGGTGACCGGCGCCTGCGGATCGATCTTGCCCTCGGCGATCAGGATGCCGGCGAGCGTGCCGGTGAACGATTTGGTCACCGACATCGCGATATGCGGCTTGTGCGGCTTCAACGCGCCGAAATAGCGCTCGTAGATCAGTCTGCCCCGGTGCAGCACGGCGATGCCGTCGGCGTAGCTGTCCTCGAGCATGCGCGCAAAAGTCTGCGGCCGGCCGTCCATCGTCACCGACGCCGACGCGCCGATGTCGTGATCTTCGCGCGGCAGCACGGACGCCGGCCCTGCCCCGCGCCAGACGTTCACCGTCGGCACCAGCTGGCGGATGTTGCTCCAGGCCCAGCGCAGCTCGGGGAAGCTGCGGAACGAGCCGTTCTGGAAGGTGATGGTCTTGTCCTGCGGCGGCGGAAAGCCCTGCATCCAGCCGAGCTCGTTCGGATCGGTCTCGGCGGCGGTGAGAGTTTGCTGCTGATTGGCGGCTGCGACGGACATCAAGGTTGGCTCCAGGGCTGCAATACGAATTTCGTATCACGCGCGGGCTACGACCACATCCCGCGTTTGCGCCGGGGGTGATCGTCGCCGCGAGCGCATGCCGGCGCCAGGATTTCCGGCACATGGATTACCCTGCGGCCGCCCGCTCGATCGCGGCGATGTCGATGTTCTTCATCGTCATCATCGCCTCCATCGCGCGCCGCCCGGCGGCGCGATCGGCGCCGTTGATCAGTTCGAGCAGCCGCAGCGGCGTGATCTGCCAGGTGAAGCCCCAACGATCCCGGCACCAGCCGCACGGCAATTCCGCGCCGCCGTTGGTCGTCACCGCGTTCCAGTAGCGGTCGGTCTCCTCCTGGCTGTCGGTCAGCACCATGAAACTGACCGCCTCGTTCGGCACGTAGTTGGAACCGCCGTTCAGCCCGACGAAGCGGCGGCCGAGCACGGTGAACTCGACCGTCAATTCGTCGCCCTGCCCGATGCCCGGGATCGGCGAGACATGCCCCGCATCAACGTGGCTGTCGGGAAAGGTCGCGGCGTAAAACTCCGCCGCTTCGCGCGCCTTGCCCTGGTCGAACCACAGGCATGTGACGAGATCGGTCATGTGCGGTCTCCTTGTTTGCGCGGAGGACGATTGGCGACGACGGCAACCGACAGGCCGACGAAAATAATCGCGGGAAATCCGTTTGTCGCAACACCGCCTCTACGTGCACCACTGTCGTCCTGGCGAAGGCCAGGACGACGGCGGTGGATCAAGCTCCTCAGTCGCGCGATACGGACAATCCCGCGAGCAGCGGCGCGTACGCGGCGAGCCTGCGCGATACGAACTCCGTGAACAGCCGCACGCGCTTGGTCTTGCGTGTCTCTCCCTGGGTGAGGAGCCAGAGCGTGCCATGCATGTGCAGGTCGGTGCCCGGCACCCTCGCCAGCAGGGGGTCGGCGTCCCCGGCGAAGCACGGCAGTGTCGTCATCCCGAGCCCTTGCCGAACGGCAGCGATCTGCGCCTCACCGTCCGTGGTCCTGAATGGAACCCCCGCGGTACGAACCTCACCCTCGCGGGCCCAGTCCGGGATGCCATGCATGCTGATGACGATCCACCTGACGGGATCAGGCGCGCCCGCGCGCCACGCGGCCAGTCGATCGCGCGACATGTAGACGCCGCCGAACAGATCCGGCCCCTTCAGGCCGTGAAGATTGAGCGGCAGGGTCTTGCGGTCGTAGACGACACGGATCGCGACGTCGGCCTCTCGATTGGTCAGATTCGCCAGCTCGCCTGACGACAGGATTTCCATCTCGATGTCCGGGTGCAAACGCGCGAAATCGGCGAAATCCGGCATCAGCAGGTGTGTCGCGAGGGTCGGTGCCAGCGTCACCCGCAGAAGCCCGCGCACGCCCTGGTCGCGACCGAAGACGCGCGTCTGCAGCTGGTGCGACGACGCATCCATCTGGTCCGCGAACTCGAGGACCTCTTCGCCCGCAGCCGTCAGCCGGTAGCCCGAAGGCAGCTTTTCGAACATCTGCGCCCCGAGACGCTCCTCGAGCTGGGCGATGCGTCGCAGCACGGTCGAGTGATTCACCCCGAGGTGCTCGGCGGCAGCCCGCACCGAGCCGCCGCGCGCGACGGCAAGAAAATAGCGAACGTCATCCCAGTCGATCATGGTGCAATCCGGCACCGCATGGTGCGCCTTCCAAGCCCGCATCTAACACATCGAACGGCAATACGGGCGGCCATCATAGCCTATGCCGACGAGCGCGGCCCGGTTCCGAGCCGCAGATACCAATCGTCACGACTGGCGTCAGTCGTCCAGCCGGATCGATTTCGCACCACCGATGTGCGCGCTTCCGCACTCAACGCCTGACTGCGGCGGACCCATGTTGGCGTTCTCGGGGGCATCCCCGAACGAAGGCGAAGCTCGAAGGAGAAGTCATGGGAAAGCTTGAAGGTAAGGTTGCAGTCGTCACAGGTGGATCGAGCGGCATGGCGCTGGCGAGCGCCAAGCGGTTCGTCGAAGAAGGCGCCTATGTTTTCATCACGGGCCGGAGGCAGGAGACGCTCGACGCGGCCGTCAGGCTGATCGGCCGGAACGTGACGGGCGTGCGCGGCGACGCGGCCAATCTCGACGACCTCGACCGCCTGTTCGATACGGTGAAGCGGGAAAAGGGCAGGATCGACGTCCTGTACGCGAGCGCCGGCATCGGCGAAGCCGTCCCATTGGGCGAGATCAGCGAGCAGCATTTCGATGCGGCCTTCGGCCTGAATGCGCGCGGCACGCTGTTCACGGTTCAGAAGGCGTTGCCGCTGTTCAACGACGGCGGATCGATCTTCATGACCGGGTCAGTTGCCTCGGTGAAGGGTTTTCCTGGTTACGGCGTGTATGCGGCGAGCAAGGCGGCATTGCGCTCATTCGCGCGCACCTGGCTCAACGAACTGAAGGGCAGGAATATCCGGGTGAACGTGCTGAGCCCGGGGCCGATCGCCACACCGATGCAGGACCAGGTCCTCACCGAAGAGGCGAAGCGGATGTTCGAATCCCTGATCCCGCGGGGAACGATGGGGCGTCCCGAGGAAATTGCCGCGGCCGCGCTGTTCCTTGCTTCTGACGAGTCCAGCTTCGTGAATGGGGTGGAGCTGTCTGTCGACGGCGGCTTCTCAGCCATTTGAAGGCGGACAATCAATATCAACACGGATCGGAGAAGCATCATGAGCTACGCGATTATAGGATTCGGCAAGATCGGCCAGGCTCTTGCCAAGGCGTTCGCCCGCAAGAACATCGACGTGACCGTCGCAAGCCGCCGGCCGCCCGAGGCGTTGGCGCCGCAGGCCCAGGCGATCGGCCCCACGGTTGTCGCCAGATCGCTGCGGGACGCACTCGCGGCCGACACGATCATCCTGGCTGTCCCGTTCGAGGAGCATCGCGAGGTCGCGAAGGCGCTGCCGGACTGGCAAGGTAAGACGGTGATCGACGCGATGAACGCGTTGCTTCCGCCTGAGGAGCTTGACGGTCTTCCGTCCTCCGCCTTCGCCGCGAAGGCGTTCGCCGGCGCCAGTTACGTGAAGGGCTTCAATCACCTGATTGCGGCGAAGCTCGCTGCCGATCCGATCGTCGAGGGCGGCCACCGGGTGGTCTTTCTGTCTGGTGACGACGACGACACGATCGCCCCCGTGGCGGCCCTGGCGAAGCAACTCGGGTTCGCACCCGTCAAGCTCGGAAAGTTCAACGAGGGTGGCGCGCTCGTGCACGCACGCGGCCGCGTTTGGGGCCCGCTCATCTTCCAGGATTTGTTCAAGAAGGAGCCGTGATCGGCGTATGGGCGCCATTCGAAGTGTGGCGAGACGCCCTGCCCGCGCAGGATAAACAGCGCGCAGTTCGGTTCAACGGTTTCAAACAGCGTCAGATATGACACGGCGTGCTCTTGACCAGCCCTGTGCGCTCGGCCAACTCAGCCAAGGTCAAGGCGCTGTCGCCCCGACGAAAGGCCGTCAAGACTGCTAGCGCCCGTTCGGCCGCTGATACCCCCTTGAGTGCGGGCGGCTTCTTCTCGCTCTGTCTCGCCATCTCAAATCCTCATCTTTGCTTCTCCTACGTCATTCTCGTACCGGTTTGAAGGGCGATGTCCGCGCAGTTGAGAGCGTCGAGGCGAAACCTGCTGAGGAGACAGCCGGCAGAGGCCGCGGACTGCGCCCGAGAAGATTGCAATTTTCATTCAGCACGGCTGGAAGAGCGCCGTGTCGGGGCGGTACGCGCAACGACGGCAGCGTCCTATTGCTGAGACCAGCCCCGCCCTTTTGGCGATCAGGTACGCCGCAGTACTCCGCCAGCGAAAAGCGCGTGGAACCCCGACCTCGATCAGTCTAAGCCAGTGCGCGATCTTCAGCGTCTGCAACGAAGCCGAAGCAAGATCATCAAGAAGTTTGGATTACACCATGACCACGCCCATCGCTCACTTGCCTCCCCGCGTCAGATACTGAGGGCCGCTGAGCGCCGAGAGCTGTCGCTCGGGTGGGGCAGCTAACGACCAACGACCCAGCTCTATATCCGAAGAGAGCATAGCGACGAGCTTAGCTCCTAGGACTTACCAACGTCCGCCGCCCCGGCACGAAGAAACAGGCTAACGCTGGCAAGTAGAGGCGGTACTATGAAGCACCACACGCTGAACTTCGCGTACAGCAAGGCCGCACCCGCGCAACCAACCGCGAACGCTACGATATTGATTGACATGCGCGCCAATCGACTCTCGGGCGCGCCTGCATCCGGCTTGGGCCCCTGCAGCATGTCCGCAAGATCAATCATCACCTGCGTCGTCGTTCCGGTCATCAATGTTGACGGAGGTGCGCTGCCCAGATGAATACGGTGAGCCGCATTCTGAATAGCCATGGCGGCGACCAGCACCATACCCGTGAAGACTGCCGGCCCGGCGTCGCCGTTGGTGAAGGGCCCGAAATGAATCGCGAGCACCGCACCGATGAGCAGGAGCGCAAACTTAACCCCAAGAACCACCTTCAGCGCCGGCAACCGGCGCCGCAACAACGCGCTGCTGAGCAGTCGTGCAAGGATGACAACGAGGCAGAACACCGGCAGCGCAAGCAGCTTGGCTACAGCGCCTGACGTGCCGAGCACCAGCGATGCGCCGAGCGTCACGAAGTTTCCGGTGACATGCGCGGTGAACAAGCCTTGCAGGGCAAGAAAACCGGCCGTGTCGACGTATCCCGCGTTGAGGCTGAGCACCAGCGGTAGCAGCGGACGAAACAGGTCTCGGGTCATGAACGTTCCTTACAGCCCATATTTGAGCTCGATGCCGAGATAGTTGCTGTCATGGCCGCCAGCGCGCAAGATGGTATCGCCGACCTTGTAGTGCACGGCCTCGACCGCGCCGGTGAGATGCGCGTCGAACCGGTAGTCGGCCCGCAATTGCGCGTAGACGCCGGACCATGCCGAGCCCGTACCCGCAGTGTTGGCCACAGGGATATTCGGCTGCACGTAGATCGCATCAGCTGTGGTTTCGCGCCACTGCAGCCCCGCCGCAACCATGATGGACAATGCTGCCACAGGATTCACCGTGAGCGACGGCTTGAGATGGATCAGATTGGTGTAGCCGGTAAATCCGGCCAATGTGAAGTAGTAGCCGTTGGGAAACAATGGGTTGAACGTGCCGATAATGTTATCGCCGGGATGATGATCGCCGGACGCCGCGTCGAACTGCAGTCCTATCCGCGGATTCCATGCGGCCTGTTCGAACGTATAGCCGGCGCGCGCTCCGACGCCCCAGGCCCGGATGTCCTTGGCGCCGACCGTGCCGAGTTGGCCCATTCCCTCGAGATCCCAGTCGATTTGCTGCCACTTGCCGGCGAAGCGAGCGTCGAAGACGTGACGTTTCTCGTCGCCGCGGGCGTCAAGGAAACGGACATTGTCTCGTCCGTAGTAAGAATAGTACGCGGAGAGCTCGTCCTTGCCGAATACCAGCCGCTCCACACGCAGCGTGTGAAAGCGAAAATGACTGTTTGATGTGTCGTCGAATGGATGAACGTCATAGTACTGCACCGGCTGACTGACGAAGCCGATGAAGCGCCATTGTCCGGTCTCCCAATCCGCCCAGGCGGCATCGAATGACTGACGTACGTTCGGTCCGTCGCGAGATGACACGAAGCGTTGCAGATCGAAGGCGAAGTCCTGACGGCCGACCCGCGCTTTGAACGTACCATCGGCGGTCGCATTGACGTAGGCAAGATAGGCGAGCCGCAGGTCGACCCGGTCCTGATCGACTGGCGTGATCACATTCTTGTCGAAGGCGCGGTCATCCTCGAACTGCAGAAACATCTGCCAATGCTCGTCGAAGTGAAAATCGGCGTGCAGTTGCAGGCGCTGGATCAGATAGTTGTCGGCCTTGTTGCCACTCGTGCCGAACGCGTTCGCGTCAACGTGTTCGAAGCGTTCGCGCAGCGTCATACCCAGCGAGACGAAGCTCTTGGGATCGCCAGGCATGAGCGGAATGTACTTGATCGGATCGAAGAAATCGGTTCGGAGCGCGGGGTTGGCCAGCACAGACCAGTCCTCTTGCCAGCGGTTCATCCCGATTGTGGGCCGCACCGGCGTCGCATCGTCAGCCAACGCCGGCATGGCACAGAGACAGGCGGCGAGCCCCGCCGCCATGTCAACAAGTCTGTTCGCCTTTGCCCTCACAATCGACACATGCCTCACCGTTCGCGGCTCCGACGAAGCTAAAGGCCGCCGTCGTACTGCGCTGCAGAACGAACGCTCCTATTTAGCCGCGGCGTGGATTTCGGCGACATAGCCGCCCGGAAATTTAATCATCGCCGATTGGCGGTGGTCCGCAACGAAAGGCTCGACCAGCACCGTCGCACCCGCCGCCTTTGCCTTGCCGATGGTTTCACCCAGATCGGTCACTTCATACCCGGTCAGTTCGCGGCCGTAGGGGTACGGCAAGTGCCCGTCGGTGGCGACCACTGTCACCTTGCCAAATGCCGATTCAACGCGGATGCGCCGATAGGTATCGTTTGGACGGCCAATCTCGATCCCCGGAGCGCGGGTTTCGTCTGACAGTTTCTTGCCTTGGGAGAACCGCAGGAAGCTGCGCACGAAGGCGTCAGCGCGGTCTCGCGAGACGTAGACCCGGTTCTCCGGAACGGTCTGGAACGCGGCATAGTTTGGCTTCGTCGTGTGCCAATATAGCTGCATGTTGACGCCACCCGGCCACTGGATCACCACGTCGCGCCCGATCGGATCGGGAAAGGGTGCAACCAGCACATCCGCACCAGCCGCCTGCGCCGCCTTCACGGCGGCATCAATGTCAGTGACCAGGTATCCGGTGCGCTCGGCGCCGAACGGGTACGGAATCGGCGTCTTGAAGCCAAACAGCGAGACCGTACCAACCGGCGTCTGCAGGAGCTGTGACGTCGCGCTACTCGGCGTCGGCGTCACGGTCGCTACAACCTGCTTGGTGCTCTGACCGCCGAAGGTCGCCAGGAAGCTTTGCACGAACTTGTCGACGTCCTCGAACGCGACATAGACATGGGTCGTGTCATATTGCGGTGCGACACCGTAGACCGTACGGGGAGCCGCCTCGCGCGCGTGCGCGATCTGCGGTAGCGACAAGCATGCTGCAAACATCAGGCTAGCAAGGGTTTTGGACGAGATCACGAGGCACCTCCTCAAGGCAAAGTCGAAAGCGGATCGGATCACGCAGGCCGATTCTTGGACGCAATCATAGCGACCAAAATCAATCCCGCGATCAAGCCGAGATGTTCGAAAAACGCGTTAAGCGCCATGAAGCGCGGATGACCATCAAGGGCCCAGAAGTTGTTCGCCGTCAGCATTGCCACAGCCGTCAGCACGCCCAAGCCGCCTGCGCCGAACCAGACCCAGCGACCGGCCAGCACCAGAGCCGAGCCGCCCAGTTCGACGATGATGGCAAGGCTTGCCCACAGCCAACCCGGACGCAGCGCGAAATGCTCCTGCTCGGCGATCGCACCGCTGAAGTCGAGCAACTTCGTAACCCCTCCGATCAGGAAGGCCGACACCAGCGCGAGGCGCACCACAGGCCAGAGCCACGGCCAGCCTAGAATGCCGCGAATCAGCCGCGGCGTATCGACATGGGTGGGCATGTCAGACCGCCCAGCAGGCGCAGCCAAGCGCGCCCCAGAACGACTTGAGGTCGGACGCCGGAATCCGGCTCGTCCAGGCCCGGGCGTGATCATGGCCATGCACCGAACATTGGCTCGCACAGTTGCAGGCGCTGAACGCCATCCGTGACGCGGTCGTCGCTTGCTGATCCGAGGCTCCCCAGGCGGCGTAACCGCCAAAGCTGCGAACCGGCGACCAGTCCGGCATTGCCGGCGGCGGGACGGCTTCGTCGAGCGACTTGAAGTCGCCGGCGCCATAGACCACCTTGCCGCCAACGATGGTGAGATCGCTCGCCATATCGGCGATTTCGGCCTCGGCGCAGGAGAAGTAGTCGCGGTCGGGCACGATCAGATCGGCGAAATGCCCCACCTGGATGCGCCCTTTCCTGCCCTCCTCGTTGGAAAACCAGGTGACGTTCTCGGTCCACATCCTGAGTGCCGTTTCGCGGTCCAGGCAGTTGCGTTGCGGCGTGATGCGAAGCCCGCCGACCGTCTTGCCGGTGACAAGCCACGCAAGTGAGACCCAGGGATTATAGGAAGCAACACGGGTCGCGTCGGTGCCGGCCGACACCTTGACTCCCTTGTCGATGATCTTTTTGACCGGCGGCGTGGCCTCTGCCGCACCAAACCCGTAACGCTCGACAAAATACTCGCCCTGATAGGCCATGCGATGCTGCACGGCGATACCACCGCCGAGCGCCGCGATGCGGTCGATAGACTGGTCGGAGATGGTTTCGGCGTGATCGAAGAACCAGTGCAGGCCGTCAAGCGGCATGTCCTGATTGACCCTCTCGAACACATCGAGCGCACGCGAAATCGTCTCGTCATAGGTCGCATGCAGCCGCCACGGCCATCTGTTCTGGACGAGCACACGGACGACCTCTTCCAATTCGCCTTCCATCTCGGGTGGCATGTCCGGTCGTGCGACGCGAAAATCCTCGAAATCGGCCGCCGAGAACACCAGCATCTCGCCCGCGCCGTTGTGGCGGAAATAATCCGTACCCTGCTTGTACTTAGAGGTCCGGGTCCAGTTCAGGAAGTCGTCCTTCTCGCCCTTTGGCTTCTGGGTGAACAGGTTGTACGCAAGGCGGATCGTGAGCTGTCCCTGATCCGACAGTTGCTGGATGACTGCGTAATCCTCTGGATAGTTCTGGAATCCGCCGCCCGCATCGATCGCGCCGGTGACACCGAGCCGATTGAGCTCGCGCATGAAATGGCGGGTCGAATTGACCTGGTAGTCGAACGGCAGCTTGGGCCCCTTTGCCAGCGTCGCATACAGGATGTTGGCGTTCGGCTTCGCCAATAGCAGCCCGGTTGGGTTGCCCCTGGCGTCGCGCGTGATTTCGCCCCCCGGCGGCTCCGGCGTCTCCTTTGTGTAACCGACAGCGCGCAGCGCGGCCGCATTCAGCATCGCCCGGTCGTAAAGGTGCAGGATGAAGACCGGCGTGTCCGGTGCTACCGCATTGAGCTCGTCAATGGTCGGCAAGCGCTTCTCGGCGAACTGGTGCTCGGTGAACCCACCGACGACCCGCACCCATTGCGGCGGTGGCGTGATCGCGACCTGCCTCTTAAGCATGGACATCGCGTCGGCGAGCGACCGAACACCGTCCCAGCGCAGCTCCATGTTGAAGTTGAGGCCGCCCCGGATGATATGGAGATGATTGTCGATCAGCCCGGGCAGAACACGGCGCCCCTTGAGGTCGATAATCCTTGTTTCCGGACCGGCAAGCTTCATGACGTCATGATCGCGCCCCACGGCGGTGAACAGGCCGTCCTTAATCGCAACCGCGCTCGCAGTCGGATTCGATCGATCAAGCGTCGTGAAGAGACCGCTATGGAAAATCGTGTCAGGAGCGCTCATGAGGTCTTCTCCGCGGTGTCCGTGGTAGCCTTGCCCTCGCCGGCGTGCCGCCCGGGCAGCATTCCGAACATGTGAGGCGCGCACTTCGCTTGCCGCCATGCAGCCGCAAGGCCTTCGCCCGTCATCATCTGCCTGGCGACGGGCACGATCTGCTCACCGGCTAGAATGCCGAGCAATCCGACCAGCGCCACCAAGGGTGGCGCCGGGGAGCGCACGTTGAGAAGACTGTAGATGACGCCGACCAGGAGGCCTGCACCAAGCGACAACAGGTAGATTCTCATGTAGCTCGCTCCCCGGCGTGCGTCGCCTTAATGTCCTTCCGACGCACCGAACATGGACTTGGCGTAAATGATGCCGAGGCCGTAGGCGCCGCCGTGCCGCTTCGCGATCCCTGTGGTCATCTCGTAGGTTTCGGTTCGCGCCCAGTCTCGTTGCAGTTCGAGCAGATACTGCAACGACGTCATCGGCCGGACGCCCGCCTGAATCATGCGCTCCATGGCGCGTTCATGGGCTTCCGTTGAGACATCACCGCAGGCGTCCGCGATGGCATAGACCTCAAATCCCTGGTCGAGCGCGGACAGCGTCGGTCCAACGATGCAAACCGAAGTCCAGAGGCCGGCAAACACCAGGCGGTTCTTGCCGATCCGGTTGACCTCCTTGATGACATTTTCGTCTTCCCAGGTATTCATGGAGGTGCGGTCGATCATCTTCTGGCCGCCAAAGGCCGAAACGATCTCGCCGAACATCGGCCCGGAGAAGCTCTTTTCGGCAACCGTCGTGAGAATGGCGGGCACCTTGAAGCCGGCCGCGGCTTCCGAGATCAGCGCAGCATTGGTGCGAAGATTGACCGCGTCGATCGACTTGGTTGCGAACGACATCTGAGACTGAAAATCGATCAGGATCAGAGCGTGATTGCTGGGACTGAGCAGCCCTTTTCCGGGAGTCGCTTTGGCATTGATCGACATGATGGCTCCTTTTCGTTTGGAAGGTTTGGTTGGGGCTCGCCGCCTCGCTGACGCTCAAGTCAGCGAGGCGATGGTCGCGCCAGATGATGGGAAGCGTCGCCAGGCGAGGAAGCCGAGAACGCCGAAGAGGACGAGCCCGGCGACTTGCGCGACCGCGAAAGGCGGTTCGCTTTGCGTTGGTGCCAAAGCATGCAAGATCGTGATCTTTTGGAACGACTGCGCGATTGCCACGAAGACGTTGAGATAGAGCGCGGCAACGGCGCAAATCACATAAACCGAACACCACGCGCCGCGGAGCGCAAACAGATAGAGGCCAGCGCCCGCGGCAATGAGCAGGCAAAGCAAGATCGCCCCCACGATCCGTGGCGGATCCAGACCGAACGGCGCCAGCGGAAATCCGGTCACGCCCGTCAACAAGGTCGTCGCCAGGAAGATTGCGGTCCAGCCCCCGAGATAGCGGCCACCGATCATTCCAAGCACCGTCACAAGGCCGGTCAGAATGCCGATCAAGCTCAGCGCGACGTGGATTTGGAGGAAGATAGACGTCGGAATGCCCCAGGTCACTTCGAAACTCCCGGGTTTTCGATCAGGCTTTGAAGAATGCGAGCATGTCGGCGTTGATGGTCGCCGCCTCGGTCGTCGGCATGCCGTGCGGGAAGCCCGCGTATGTCTTCAACGTTCCGTTCTTGAGAAGCCTGGCCGAGAGCGGCCCCGAGCCCGCGTAAGGCACGATCTGGTCGTCGTCGCCGTGCATGACGAGCACAGGGACGTTGATCTTCTTGAGATCCTCGGTGAAGTCCGTTTGCGAGAACGCGACGATGCCATCGTAGTGAGCTTTCGCGCCTCCCATCATGCCTTGACGCCACCAGTTCTGGATAACGGCCTCTGAAGGCCTGGCGCCGGACCGGTTGTAGCCGTAGAACGGTCCCGCCGCGACGTCGCGGTAGAACTGCGAGCGATTGGCGGCGACCTGCGCCTGGAAGTTGTCGAAAACCTCTTTCGGGAGGCCGCCCGGATTTTCCTGCGTCTTCACCATCAGCGGCGGGACGGCCGCGATCATGACCGCCTTGGCAGCCCTGCTCTCGCCATGACGAGCCAGGTAACGCACGACCTCTCCACCGCCGGTGGAGTGCCCGACATGGATGGCGTTCTTCAGATCCAGATGCGACGTCAATGCAGCGAGATCATCCGCATAGTGATCCATGTCGTGACCGTCAGCGACCTGGGTCGACCGGCCGTGACCACGGCGATCATGGGCGATGACGCGATAGCCGTGGCTGAGGAAGAACAGCATCTGGGCGTCCCAGTCGTCCGACGACAGCGGCCAGCCGTGGCTGAATACGATTGGTTGCCCCGAACCCCAGTCCTTGTAAAAGATTTCGACCTGATCGTTGGTCTTGATGGTCGGCATCGTCGGTCCCCAATCCGCCCTTGACGGTCTCGACGATCGTTAGTCGTGGCGCGCCCACGTGGCGAATAAATCGTTCCAAAAACCCCCTCGCGACGTTTGGCCGAAGCCACATCATCCTTTCGTCTAGTTTTTGGAAATTTTTATTTGGCCGCGATGATCCGTCGCGGGAGACTTGGTCGTCTCAAACGTGTGCGGAAGCGATGAACGGCAATCTGGCTCAGTTCGGTGAGGATCTGCGCCTGCACTTGCTTCGCTTGCAGGCAAGCCTCAACAACATCAACCGGCTCTTCTCTGAAAGTAAGGCCGCCCACCACGTGGAATTTTCCGGCCGGCTAGACGAGCTACGCGCGACGGCGAAGGATTCGGCGGAGCGAACGAATATCCTTCGAGAAGCTCTCGCCGGCGGCCTCGATCGAGAGATGGCGCTCTCATCCGAGACGGTGTCGAGGTGGGTGAGCAAGCGACAGACCTCACAGCTTCACGCTCGGGCGGATCTAATCGAACAACTGGCGGCGACGGCCGTCGAATTGGCAACCCTCTCGACGCTCGAAGCCGAGCGTATCGCCATGACGGCGATCCTGGCGCGCCGGCAGGCCGTAACCGTCCAGATCCAGGGCGACGGGGGGCGATAACGAGCCGATCCCGGACCATTGGACAGACTCCCTTCTGCAGCGTATGGGGGTACTCCATGCTACCGACGGCCTAAAGAATGCCTGCTGCCAAAGACCGCCCAGAACGTACGTTCCTCTTCGGGCCCTTCCGCCTGTCGACCTCCACACGTGTACTCCACGAGGGCGAGCGCGTCGTCCGATTGGGCGGCAAGGCGATCGAAATCCTGATCGCGCTCGTCGAGCGTGCGGGCGAGCTGGTAAGCAAGAACGATCTCATTGCCATCGCCTGGCCCGATACTTTTGTAGTCGAGGCGAATCTGACGGTGCAGGTCGCCGCCCTGCGCCGCGCGCTGGGCGAAGACGACACGGCGAACCAGTACATCGTGAACAGCCCGGGAAAGGGCTATCGCTTCGTGGCGCCTATCAAGTTGGTCGAGACGGACACTCCCATCGCGAGCTCACCGATCAATCGCCCGACGCACAACCTCCCGGCGCAGCTGATCCGCCTCGTCGGACGAGCGGATGCACTGGAATCGATGCAGCGCAAGCTGGAAGGCAATCGCCTCCTGAGCATTGTTGGCCCGCCCGGAATCGGCAAGACTTCGGTTGCACTGCGGCTGGCCGAAACGCTCCTGACTGAGTTCAGCCACGGGGTCTGGCTTGTTGATCTGAGCTCCGTCGCCAGCCCTTCGTTGATTCCAAGCGCGCTTGCTTCCGCCCTTCCCGTGGATATCCGCTCCAGCGACACTCTGTCCGGTCTTGCCGCGGCCGTGCGCTACAAGAACCTGCTCCTGGTTTTCGACAATTGCGAGCATCTGATCGACGGCGTCGCGGCTGCGATCGGCGAACTGCTCCGCAGCGCGAGCGGGATCAAGATCCTCACGACGAGCCGCGAAACGCTGCGTATCGAGGGCGAGCAAGTCTACCGGCTCCCTTCCCTGGATGTGCCCCCTGCGACCAGATCACTCGGCCCGAACGAGGCGCTCAGCTATCCGGCGATCCAATTGTTCGTCGAGCGTGCAGCTGCCATCGTCAATGATTTCGAACTTACGGACACCAACGCAGTCTTCGCGGCACAGATCTGCCGCGAACTGGACGGAAACCCGCTGGCGATCGAGGTTGCCGCCGCGCGCGTAGATGCATTCGGCGTCCAGGGGCTGGCGGCGAGGATCGACGACCGCATGCATTTGCTCGGTGACACGCATCGGGGAACGTCCGAGCGGCACCGCACCATCGCGACGGCGCTCGAATGGAGTTATCAACTGCTCAGCGAAAGCGAGCGATACATCTTCCGATGCCTGGGAATTTTCGCCGGCAGCTTCACGCTTGAGGCCGCAGTAAGCATCATTCCCGCAACAAGCGATGCGGATACGGCATCCATTCTGGCCGATCTGGTCTGCAAATCGCTTGTCTCTGTCGACATCGGCTCTTCCATTGCCAGATTTCGATTGTTGGAAATTACGAAGGCGTTCGCGCTCGCCAAACTGATCGATCAATCGGAGCGAGGCACGCTCGCAACGCGGCTGGCGTCCTGCGTGACGGAAATGCTTCGAAAGTGCGCCTTGGGACCACACCAGGTGCAAACCGCTCGGGACGCGGTGCACGAACTCGACAACGTTCGTGGCATTCTGAGCTGGGCTTTCTCGCCCAATGGCGATAGACGATTGGGCGTCGCGCTTGCTGCCGCAGCCGTGCCGGTGTGGCTGGAAAACTCGCTTCTTACGGAGTGTGTCGCCTGGACGACCAACGCAATCGACACGCTCGAACCGGGCGTCGATGCCGAGCGGGACGAGATGTTGTTAAAGGCTGCCTTCGGTCTCGCCGTGATGTACACCGAAGGCATGACAGGCCAATCGCGTGATGCTCTGAACCGCGCGATCGACATCGCGAGAAGCCTGGGCGACGTGGCGTGGGAGCTCAGGGGCCGCCTTGGTCTCATCCTGTTCATGCATCGGCGTGGCGACCTCAAAGGCGCTCTGGAAGGAATGACGAGGATCGAGCGGCTCGTCGCCGACGTCAAAGAGCCGACGGCACTCGCGATGATGAAGAGCGTCAAGAGCGCATCGCTCTATTTTGGCGCTCAGTATCCGGACGCTATGAAGCTCGCACGCGAAGCCCATGTCTATTTCCAGACCCATACCGATGCTTCGCAGATCGCCCGTTGGGGCTTGAACCACTCGGTCTACGCGCAATGCGTGATAGCGGGCGTCCATTGGTGCGAGGGGCGGTTTGATCAGACTGTACGTGCCTGTGTGGCCGCGCATGAAGACGCGGAGGAAACCGGAAATCCGGCATCGATCTGCCAGGCTCTCAGCTGGTGTGGCTGCAACCTTTTCCTCAGACTGGAGGAGCTACAGCTTGCCGAGATCGCAATTCATAGAATGAAGCAGGTCGCGCAGGACAACGACATCCAAAGCTACCTGCTTTCGGCCATTGGGTTTGAGGGCAGGCTGCTGTTTCTTAAGGGAGAATTCCGCTTGGCGGAGCGACAATTGCGAGAGGCGGTGTCGAAGTTGGGCGACGTACGCTATGGAAATGTTGCAGTCCCGTTCCTCGGGCGCCTGGCGGAAGTTCTCGCGGCTGACGACCGTCCAGAAGAAGCGGTTCTGGTGTCGGCGGAATCGCTCGATAGAATAAGGGCGACCGAAGCGCTCTGGCAGCTACCTGATGCACTTCGCATCCACGGCACGACTTTGCTCTCGCTCGAGGGAATCAAATCAGAAGCGGCGGAACGCCACTTTCGCGAAGCGATCGCTATCTCGCAATATCAGGGAGCTCTCGGCCACGAGCTCAAAGCGACGGAGAGTTTGGCCGAAATGCTTCGCCATCAAGGCAGGATCGGCGAAGCCTCGGCAAGGCTCGATGATGCCCTCGGGAAATTCGCCGAGGGATTTGGTACCACGCCGTACCGACGGGCCAAAGCCTTGCTCGACGAAATGGGTGGCAGCGGCGCGCACGGTTAGGCCGACAACGGGCCGATGCCAGATTGATCGTCGGCCGCACGCTTTCTCATCGATCGATTGTCACTTCCTTCGGCGAATCGCGCGGTCGAATACAATCTTCACCGACCGCAGGCGCATCCACATACGGAAAGCGCAGCGCTCCTGAAGCACAGTCCGGAGTCGACACCACGACTTGCCGCAATCCGTTGCGGAACTGGCCGACCTCATGGTGATAGGAGGCGAGCGCGATCGCACGCAATGCCTCCTGCCGAACGCCATGCTCGTGCATGTAGCGCTGCACCCGCATCGCAAACCGCTGCGGCGGCGCCAGCACACCGTAAGGCATCAAATAGGATCGTTCGCCCGAAACGGTGTGGATGCCAGCCGCCTGCCCGAACCGCCCATACTGGCCCTGCGCCAGCGAGCGGAACACCACGACACAATCCGCCAGGCCCACGACGATCGAGGCCGCCGCGTGGGCAACCGCCGCGCAGCATCCACCGCCGCCGCCACCCCATTGCATCGTCGCCGTGCGCAATTGGCGCGTGCCCAGCGCCGCGGCCAACCGCGACGCCTCGCTGCGATCGTCGCTGTAGGAGGAGAACCCGTCGATCTCGCGGGGATCGAGCCCGGCATCCGCGCACGCCGCCAGAATGGTTTTCAGCGCCAGCTTGAACTCCGGATCGGGAGACGCGCCATGGCGATAATAGTCGGTCTCGCCGATCCCGATGACCGCGACCCGGCCCCGCAGCGTCCGCTCGCGTCACGCGCGCACCGTCACGGTTTGGTATCCTCCTTGACCGCCTCTCGCGATGGCTGGCTGCCGAAAGCACCGCCCGCCGCCAGCTGCGCAATGCGCGCGTCGTCATAGCCGAGCAGCTCACGCAGCACGTCTTCGGTATGCTGGCCGACGGCCGGCGCCGCGACGGGATCGACGATCGGCGTCCGCGAATAGCGGATCGGCAGGTTGACATTCGGCACCCAGCCCACCGTCTCGTGCGGGATCCTTGTGACGATCCCGCGCTCCCTTGCCTCCGGCGAGCGGATCGCCTCGGTGACGCTCCGCACCTGGCCGCAGGGCACGCCAGCCGCCCGCATCCGCGCCTGCCAGTGCGACCAGGGCTGCCGGGCGAAGGCATCGCCGAGAATTGCGAACAGTTCCTCGCGCCGGCGGATTCGATCGGGGCCGGTTGCGTAGATCTCAGCCGCCGCAAGATCTTCACGCTCGAGCACCTGCGCCATCAGGCGATGAAAGATCTTGTCATTGCCGCAGTTGATATAGAACGAACAATCGCTCGCCAGGAACACGCCAGACGGACAGGTGTCCGGGCTGGTGTTGCCGCTTCGCCTTGGATCCGCATTATTGAACAGCGACTGCATCGTCGCGTAGCCGGTCATCAGGACGGCATTCTCGAACAGCGACACCTCGATGGCTTGGCCCTGCCCGCTGCGCTCGCGCGCGAACAACGCGCCGAGGATCGCATTGCTGGCCATCATCGCGGTGCTGATGTCCATCACCGGCGATAGGGCCCGCACACCCTCCCGGTCGGCATAGCCGTTCATTGACACGAAGCCGCTCTCGACCTGCGCAATCGGATCGAAGCCGAGCCGGTCGGAGAACGCCCCGTCACGGCCATAGGCGGACACCGAGCAGTAGATGATCTCGGGTTTGATCTGGCGGCAACTCTCGTAGTCGAGCCCGAGCCGCGCCATCACGCTCGCCGAAAAATTCTCGACCAGGACATCCGCCGTCGCGATCAGCTCACGGGCAACCTCCAGACCTTCCGGGGACTTGAGATCGAGGGCAACACTGCGCTTGTTACGGTTGGTCCAGAGGAACGGCGCACCGTGCCTGAGATCGGGATGCAGCGGAGGATACCGGCGCAGATCGTCGCCCCGGCCAGGCGCCTCGACCTTGATCACCTCAGCGCCCATGTCGGCCAGGATCATGGTTGCGAACGGACCCGCGATGAAGTGCGAAAAATCGATCACCCGGATTCCCTCAAGCGCCCTCGGCGCGCCGGCCGGACGAGGCGTGTGCTCGGGAAATTCGGCTTCCAGCTGATCCAGCATGTGAGACATCCGTACGTCTTGAGAAAGGTTGATCGGCGTTCGCGGCCGTCGTCGTCAATTGCTCTTCGGTGGCTCGACGAGGGAGCAACCGCCCTGGTCGAGCGGCCGAAACGCCTCCGGGCCCGCGAGCACGCCGACCTGCTCGAGCAGATCCCATTTGCTCTTCGACGCATTCGGGCTCTTCGCCTTGAAGATGTACATGTTGTGGATGGCGCGGCCGTCCGCGCGCACCACGACCGGCCCGAACAAGGCGTCATCGATCGGGTTCTCCTTCAGCTTGCGGATCACCGCCTGCGCATCATTGGTTCCGACGGCCTGCGCCGCATTCAGATAGGCCAGCACCGAGGAATAGACGCCGGCATGAAATGCTGTCGGCGACTGCCCGTGCTGCCGCTCGCTAAACCTGGCCGACCAGGCGCGGCTGGCATCGTTGAGATCCCAATAGAACGGCTGGGTGATGATCAGCCCCTCCCCGACCGCGAGCCCGCTGGACTCGACATCGTTGGTGGTGGTCAGCAGCGCCGCGAAGATCCGCCCGCTCTGCTTCAGCCCGAACTCTGCGGATTGCTTGATCAGGCTGACGGTGTCGCCGCCCGCAGTGGCGAACGCGATCACGTCGGCGCCGGAACCGTCGGCCTGCAGGATGAACGACGCATAGTCCGCGTTGTTGATCGGCACATTGACCGATCCGAGAACGCTGCCGCCGCCGGCGCCGATCACCGCCGTCCCGTCGCGCACCATCGATTTGCCGAGCGCATTGTCGGTGGCGATGAAATACCATTTCGTGCCGCCGTGCCGTACCAGATAGGCGCCGATCGTGTGCGAGGCCGCCCAGGTATCGAAGGTCCACTGGATCGTGTTCGGCGAGCAGTATTTGCCGGTCAGGTCGGAGGAAGCCGCGCTCGATGCGATCAGCGCCGCCTTGGTGCCGCGCACGACCTCGTTGACGGCGAGCCCGACGGCCGAGTTCGGCACGTCGGCGACCGCATCGACCTTCTCCTGACCGATCCAGCGCCGCGCGATCGCGGCGCCGACGTCTGCCTTGTTCTGGTGGTCGGCCGATACGATCTCGACCCTGAAGTCCGGGTGCAGCCGCATGAAATCCTCGGCCGCCATCTTGGCCGCCGTCACAGACCCCTCACCGGCATTGTCCGAATAAGGGCCGGACGCGTCGTTGAGTACGCCGATCTTCAGAGAGCGCGCGGCGTCCGCCGATGCCGGAGAGGCCGCGCAGGCGGCCAGCAGCGACAACGCGAGAATGCGAGAGAGATAGTTCACTTGTTTCCACCCATCCTGTGTTGTTGTTTTCAGAGATCGAGCACCAGCGTGCGGGACTTCGCGCCCGAGCAGCAGATCATCACGCTCTTGTTTGCCGCCTGCTCCTCTTGGCTGAGAAACTGATCGCGATGGTCGGGTAAGCCGTCGAGCACGCGCGTCTCGCAGGTGCCGCAGACGCCTTCGGTGCAGGCGTAGTTCGCGGCAATGCCGGCATCCAGCAACGCGTCGAGTATGGTCTTTCCGGCCTCGACCGCAACGGTCCGATTGCTTCGCGCGAGCCTGACCTCGAAGCCGCCTTCAGTTGCCGGCGCTTCCCGCGCCTTGAAATATTCGACATGCACATGATCGGCCAGGCGACCGGCCGTCGCCGCCTCGAATGCCGCGAGCATCGGCACCGGTCCGCAGCAGTAGAGATGCGTGTGCGCCAGTGCGCTCCCGACGATTGCCGGGAGATCGAACACGCGTCCCGCTCGCTCGTCGTCGAAATCGAGATGTACCCTCGATCGATACGCGCCGAGCTCGTCGAGAAATGCGGCCGCGGCACGCGTCCTCGCGGCGTAGAACAGCTCCCAGCGGCGCCCAAGCGCTTCCAGGCGCCGGATCATTGACAGCAGCGGCGTGATGCCGATCCCGCCAGCGATCAGGACCGAGTGCTCGGCCTCTTCATGAAGCGCGAAGTTATTGCGCGGCATGGAGATCGTCATGACGTCCCCCACCCTGATAGCGTCGTGAACAAGGCTCGAGCCGCCACGGCTCTCGGCATCCCTGTGCACCGCGATGACATAGCGATGCCGCTCGCGCTGATCGTTGATCAGCGAGTAGCTGCGGATCATGCCGTTCGGCAGATGCAGGTCGATATGGCTGCCGGCCGTGAACGGGGCAAGCTCGCTGCCGGCCCGTCCGATCAGTTCATAGGAATTGATCCGCTCGGCCTCGTAGCCGATGCGCTTGACCAGCACCTGCTGCGTGTCGGCCGTATGGCCGGATGCGCTCACAGCTCGTACCCGAAATCGGCGCCGAGCTTCGCCCGCATGAACGGCGCTCCGACATCGACCCAGGAATCCTCCGGCGGCAGCCGCAGCGACACCGCCCGCACCATGAACACGTCGGGGTCCGAGACTCCCTTTGGCTTGATCGCGTGATCGCGATAGGCACCGAGCGCCTCCAGAATGAAGCGCCGCGTCATCGCGATGCCGGTATCGCTGGAGCAGAGCGTCTCCTTGGTGCGGTCGAAGATCGGCGAGACGCCGCTCTGACAGGCGCCGTCCTGCACCCAGAGCCCCGGCAGGCCCGAGAACCAGGTGGTCCGCTGCGCCTCGTAGTCGAACTGGAAACCGTTCTGCGGATTGTATTTGGTCCAGTAGCCGGCATACGGCACCGTCACCGGATGCTGCACCAGCGCATGCCGGCTGGCGTGGCCGCTTTCGCGGCCCTTGTGCCCCTCCGCGAACACTTGCCGGGTTTTCTCCAGCAGCGGTTCCGACGGATGATAGGAGAACATGATGCAGAGCGTGTTCTCATCGTCGATCGGCACCCAGGCATGCCCGCTCAGGTCGGGGAACGGTGATAGTGGAGGCACCAGCGTATAGAACGGCAGCATGAACTGGTTGACCCGCCAGTACAGCGTGTTGGCGTCGTAGTTGCGCCGCGCGGCGATGCTCATGCCGAAGTCCTGCTTGATGCATTCGAAGGTCGGCCGCAGGTCGCGCTTCTGGATCCAGGCGTTGGTGGTGCCCTGCGCGTCGAGCCGCCCGTGCAGCAATGGCGCGTGCGCGGAGTCGATCTCGCCCTCGACCGCCTGCAACCAGTTGCACTCCTGCACGCGCACCGAGATGTGCACCTGCTCGGCCGGCACCAGATTCCATTCGAGGTTCGGCAAGGGCGGAAGCTCGACCTGGTCGGGCCCCATATAGGTCCAGATCATTCCGTTGCGCTCCTTGCAGGGATAGGCCTTGATCCGCACCCGCTCCTTGAGGCGGCTGCGTACCGGCTCCGCCGGCATGTCCGTCACCGCGCCGGTGACGTCGAACTTCCAGCCGTGATAGACGCAGCGCAGCCCGCAATCCTCGTTTCGTGCGAAGATCAGCGGCGCGCCGCGATGCGGACAGGCCTGGTCGACCAGCCCGACGCGACCTTCGGTGTCACGGAAAGCGACCAGATCCTCGCCGAGCAAACGGATGCGCCTGGGCTGTCCGTCCTTGGCGAGATCCGCCGACGGCAGGAACGGAATCCAGTACAGCCGAAACAGATCGCCGAGCGGCGTGCCTTTGCCGACCCTTACCAGGCGTTCATTGTCTTCGCGCGAGAGCATGGTTTGTCTCCTTCAATTGCGTGCTGTCGGGGCCGTTGCGCCGAGAAGTGCGGCGACGCGGTCGGACAACCCGAGATCCTGTGCGGTCCAAAGCGGATCGGATGCGGCGAGCGGCTGGCGTGGAACGGGAGGTTGCTTGCCCTCCTCCACCAGGCCCACGATCAGCTCGATGCGCCGCCGCTCGAGCGCCCTGAGGGCATCCTCGACGACGGCCGCCTCGGCCGTGCATCCCGGAAGCTCCGGATAGGCGAGACGAATCCGCCAATGTCCCGGTTCGGTCTCGCCCGCCTCGGCCTCGAGCAGATAGGGAATCGACAGCAGCTCGCGCAGCTCCAACGGCAACCTCCCTGAACGACGTCTTCGCGTCTATTTGATACGTATACGTACTACATGGCCGGATGGCTGACAAGGGCCGAAAACCATTGCGCCGCTCCGGGAACAGGCCCGGGTGCGATTGATCGCAGGGTTGAGGACGTCAGGCCAAGCTGCTAACGGCTAACGCGAATTCGTGAAATCGGGGTCGAACAACGGCATGGCAGCCGACAGGGCAAAGAAGACCAGCTCGGCCGCAGACGTTGCGCGCGACTGGCAACTCGAAGGCGGCGTCGGATTTCTGCTGCGGCTGCTGGAGGCCCGCTACGACGGACTCTATCAAAGCATGACGCGGCAGAGCGACATCACGCCGCGGCAGTTCGGCGTGCTGATGGCGCTGTATCAGTTGGGTCCGCTCACCCCCTCCGTATTGGCGGACCGGATCAGTTGCGACCGCAATACGCTGAGCGAAATGCTGAAGCGGATGGTGGCGCGCCGGCTGGTCGCGAAGAAGGACAATCCCGACGACCGCCGCTCGCTCCAGGTGCAGATCACCGCCAAGGGTGAGGAAGCGCTGCTGGCCGTGATCCCGGCCGCCGCCCAGCTGCAAGAGATCATGCTGGCTCCCTTGCGCAAGGAGGACCGCGCGCATTTCATGAAATGCCTGCTCGCGATCGCGAAGGCTCCGCCGCCGGACGCTCCGTCCGATCGTTGAGCCCGCTTAGGCCGCAGGCTTCCCAAACGTCCCCGCAGCGGCAAGTGTCGCGATGGCATCGGGCGACAGTCCCAGAATCTGCGACAGCACGTCATCGCGCTGTGCGCCGATGCCAGGCACGTGACTGCCGATCGGCGTATCGGCGCCCGACATCTGCCATGGCGCGCTGACGCCGACGAAGTCGCCGGCACCATCCGTGACCGTCCCGAATACGCCCCGTTGACGCAGATGGGGATCGGTCAGCGCCGCACCCGGCGCCCGATATTCGGCGCAAGGCACACCGGCGCGATCGAGCGCCGCGATGCATTCGGCGGCGGTGTGACGCTCCGTCCACTTCTCGATCACCTGCATCATGGCGGACCAATTGGCTCCGCGCGCCGGAATGCTCGCAAAACGCGGATCGTTCGCCAGCTCTTCCTGCCCGGTGACCTCGCAGAGCGCGGCAAAATTGCGCGGCGTCACCGGGGCGATCAGGATATCGCCATCGCGGGTGCGGACCGGCCCATAGGTCGGACGCGGCGCTCGGATCGGGAATTGCGCTTCCTGAAGCTCGTAGACAAGCAGGTTCAGCATGCAGTCCATCAAGGCCACATCGACGCGCTGCCCTTCGCCGGTGCGCACACGCTGGACCATCGCAGTCTGGATCGCGGAATAGCCGAAAATGCCGCCGAGGATATCGGCGACGAAGATCGCTCCCGCCGCGGGCCGCTCGCGGTCGCCGGCATAGCGCATCAGCGAGGTATCGAATCCACTCTCGGCATGCACGATCATCGCATAAGCCGCCCGCTCGGCAGCGGGACCTGACTGGCCATAGCCCGAGATCGAGCAATAGATCAGCCGCGGGTTGATCTCGCGTAACGCCTCATAGCCAAGGCCGAGCCGCTCCATGACACCAGGACGAAAATTCTCGACGAGAATGTCCGCCTCCGCGACCATGCGATGCACCAGCTTGATGGCGTCGGCGTTCTTCAGGTCCAGCGCCAGGCTGCGCTTGCCGGCATTGAGCTGGCCAAAATAGGTGCTGTGGCCGTCACGCAGCGGCGTCCGCAGTCGCATGTCGTCGCCCTCCGGCGGCTCGATCTTGATGACCTCCGCGCCGACGTCCGCCAGCAGCCGCGCGCAATACGGCCCCGCCACCATGATGGAAAAATCCAGCACACGCACCCCGGCGAGCGGCGCCCGGTCGCCATCCTTCTGCATCCGATCTCTCCTATCTCGGCAGCCCGAGCGCGCGTTGCGCGATCAGGCTGCGCTGGATTTCGTTGGTCCCGATGCTGATGACCCACATCAGCGAATGCCGCAGGTTCTGCTCAAAGCGGCCGTTGTCGATCGCGCCCGGCATCTGCTCGGACAGCGCGGCGCGCATGCCGAGGATATCGAGCGCAGCCTCGCCGAAGCGTTCCATCAGTTCGCCTGAGAACACCTTGCTGATCGCGCCATATTCCGGCGGAGTCACGCCACCGGCGGCAAGCTCGGCGCAATGCATCATCAAGAGACGGCCGATCTCGATCTCCGAGGCCAGCGTCGCCATCCTGTCGCGGACGATCGGTTCGCCGGCCAGCGACTGATCGCCTTCCCCCGCCATTACATGCGCGCGCAATTGCTCGAAGGCGTGCGCAACCTTCAGGACGATGCCGCCACCGACCAAGCCGCGCTCGAACGCGAGCGCGCCGGTCAGCACCTTCCAGCCGTCATTGACCTCGCCGACCAGGTTCTCGGCGGGAATGCGGACATTGTCGTAGAAGATGTTGGCGAAGGTGCCGTCGTACATCGTGGCAGACGGCCGGATCGTGATGCCCGGCGCATCCATCGGCACGATGAACATGCTGATGCCGGCGTGCGGCGGCTTGGCGTCCTTGTCGGTCCGCGCCGCGAGGAACATGTATTTCCCCCACCAGGTGGTGGTCCAGATCTTCTGGCCGTTGATCAGCCAGTGATCGCCATCCCTCACAGCGCTGGTGCGCAACGCCGCAAGGTCGGACCCCGCCTGCGGCTCGCTGTAACCCATGCCGTGCATGGCCTCGCCGCGCAAAATCGCCGGAAGGTACTGCTGCTGTTGTTCCGGCGTGCCGAACATCATCAGCGCATTGGCCTGGATCGCGGCGCCGATCCGCGGCGCCTCGGCCTGCTCCATCGTCTCCATGAACGCGATCTGCTCGAGGGGGGAGCGTGCCTGGCCGCCGAACCGTTCCGGCCAGCCGAGGCCGATCCACCCGGTCTCGCCGATATCGCGGGCGAAGCCGGCATCGAATTCGCGCTTGGTGAACGGCTTCTGATCAAACGCATCCTTCCGTTGTCCCGACCAGTTCTCCGCGAGCCAGCGCCGGACCTGCTCACGATACGCGTTTCCGGCAGTCCCGAGGTCGTATTGCGGCAGCCCAGCGCCGCCCGCATCCAGGAGGCGAGCGGCCAACCTGCGCTTCGCATCGGACGCACCACCAAGTGCGATCGTATCGAGGTGCACGCGCTTGAAATGGATTGGCGCTTCGTGCTCCTCGGCATAGCCGATCGCCCCGAACGTGTGCTGCGTCTCGAGCGCGACCTGCCGCAGCGCACTGCCGGAGAACGCCGACGCGCAATCGGCAAAATATCGCCAGTCGGCATCGCCGCCATCATGCAATCTGGCGGTGTGATCGAGGATCAGCCTGACGCCTTCGAGCGCGATCAGGCAATTTGCCAGCTTGTGCTGGATCGCCTGGAACTTGCCGATCGGCTGCCCGAACTGGTGTCGCTCCCTGGCGTAGTCGACGGCCAGCTCGAACGCGCGCCGCGCAGCACCGTAAGCGCGCGCGGTCAACATCGCCTTGCCCTTGATGCGGAGCTCGTCGAGGTCGACGCCGCCTCCGGCAATCCGTGTGAGCGGCGCCGCGTTCAGCCGGATCTCGTAGAGCCCCCACGCCCCCATCGCACGGGTCGCAACGCATTCGACACCGGGACGGCCGAGCTCGATCAGCGCAAGATGAGCCCGATCCAGCGCGACCAGGAGGTGCGTGGCACTTCCCGCCGCCTCGACGCAGCGGAGCACGCCCGTTGCCGCGTTGATCGCGACCTCGATCGAGCCGGTGCCGCGATCGGGATCCAGCGCACCGAACGAGAAGGCAACAATCGCCTTCCCGGAATGCAGCCGCGCCAGCAGATCGGTCACGACGTCGCTCTGCGATCCGGAAATCGCAAGGTTGGCCAGCGCCGCCGACCACATCGGCGCCGGACATCCGGCCCGGCCAAGCTCGGCCATGACGACGAGGATTTCGGCAAGGCCGCCTTCATCCCCCTGCGCCCCGAGGGCGGCTACGCCCTGCCCGACCAGCTTGCGCCAGATCGCCGATATCTCGTCCGGCGAAGACGACGCCATCGCGCCACGCGGACGCCAATGCTCATCGAGGAATCCACGCAAGGAATCCCGCAGCATCGCCGTGACGTCATCGTCCGGCTGTTCGGTCGCCGTCATCACGCCGGCCTAGCCCTGGCCGAACCTGGGCTTGCGCTTTTCCTTGAACGACATCGTCGCTTCCTTGTGGTCGGCCGTCTCGAACGTCACCTGCTCCAGCGCCATCGAGGCTTCCAGCAGCATGTTGACGCGCTCCTTGACGATCTGGTTGATCGACAGCTTGGTCCAGCGAATGGCCCAGGTCGGACCGTTGGCGAGCTCGATCGCGATCGCACGGGCCTTGGCCAGCACCTCCGCGCGCGGCGCGACATGATTGACCAGCCCGATCCGCTCCGCCTCGTTGCCCTTCAGGAGCGTGCCGCGGATCAGGAATTCCTTGGCCTTGTTGATGCCGATCAGAAGCGGCCAGATCACGGTGCCGCCGTCGCCTGCGACCAGGCCGACGCGGGAGACGTGGGTGTCGCCGATCCGCGCGTCCTCGGCCATCACGGTGATGTCGCAGAGCAGCGCATGCGTGGCCGCCAGGCCGATGGCGTCGCCGTTGATCGCCGCGATGATCGGCTTGTCGAGCTCGAGCTGGCGCGTGACGCCGCGCCGGCTGATCATCGGATCATGGACCTCGCCCTCTTCGAGCACGTCGCCGCCGGGCCGCTCCGACATCGCCTTCACGTCGCCGCCGACGCTGAAGAAGTCACCGGCGCCGGTCAGCACCACGACATTGACGGCGTGATCGTCGGCGAGGTCGTCCCAGATCGTGCGCAGTTCGCGGATCAGTTTCTGGTTGATGGCATTGCGCGCCTGCGGCCGGTTCAAGGTCACGGTCGCCACCTTGTCGGCGACCTCGACCGTCAGGCATTCATACTTGGCGTAGTTGGACACGTTTACCTCCATTGTTATTGCTGCTTGGATTTTGTGATATCTTTGGGCGCCCGGGCTATCGAAGCATCCCCGGCTGCACGTCCGCCAATGCGACGTGGAGCGACATCGCTCCCGGGTCCTGCTCCAGCATCCGCTGCACGGATTCCAGGTGCGACCGCAGCAGCCGGCTCGCCAGCGCCACGTTTCGTTCGCTCAGCGCCGCCAGGAACTGACGCCGCTTCTCCGCCAGTCGCGCCATCGCGACACCGCTGGAGGCGACCTTGGCATAGACGAAGCGCATGTGGATCTCAGTGACCGAGTCGACGATCATCGCGATCACCTTGTTGCCGGTCGACGCCGCCAGCAGCTTGTAGAATTCCCGCGAGCACTCGACCCGATCGAGCAGCCTGCCTTCTTTGGTGGCGAGCTCGGTCCGCTCGATATTGGCTTCCAGCGCATCGAGGTCGGCCCGGCGCGCGTTCGCGCAGGCGAGCTGCACCACGAGGTCGAGCACATGGACCCGCGCCTCCGACAATTCCCGCACGGAAATCGTCCCGAGGCTCAGCATGTCCCGCATCACCTCGTTCATGCGGCGGGTGTCGCCCTGCTGGATGAAGGCGCCGCCCTTGACGCCCTTCTGCAGCTTCAGAACGCCGGCCATTTCGAGGCTGCGCAGCGCCTCGCGCAGGACGTTGCGGCTGACGCCGAGCTGCTGCGCCAGCTCGCGCTCGGCCGGCAGCTTGTCGCCGGGCTTCAGCACGCCGAGCGCCAGCTGCTCGCGGATGCGCTCGCAGATCTCCTCGAACGTCCGCCTGGTGTGGATCGGCTTGAAAGTCGGCGCGGCCGACGCTCCGGCGGCACGGAGATCGGAGGTTCGCTCCCGCCGGTTCGGCGAGGCGGCACGGGAGCGCTGCGGCGCGCGAGGGCTTGACTTGGTGCTCATGCGGTGAATTATTAAATGGATCACCCATTCAATGGAAGCCCCTTTCTTGGCTTCCGGCAAAGAAAACGACGGGGAGCCCGTATGAGTTTTTCCGAGGAGCAGGTCGCGTTCCGCGACAACGTGCGCAGGATGGTCGCCAGGCACGTAGCGCCGATCGCCGCCGAGATCGACGAGACCGACCGCTTTCCGCTGGAGCTGGTCAAGCTGTTCGGCGAGATGGGATTGATGCAGCTCTGGGTGCCGGAGCGTTACGACGGCCCGAACGGCAATCTGACCATGGCCTGCATTGCGCGCGAGGAGATCTCGAAGGTCTCGCCGGCCTGCGCCTCGATCGCGGCGCTCAACACCATGTTCATCATGCCGCTGCTGCATTTCGGCTCGGAGGAGCAGCGCCGGAGATACCTGCCGATCATCGCCAAGGGCGGCGTGGTCACGGCGATCGCGATCTCCGAGCCGCAGGCCGGCTCCGACGTCGCCGCGCTCAACACCCGCGCCCGCAGGGACGGCGACAGCTACATCCTCAACGGCCGCAAGCAATGGTGCAGCTACGGTGTCGTCGCCGACTACATCGTGGTGATGGCGCGGACCAGTGACGGCGCCGGCGCCGACGGCATCAGCGCCTTCATCGTCGAGCCGAAGACAATGCCTGGCATCACGTTCGGTCGCCACGAGCGCAAGATGGGCTTTCGCGGCGCCCCCAATACCCCGATCTTCTTCGACAATGTCAGGGTCCCGGCCGAAAATCTCGTCGGCGAGGAAGGCAAGGGTTTTCGCGCATCGATGCGCGCGCTCGACCTCAACCGGCCGACCATCGGCGCCCAGTCGGTCGGCCTCGCGCAGGGTGCGCTCGATGCCTGCATCGCCTACGCCAAGGAGCGCAAGCAGTTCAAGCAGCCGATCGCCGAATTCCAGGGCGTGCAGTTCATGCTCGCCGACATGGCAATGCAGATCGAGGCGGCGCGCGCGCTGGTCTACGAATGCGCCCGCGCCGGCGATGCCGGCGACTGGAAGCGGCTCAACGTGCTTGCCAGCATGGCGAAATGCGTCGGCAGCGACATGGCAATGAAGGTCACGACCGACGCGGTCCAGATCTTCGGCGGCTACGGCTACACCATGGACTATCCGGTCGAGCGCATGATGCGCGACGCCAAGCTGACCCAGATTTTCGAGGGCACCAACCAGATCCAGCGCGTGGTGATCGCCCGCGAGTTGCTGCGCTGACGCAGATTCCAATAAGAAACGAATTAAGGGGAGAACGACCTTGAACCACCTCATCGACCGGGCGTTTGCGGCTATTGCGCTGTCGGCCCTGCTGGCGGCGCCTGCCTACGCCCAGAAGGCCTATGGTCCCGGCGCCAGCGATACCGAGATCAAGCTCGGCCAGTCGACGCCGCTCAGCGGCCCGGCCTCCGCCTTCGGCGCCGGCGCCGGGCGCGCCGTGGTCGGCTATTTCGAGATGCTGAACGCGAAGGGCGGCATCAACGGCCGCAAGATCAACTTCACCCAGCTCGACAATGCCTACAGCGCGCCGAAGGCCGTCGAGCAGTCACGCAAGTTGATCGAGGACGTCGGCGTCCTGGCCGAGGTTGGCACGATCGGCACCGCGCCGAACGTCGCGATCCAGAAATACCTCAACGGCAAGCAGGTGCCGCAGCTGTTCATTACGGCCGGTGGACGGCGTTTCAACGATCCCAAAACCTTCCCGTGGACGATCCCGCTCTATCCGGACTTCGAGACCGAGGGCCGCGTCGTCGCCAAGTACATCCTGACCGCAAAGCCCGACGCCAGAATCGGCGTGCTGTATCAGAATGACGACTACGGCAAGGACTATCTCAGGGGCCTCCGCGCCGGCCTCGGTCCAAAGGCCGAGCTGATCGTCGCCCAGGCCTCCTACGAACTCGCCGACCCGACGATCGACTCGCAGATCGTTCAGCTCAAGGCCGCCGGCGTCGACACGCTGATCGAGCAGTCGTCGTCGAAGGCAGCCGCGCAATCGATCCGCAAGGTCTACGAGCTCGGCTGGAAGCCCTTGCACGTGATCGGCGGCTCGACGGCATCGGTCGAAACCATCCTGAAGCCCGCCGGCCTCGAAGCGTCGAAGGGCCTCGTCACCACGCAATTCCTCAAGCAGCCGGGCGACCCGGCCTGGGCCAATGACGACGAGGTCAAGGCCTACAAGGATTTCCTGAAGACCTACGCACCTTCGGCCAATCCGGACGATTACTCCGTGCTCGTTGCCTACATGAATGTTCACGCCGTCGAGATGGCGTTGCGCAAATGCGGCGACGACCTGACCCGCGAAAACCTCATCAAGCAGGCCACCTCGATGAAAGGCGAGCGTTTGCCGATGATGCTCCCGGGCGTCGCGATCAGCACCAGGTCGGAAGACTACACGCCATTCAGGACCCTGCGGATCGCGACGTTTGACGGAGCAAGCTGGAACCTGACTGGCGAGCCTCTCTCTGCTGATTAGACCAGATTACGAGAGCCATCGCGGAATTCGCGGCCGACCATTTCAGAGCACTCCGTGCCTCGCCCCAATGTCTACCTCACCCTCGAGGACGCGCGAAGCTTTGCCACCAGAAGCCTCGGCCTGCAGGTCGGCGAGCAGGCCAAGCAAGTGCTCTATCTGCGTTCCGACGATCGGGCGCACACGCTCTGCTATTTCGAGGGCGATCCGCAGGACCAAGCCGTCGCCTTCGAAGTCGAAGATGCGGACAAGCTCAACGTCGCCGGCGCAACGCTAGATGCGCTCGGCCATGCCGTCCATGCCGGCAGGCCCGACGAATGCGCGCTCCGCAAGGTCAAGGCTTTCATCGCGTTCAAGGATCCGACGGGCAATTCCGTCGGAGTGGACGAAATCGAGGACGAGGAAACCCATCGACCGCGGCAGTTCGGCTTTGAGCCATCCAGCCTTTGCATGTGGGGGCGCAAAATCAGCACGTCCGCGCTAGCTCGTCCGGCGGCGGGCGGAGCGCTTCGTAGCGCGGGTTGGCGCCAGCGTAGCCCGCCACTGCACCCTCCGCACCGGCCACAGCCATTCACATTTCAAACAGCGCAAGCATTCGCGATCTCGCGACATGATCGGTCCGAGCTTTGTGCATCGTTCCGCCCTCCTCTCACAGAGGGCGCAGGGAAAGCCGGGTGCCGATCGCACCCATGGGCCCCGTGCAAAAGGTAGAAAGCACGGGGGTAGGACCACAGGTGTAACCGGAAACAACCCGGCTTTCCCTGCGCGATGGGCTACGGCTTACTTCGTGCTCTCCCCGGCGAGACTTGGCTTGCTTGTCACCGTCTTCGCCACGCGCGACCTGCGCAATGTGAAGAGACACCTGCCATGAGGGCGTCAGGACCACACGACTTCGCCGTCCGCCTCACGCGCACTCGTCAGTCGCGCATTCAGCGTCCACCGCATCTCGACCCGCGTTCGTGACGATCGCGATCCGCCCCTCGTGTCGGGTGAGACGCGCATATTGAACAGCTGAGTTGGGTGCGGCGTCAAGTTAAATTCCGAAAATCGGAAGCAACGATTTTGTGACCGAAGGGGCTGGTCCCCCGCCGTCATTCCGGGGCTCGCGAAGCGAGAGCCCGGAATCCATTGATCCACGAGTTATGCGGCCCGATGGATTCCGGGCTCTCGCCTTCGGCGAGCCCGGAATGACGGGGGAAGAGAGAGGCGCGTCGAATAGGCACATGACACGCGAATGCTCGGACATCGCCGCGCCGTTCCGGAGCTGCGTCCGCTAGTCGAACCCCACGTGTGCTGTGAACGCGTGCGACGACGCCAATCGGTCGGGGTATAGCCGGTGAGCCGTTTGAATGTGATCGTTCGCGCGACCCGTTGGCTCATCCGGGCCAGGCTTGGGATGCTTGCCGATCCGCCCTCGCGCAGGCCTCGCAAGAGCGGACGTGTGCAGTCTCCGCTCAGCCAGATGCCATTCAACCAGATGCCATGTCCGGTTCGGACATCGTGATCCGGTTCTCGACGCTGGGACGCTCCTGCATCATCGCGTACCACGCCGAAAGAGCCTCGCACTCCTCAGGCACCGGCACCTTCAGGAGTCCGGCGAAGATCAGGCCGCCGATGACGGTGATATCGGCCATCGTGAACGCCTCGCCCGCGACGAACGGCTGGCTTTGCAGAATGCCGTCGAAGTAGCGCATCCCCCTGAGCGCCTTGTCGCGCTGACGGAAGCCCCATTCGGGGTTCTGATAGATCTCGACATGCGGCCCAAGGCCCGGCGTGGCGTGGTGGAAATAGACGCTGATGGGGTCGAGCAGCTCCAGTTCGGCGCGCTTGCTCATCATGTGGATCACGCCCTTTTCGCGCGGCGTCCTGCCGGTCAGCGTCGGCGCGCCATCGAGCGCATCAAGGTACTCGGTAATGGCAGAGCATTCGCCGATGAAGGTCCCGTCGTCGAGTTCGAGCACCGGCAGCGTGCCCGAGTAGTTCTTGGCGAGGAATTCCGGCTTCTTGTGCTCGCCCTTGTAGAGATCGACCAGGACGAACTGCACCTGCGACCGCAGGTTCTTCTCGGCCAGGGCGATGCGAACGCGGGCCGGATATGGGCCGGTCGGCCAATCGTAGATCTTCATCATAAACTCCAGTTTGTCTACCTGCCACTTGGTAGGTTCGATATGAGTACTTCACATCCGGCCGGTCAAGCCCTACCTGTCACTTGGTAGATAACGAAGCAGTGAGAGGACGACGTGGGTTCAAGCGCTCGGGAGGCCATCTTGGCGGCAGCAAAGCGAACTGCGCAGGCGCGCGGCTATGGCGGCTTGAATTTCCGCGATCTCGCCGCCGAGGTCGGGATCAAGGCCGCCAGCATCTATCACCATTTCCCGAGCAAGGCCGATCTCGGCGCAGCCGTCGCGCGGCGCTACTGGGAGGACACCGCCGCCCAACTCGAGGCGATGCTGGCGGAAACCGCGGATCCGGTCCGCTGCCTGCGCCGATATCCCGAGGTGTTTCGCAAGGCGCTCGAGAACGACAATCGCATGTGCTTGTGCAGCTTCATGTCCGCGGAGGTCGACGACCTGCCGGACGCGGTGAAGCAGGAGGTCCAGACCTTTGCCGACGTCAACGTGGCGTGGCTGAGCAAGCTGCTGGTGGCGGCGCGCCTCGTCAGTGCAAGAAAGAGCGAACAGCGCGCCCGCGCCATCTTCGCTGCCGTCGCCGGCGCGCAGCTGATGGCCAGAAGCCGCTCCGATATTTCGCTCTACGACTCCTTGATCGACAACTATCGCGCCGCCGGGCTGCTGCCGGCGTAGCTAGCCGTGTAGCTCGCATGAGCGCAGCGATATGCGGGAGACCACGACGCGAGTGAAAGAGCCCCGGATATCGCTACGCTCATCCGGGCTACGCTTGTTAGCCTGGCCCGTCAGCATGCCCGCGAGGCGTAAGGGGGACACGGGTTCCCAACATGGTCGAAAACAATTCTACTAGTTCGACTTTTGATTTTCCCGCTCCGACGATTGGAATAAGACCATTAAATGAGAACCGAACCACTCGATTCAGACGAGGATTCACCAAGACCCCGTCCGCCCATTCCGTGGCACCAGTCTCAAGCGCCGCACAATAGCTGAGAAGCCAGTACATTAGGATCTGGCGGTAGTCGGAAGATATGAAGTGCTTGTTCGTGCACTTCACCTCAATTAGCGCTCTTCCAATGGAAAAGTCACCCACACTAGAGGCCACCCATTGAAAACCCGGAATACGCGGGCCACGCACAAGAGCCTCGGTGCCACTTGAAGCTCGAAGTTGCCGAAAGGCCGCAATCAAATTCCTCGCCACATGGAGCGACACCTCCTTGTCGACACTGGTCAGCGATTGCGGAAGCTTGGCGTCAAAATGTGCTTTCTGGCGCGCCACCGCTGTACCTAGGCACAAATCCCAATCGACCGCCGACCCTCCTTCGATCAGTTGCTCGGCAGCTGCGACAGCTGTTTCAAATAGCATAGCCCGTTGGACACTTGTGGCTTCTACCAACTCTTGAGAAACGGGTTCGCATCCGTCGATAGGAATAGCCCCGCGATTGAAACTGGCGACTACCCCTTGCGCGAGCTGCGGGAACAGAGCGTCGAAAACACCCGAGATGTCGCGAGCAATTGTCCTGGGATCTCTAATTGGCAGGCGCATGGTGATCGCCTTCCGCCCAATTGCTATAAAGCACAGCAAACGTTTGCTCACGGTCACTACCGCGCTCGAATCCCAGCCTCCAACCGTTAAGGACACTTTTCTTCACTTGGCTACGGAATTTAGATCCCTCGTCGCCAAACTGGGCTGCAGCGAACCAAAGCATCCGCTGCTCCTCGGTACTTAACGAGTTCCACCGGTTTCGTTCCCTTGTGAAGATCGTTCTCTCCTTCCAAAGGCGCCAGCAATCGAGACACCCGCGCTTCACCGTCTCTGACTTCGTGGAGTCGTGCATCTTGAGGACGAACGCTGCACGCTCGTCCGTCCGTCGAAAGCGCAGTGCCCGCAAATAATGAAGGCAACTAACTTCCGCACTCAACAAGTGTGGCGAGTGTGTAGGAACTGAGTCCAGAAGGCGATCAACCGCGCCATGAATCTCGACAAAACGAGAATCGGCGCAGATCGATGCGACACCTCTCATTATGGTGGCCCACGAGGCCCGAAATGAGTGAAGATTACCCGGAGAGAGCAGTGTCCTGCAGAGATGGAACGCTGCACTCGGCTCGTGTAACGTTAGAGTTCTTCCGATTTGAGTGACCAGAAATGTGTCTGGCTGCGCTTTATGGAGCTCGTTGTCCAGCAGCGCCCGAACATCCAACCCCTCGACGATCTCCCTCAGTTCGTCGTAATCGGAATCTCGCGTATCGGAGTAAGGATCAAACTTTAGATCAATCTCAGCCAGCCTGTTCGCTTGATCGTCGGAGGTTCCGAGCTGCGTCTCAACGTAATCGACATAGTGCTTCGCCGTCAAAATAATGGTTTTGGTTCTATTGAGAGTGAGGCCATAGTCTGCAAGAGCGTGCGACAGGATAGAAAGTGCACGATAGGCCTCCGATTGATTGGCCGTAATCAGCACAAAATCGTCAACGTATCGCCGCCAAGCTATTCCTTCGACGGTAAGGGTACTGTCTATCGATGTCAGCAGAAGTTCAGCGAGTACTCGCGAGCATTGCCCGCCGACAGGTAAGCCAAAGGATCGGCCAGCTGCAAACTTGCTCAGAAACCTGTCAATCTGAACTGCCAGGTTGGATGACGGGCCGAACAGGTCATCGATCAAGTTCTCAAGCCTATGATGCGAAACATGCTCATAGAAGCTCGATATGTCGGTTTGGACGACTACGGCCCCACTCGATGCTTCTGGGCATTCGTCGATGGTTGCTTGTCGAAATGCACGCCACGATGAATCGCGATTGAACAAGGAGTCGCCGGAGGGAACGAACCTATAGGAATGCACGCGGCTGCTACGTTTGGGCTCCAAGGCCTCAGCAATGGCAATTCCCAGGCCATTAAAATAGACGTTCCAAAAGGGATGAATCTTAGTAGTAATCCGAAAGCCTGCCGAACCAGTCGGCACCAGCAACCGTTCTGAGAAGACCGGCAATTCTTCGATAAGGCGCTTGGCCGTTTTCTTGTCTACTTTGGCTACCCGGTTGCTCCACTCGAACGCCAGGTTGGCCAAATCTTCCGGACACTGGGCGATGAACCAATTGTCTACATCGAACGGAAGAGTATCGTTGTCGCCATGCGCAGATATATCAGCGACGGCCCGCCGAAAATGATCAAGCTTTACTTCACTCATGCGAGAGCAACCGGCCCACAGCTAATTCAAGGTATCTTTCGGCTTTTCGTTCTTCGTAACTTCACTCCCACTCAATCGTCCCCGGCGGCTTCGACGTCACGTCGTACACCACCCGGTTCACGCCCTTCACCTCGTTGATGATGCGCGTCGCGGTCTCGGCCAGAAACTTCATGTCGAACTGGTAGAAGTCGGCGGTCATGCCGTCGGTCGAGGTGACGGCGCGCAGGCCGACGACGTATTCGTAGGTGCGGCCGTCGCCCATGACGCCGACGGTCTTGACCGGCAGCAGCACGGCGAAGGCCTGCCAGATCGCGTCATAGAGGCCGTGCTTGCGGATCTGGTCGATATAGACGGCGTCGGCGTTGCGCAGGATGTCGAGCTTCTCTCTGGTGATGTCGCCGGGACAGCGGATGGCGAGGCCAGGACCGGGGAACGGGTGGCGGCCGACGAAGACTTCGGGCAGGCCGAGCTCGCGGCCGAGCACGCGCACCTCGTCCTTGAACAATTCGCGCAAGGGCTCGACCAGCTTCATGTTCATGCGATCAGGAAGGCCGCCGACATTGTGGTGCGACTTGATGGTCACCGAGGGGCCACCGGTGAAGGAGACGCTCTCGATCACATCAGGATAGAGCGTGCCCTGCGCCAGGAACGCGGCACCGCCAATCTTCTTGGCTTCCGCCTCGAACACGTCGATGAACAGGCGCCCGATGGTCTTGCGCTTCACCTCGGGGTCGGTGACCCCTGCGAGCTCGCCGAGAAACTCTTTCGACGCGTCCACATGGACCAGCGGGATGTTGTAGTGGTTGCGGAACAGGTCGACGACGGTCTTGGCCTCGTCGAGACGCAGCAGGCCGTGATCGACGAACACGCAGGTGAGCTGATCACCGATCGCCTCGTGGATCAGGACCGCCGCGACCGCGGAATCGACGCCGCCGGACAGGCCGCAGATCACCTTGCCGGTGCCCACCTGGGCGCGGATCTTCTCGATCGCTTCCTCGCGGAAGGCGCGCATGGTCCAGTCGCCGGAGAGCCCCGCGACCTTGCGGACGAAGTTGCGCAGGAGTTTTGCGCCGTCGGGCGTGTGCACCACCTCGGGGTGGAACATCAGGCCGTAATACTTCCGCTTCTCGTCCTGGATGATCGCGAACGGCGCGTTCGGCGAGGTGCCGGCGACGGAAAAGCCGGGCGGCATTTTGGTGATGCGGTCGCCATGGCTCATCCACACCTGGTGCTTCTCGCCGTGGTTCCAGATGCCGTCGAACAGCTGGCTGTCGGTCTTCACCTCGACATCGGCGCGGCCGAATTCGCGGTGATGCCCGCCCTCGACCTCGCCGCCGAGCTGGGCCGCCAAGGTCATCTGGCCGTAGCAGATGCCGAGCACGGGAACGCCGGATTCGAAGATCAACTGCGGGGCGCGCGGCGAGCCGGTCTCGTGAACGGACTCGGGGCCGCCGGAGAGGATCACCGCCTTCGGCTTCATCTCGTTGAAGGCGGCCTCCGCCTTCTGGAACGGCACGATCTCGGAATAGACGCCCATCTCGCGGACGCGGCGGGCGATCAGTTGCGTCACCTGACTGCCGAAATCGACAATCAGAATCTTGTCATGCGCCGAGGCCACGGAGGGCGCCGACGATTCACGGTCTGTGTGCTGGGCTGTCATGGCAAGCAGATACGCGACGGCGCCCGCCCCCGCAACCGCGGCCAGCGTTGCGCCCACATTCTTCTTTGGGCATGGACAAATCGATATAGGTCAGTATTATTGACCTAATTTGACCATAAGCAATCAAGGAGGAAACCGATGCCCGATTTTCACGACCCGTCCCGCCTCTTGGCCCTCGGCCACGACTGGATCGCCGCCTGGAACGCGCGGGACCTCGAGCGCGTGCTGGCGATGTATTCCGATGATACCGAGATGACTTCGGACCGGATTCCGGCGTTCGGCTTCGGCGCCTCAGGCACCGTGCGCGGCAAGGCGGAGCTGCGGGCCTATTGGAGCGCAGCGCTGGCGAAACTGCCCGAGCTGCATTTCGAGCTGATCGATCTCTATGTCTCGCCCGACAGCGTCGTGGTGTTCTACCAGAACGAACGCGGCAACAAGATCTGCGAGTATCTGCGGCTCGATGATCAGGGCAAGATCAGGCAGGGTTCGGCGAACCATCTGGTGCATTAGGCCGGTCTCACCACCGTCATTGCGAGCCACCCGGTCGGCGCGCAGCGCCGCCGGATGACAGGCTCCGCGTAGCGATCCATCTATCCGCATATGCGGAGCGATGGATTGCTTCGTCGCTGCGCTCCGGCGCCGGCACTCACCGCCTGCGCCCTGCAACCTTCCTCACCTTCGTATCCGCCCAGCCCAGCGGTTTGCCGCTCTTCGACGGCAGCACCAGTTGCCCGACCGCCTGCCCGGCCTGGTCCAGCAGCACCGAATGCGGCTCACCGCGCGCATAGAGATGCGCCTCGCCCCATTGCCGCAGACCCACCACGACCGGGAACAGGTCGTGGCCCCGCTTCGTCAGCGCGTATTCCTGATAGGCGCTGCCGTCGGACGCTGCGACCTGCTCGAGCACGCCCAGTTCGACCAGCGTGCGCAGCCGCGTCGTCAGCATGCCCTTGGCGATGCCGAGATTCTTCTGGAAGTCGCCGAACCGGCGCAGGCCGTCGAACGCGTCGCGCACGATCAACAGCGACCACCAGTCGCCGATCGCGTCCAGTGCGCGCGCCACCGGGCAGTCCGCCTTGGCGAATCCGGTCCGCTTCATCGCGTCCTTCCTCCTCGATCACGATTCCGAACTGGTCTCAAAATAGGACTAGACAGCGCGCGACGCAACTGGTCTCATTATGAGACCAGATTGGAATGTGGAGCGGATGTGCAATGATCACCCAGGATGCAACGACGGCCGGACCGGGAACGTCCGGCGATATGGCCAAAACCCGACTTTCCCCCGCGATCGTGCTGCTGTTCGCCATCGCCTGCGGTCTGAGCGTAGCCAACATCTATTCCGCGCAGCCGCTGCTCGACACCATGGCGCGGGATCTCGGCATCACGCCGGCCGCGATCGGCATCGTGGTGACGCTGACCCAGATCGGCCTCGCCTTCGGACTGATGCTGATCGTCCCGCTCGGCGACCTCTGGGACCGACGCAAGCTGATCGTCGGCCAGATCGCTCTGTCGGCGGTCGCGCTCGTCGTCGTCGGCACCGCGCCGAACGCCGTCGTGCTGTTCGGCGGGATGGCGCTGGTCGGGCTGCTCGCCGTCGTCATCCAGGTGATCGTGGCGTTCGCCGCGACGCTGGCCGCGCCGGCCGAGCGCGGACAGACCATCGGCACCATCCAGAGCGGCGTCGTCTCCGGGATCCTGCTCGCCCGCTTCGCCTCGGGCACGCTGGCCGATCTCGGCGGCTGGCGCATGGTCTACCTGATCTCGGCGGCGCTGATGCTGGTGATGGCGGCGCTGCTCGCGCGTGCCCTGCCCCGGCATGCGCCGCAGCCGCTGGCCGGCTCGTCTTACACCAAGCTGTTGCGCTCGACCGCCGCGCTGTTCGCCGAGGAACCGGTGCTGCGCGAACGCGCGGTGTTCGCGCTGCTGGCATTCGCGAGCTTCAGCGCGTTCTGGAGCTCGATCGTGCTGCCGCTGGCGGCACCGCCGCTGTCGCTCTCGCACACTACGATCGGGATGCTAGGGATCGCCGGCCTCGCCGGCGCGCTGGCGGCGCGCAATTCCGGCCGTCTCGCCGATCGCGGCTGGGGCCAGCGCACCACCGGACTATCGCTGCTGCTGATGCTCGCCGGCTGGGCGCCGATCGCCTGCCTCAACACGTCGCTATGGCTGGTGCTGGTCGGCGTGGTCATGATCGACTTCGCGGTGCAGGCGATCCATGTCACCAACCAGAGCCTGATCGTCGCTACCCGTCCTGAGGCGTCGAGCCGCCTGATCGGCGTCTACATGATGTTCTATTCGATCGGCAGCGGGCTCGGCGCGATCGCCTCCACCATCGTCTATGCGGCCGCGGGCTGGCTCGGCGTCTGCGTGCTGGGTGCTGCGATCAGCGCGGTTGCGCTGCTGTACTGGGTGATCGTGGTGAGCAGGACGCCGGCGCCTGTGGGTGCGTGCTCCGAAGCGTAGGGTGGGTTATCCGTCATTGCGAGCGGGGCGAAGCAATCCATCGCACCGCATGTGCGGAGGCATGGATTGCTTCCTCGCTACGCTCCTCGCAATGACGGCGGAGAGAGCCTTACGCCTTCTTCAGCACCGCGACGAAGAACCCGTCCGTGCCGGTGCGGCGCGGGGTCATCAGCAGGCCTTCGGCCGACAGCAACGCGGCCTCGGTGAATACCTCGGCCTTGTCCCACAGCACCGATGCGGTCTGCTCCGGCGGCTGGACCGAAAACTCCGGATGCCGCGCGATGAACGCCTTGACCTGTTCGCCGTTCTCCTCCGCCAGCACCGAGCAGGTGATGTAGGCGATGCGGCCGCCGGCCTTCACCAGCGGCACCGCGCGCTCGAGCACCTCGGCCTGGTCCTTCAGCCGCACCTCGAGAGCGCCGGGGCGCATCCGCCATTTGGCGTCGGGATTGCGACGCCAGGTGCCGGTGCCGGTGCACGGCGCGTCGATCAACACGAGGTCGGCGGACGCCTTGATGTCGGACAGCACCTCCTCCTCTCCGCGCGGCGTGCGGACGTCGCAATTGTGCACGCCGGCGCGCGACAGCCGCTCATGGATCGGCGCGAGCTGGCGCTTGTCGCTGTCGGTCGCGATCAGCCGGCCCTTGCCCTGCATCTGAGCTGCGATCGCCAGCGTCTTGCCGCCGGCGCCGGCGCAGAGATCGATCACCTGCTCGCCGGGCTTGGCCGCCGCGAACAGCGCGGCGAGCTGCGAGCCCTCGTCCTGCACCTCGATGGCGCCCTTGATGAAATCCTCCTCGGCATGGATGCCGGGATTGCGCGCATCGGCGCCGAGCTCGATGCGCAGGCCGAGCGGCGACCACGGCGTTTCCCTGGCGCCGAGATGCGACAGCCGCGGCAGCACCTTCTCGCGCTTGCCCTTAAGGGTGTTGACGCGCAGATCGAGTGGCGCGCGGCTGGCCATCGCGGTCGCCTCCGCTACGCGGTCGTCGCCGAACACCTTTGCCAGATGCGGATCAAGCCAGTCCGGATAATCGCCCGCGACATGGGCCGGCGCGTCGCTGAGGGTACGCGAGGCCAATGCGGCCTCTTCAGTCGGGGTCAGCGGATCCGGCGCAAAGCGGCCGCCGTCGCACAGCGCCGAGATCGTCGGGACATCCATGCCGCGTTCGAGCTTGAGCATGCCGAGCACGCGCGCGCGGGCGCTGTCGTCCTGCATCAGCCAGGCCGCGGAGGCTTGCCGGCGCAGCACGTCCCAGATCAGGCCGGAGATCGCGGCGCGATCGCCGGAGCCGGCATAACGGTGCGCGGTGCCCCATTCCTTCAGCGCTTTCGCCGCGGGAATGCGCTGTGCGTCGATGGTGGCGATCAATTCGATCGCGGCGGAAAGCCGGGCAGCGGGAGTCATCGTTCTCTTTCGGTTGGGCGCATCAGATCAGCAGCAGGAGCTTGAGCGCGAAATACAGCCACATCGCCGCCAGCACCAGCACGCCGGCGAACCAGGCGAGCGAGCGCGGCCGCACGTCGTTGGAGGTGACGAACACGCCGGCATGGGCAAACCGCGTCACCACGAACACCCAGGACATCAGCACGATGAACAGATCGGCACGGCGCAGCGGCAACGCAATGGCGATCAGGACATAGAACAGCACCGGCAGCTCGAACTGGTTGGCAAAGCAGTTGGCAAACTGGGTGGCGCGGGCCGGCCAGTTCGGCTCGCGCAGCGCGATGTCCCGCATCTTGGTCTCGCCGCTCGCCAGCGTCCGCGTGCGCAGCGTCGCCATCCCGAACAGCAGCGCGAAGGTCAGCCCAATCTGGATGAAGACCGGCAATAGAACCATTTGAACCGACACCAAAATCTCCCTCAGCCGCGGGCGCCCGGCCGCCCTCTTAGCCGCCGCGCGCGCCCCTGACAATGAAGCGTACGCGGTAACCCGTTGAACCATGATCCGAGCCCGGATGGCCAACTCCCGGGACCAATGGCGGTTTCAGTTCCTCTGCGATGACGCGATGCGCATCATCCCCCGATCCCGGACGGTAGGGCGCTGGCGGCGGCGACGCTCGGCGATCTCCTCACCTCGGCGCTGAAGGCGATCGACCCCGGCATCGGCTGGTTCGATGATTCGGCGGATGGCAGGCTCGGCATGGTTCCGCCTGCCCTGCCAACGCCCTCGATCATGCAGCTCGCGATCTAGCGGCAACGCCAACGCTTCAAACCAGACTCTTCAAACAAGACATCAAACAACACATCAAACAGAGCAGCGAATAACACGACGAAATCGTCATCGTTCCGACTTCGCGCCGACCTATGCTCCGGCCAAAAGGAGCGATGCATGTCCCAGTTTCGCCTGACCCAGATCTCCGACACCCACCTCGCGAGCCGCTTCAAGCCGCTCGTCGACAACTTTCATCGCGTCAGCGAGCATATCGATGCGACGCGGCCCGATCTCGTGCTCAACTCCGGCGACGTCTCGTTCGACGGGCCGACCAGCCGCGACGACATGACGTTCGCCAGGGAGCTGCACAACGCGCTGCCGGTCGATTGCCTCTATCTGCCCGGCAATCACGACATCGGCGACAATCCGACCGCGGTCGGCCCCACGCCTGCGCAGTTGCCGACCGAGGAGACGCGCCGCGCCTTCAACTCGGTGCTCGGCGAAGACCGCTGGCATTTCGACGCCGCCGGCTGGTGCTTCATCGGCCTCAATTCGCTGATCATGAACACCGGGCTCGACAGCGAGGCCGAGCAATTCGACTGGCTCGCGGGCGCGCTCGACAAGGCTGTCGGCCGGCCGGTCGCGCTGTTCGTGCACAAGCCGCTGTATCTCGACGTCCCCAACGATGCCGAGCGCGTCGAGACCGCGATCCGCTTCGTGCCGCAGCCGGCGCGCCGCCGCCTGATCGAGATGTTCGGCAAGGTCGACTGGCGCCTGGTCGGCAGCGGCCATGTGCACCAGCGCCGCGACTACACGTTCGAGCATGTCAGGCACGTCTGGGCGCCCTCGGCCGGCTTCATCATTTCAGATGCGCGGCAGGAAGTAATCGGCATCAAGGAAGTCGGTCTCGTCGAGTACCGCTTCCAGCCCGATGGCTTCGAGGTGCGCCACGTCAGGGCCAAGGGCCAGGTCGATGTCGACCTGGATACGCTGTTCGGCAAGCAGCCGGCTGCCTGAGCTGCGTGGCTATCGCGCGGCGTCGTGCAGGTCCCGCTTGATGACGGTGAGCAACGCCTGAAGCGATTCCTTGTTTGGCTGCGGCGCAGCCGGCGCGGTCCGCGCGCGACGCATGTATGGCGTGGGGCGCGCCGGCTCGGCGGCCGGCTCCTCCTCGACGAATTTTCCATGCAACACGTCGTCGCGGCGGCCCATGACGAACATCGTCGCCCAATAGCCGACGGCGAGGACGATGACCCCGAAAACAATCGCTTCAAAAACCATGGCTACACCTGAAATATAGCCATATTGAATCAACTGCTCCGGGTCTCCGTCAAGCAAATGGGGGCCGAAAGGCCCCCAAAAGCTCGCCAATGTGGCGTTTTTGATACTTTGTTGCGCGGAATGAGAGCTGAGGGGCCCTTGCTCAGGCCTTATCGGGCCCGACCCGCACAAGCTGCTTGCCGAAATTGGCGCCCTTGAGCAGGCCGATGAAGGCCTCCGGCGCGCTGTCCAGCCCCTCAGTCACGAACTCCTTGTACTTGACCTTGCCCTCGCGGACCCATTGCGACATGTCGCGTAGGAAGTCGCCATGCATGGCGGCGAAGTCGCTGACGATGAAGCCGCGGAAGGTCAGCCGCTTGGTCAGGATGTTGCGCATCATCGCGCCGGCCCATTTCGGCGCGTGCGCCTCGGTGTCGTTGTAATGCGCGATCAGGCCGCAGACCGGGATGCGCGCGAACGCATTCAGCAGCGGAAACACCGCGTCGAACACTGCACCGCCGACATTCTCGAAATAGACGTCGATGCCCTTCGGGCAGGCTTCCTTCAGCTTGGCGGCGAGATTGGGATCGCGATGGTCGAGGCACTCGTCGAAGCCGAGCTCGTTCTTGACGTAGGCGCACTTGTCCTTGCCGCCGGCGATGCCGATCGCGCGCGCGCCTTTGATCTTCGCGATCTGGCCGACCGCCGATCCGACCGCACCGGAGGCACCAGCAACCACCACCGTCTCGCCCGGCTGCGGCTTGCCGATCTCGAGCAGGCCCGTATAGGCGGTCATGCCGGGCATGCCGAGCACGCCGACCGCGGTCGAAATCGGCGCGATCTTCGAATCGATCTTGGCGAGCCCCTTGCCGTCGGACAGCACATGGGTCTGCCAGCCCGCGCGCGACAGCACGATATCGCCCTTGGCGAAGGCGGGATTGTTGGACGCGATCACCTCGCTCACAGTGCCGCCTTCCATCACCCCGCCGACCGGCACCGGCGCGGCATAGGACGGACCGTCGGCCATGCGGCCGCGCATATAGGGATCCAGCGACAGCCAGATGGTGCGCAGCAGAACCTCACCCGCGCCCGGCGTCGGCGGCGTGTAGTCCTCGAGCCTGAAATTGGCCGGCGTGGGCTCGCCATGCGGACGCGAGGCCAGAACGATGCGCTTTCCTTGGGACATGATTTTCCTCTTGAGGTGATTGGTTCGTGGCGCACACGTAGGCATGCAATCCGCCTCCCCGCAAGGGAGACGGATTTTGTTCTTTCGCGTCGAACTGTTTGAAATGTTGTTTGAAATGACGGGCGTCATGCCGAAAACGGTGGCGCCGACTCTCAAGTCGTCATTCCCCGATGCGCAATTGCGCATCTGAGGGCGTGCGAAGCACGAGCCCGGAATCCATTCATCCACCAACGGTGCCGCCCGATGGATTCCGGGCGCTCGCTTCGCGAGCCCCGGAATGACGACGGTGGTTTCTAAACCCCGCCCGGATAGTTCGGGGCTTCGCGGGTGATGGTGACATCGTGGACGTGGCTCTCGCGCAGGCCGGCGCCGGTGATGCGGACGAACTCGGCCTTGTCGTGGAAGTCCTTGATGTCCTTGGCGCCGACATAGCCCATCGCCGCGCGGAGGCCGCCGGCGAGCTGGTGCATCACGTTGCCGACCGGCCCCTTGTAGGGCACCTGGCCCTCGATGCCTTCGGGCACGAGCTTCAGCGTGTCCTTGATGTCCTGCTGGAAGTAGCGGTCGGCCGAGCCGCGCGCCATCGCGCCGACCGAGCCCATGCCGCGATAGGCCTTGTAGGAGCGGCCCTGCCAAAGGAAGACTTCGCCGGGCGTCTCGTCGGTGCCGGCGAGCAGCGAGCCGACCATCGCGATGTCGGCGCCGGCGGCGAGCGCCTTGGCGAGGTCGCCGGAATATTTGATGCCGCCGTCGGCGATCACGGGGACGTCAGCCTTCTTCGCCGCCGCCACCGCATCCATGATCGCGGTGAGCTGCGGCACGCCGACGCCGGCGACGATGCGCGTGGTGCAGATCGAGCCCGGCCCGATGCCGACCTTGATGCAGTCGGCGCCGGCATCGATCAGGGCCTGCGCACCGCCTTCGGTGGCCACATTGCCGGCGACGACCTGCACGGCGTTGGAGAGCCGCTTGATGCGGTTGACGGCGTTGAGCACATGGCGCGAGTGACCATGCGCGGTGTCGACCACGACAACATCGACCCCGGCATCGATCAGGCGCTCGGTGCGCTCATAGCCGGTCTCGCCGACCGTAGTGGCGGCGGCGACGCGCAGCCGGCCCTGTGCGTCCTTGCAGGCCAGCGGATGGGCGACCGCCTTCTCGATGTCTTTCACGGTGATCAGGCCGACGCAGCGATACTGGTCGTCGACGACCAGAAGCTTCTCGATGCGATGCTGGTGCAGCATCCGCTTGGCCTCGTCCTGGCCGACGCCCTCGCGCACGGTCACGAGGTTCTCGTGCGTCATCAGCTCCGAGACCTTCTGGCGGGGATCGCTGGCGAACCGCACGTCCCGGTTGGTCAGAATGCCCACCAGCTTGCCCGGCACGTTCTTGGCGCTACCTGTGACCACCGGAATGCCGGAGATGCCGTTCTCCTTCATCAGCGCCAGCGCATCGGCAAGCGTGGCGTCGGGGCCGATGGTCAGCGGATTGACCACCATGCCGGATTCGAACTTCTTGACCTGCCGCACCTGGGCGGCCTGCCCGTCCGGATCGAAGTTGCGGTGGATGACGCCGAGGCCGCCTGCCTGCGCCATGGCGATCGCCATGCGCGCTTCGGTGACGGTGTCCATTGCGGACGCCATGATCGGGATGTTGAGCGAGATCGCGCGGGTGACTCGCGAGCGGATATCGACTTCCGAGGGAAGGACGTCGGACAGACCGGGCTTCAGAAGCACATCGTCGAACGTGAAGGCTTCTCGGATAGCCGGAAATCCCGTGGCCATTGCCAACTCCTTATCTGCGGCCGCGGCCGCAATGGTCTTACGGATGAACGCCGCCTGCGGCGACGCTTGCTGCGTCACCGTCGAATCGGTGCCCATCGGTGGGGTTGACGCTGGTCGATAGCATGGCGGCATGACGAATCAAAGTGTTTGCCAGCCATGCACAGGCTTTTTAGGAACCTGGTCAGGGGACCCTGTAACCCGGCGGCGGCCCGTGGCGGCGGATCGCCTCGACCATCTCGCGGTGGCGCCGGTCTTCCCGCTTCATGTGGACCGCGATCACCGCATGGGCCGACGGGACCAGCAGCAAGACGTGGAAAAACAGTCCGAAAATCGCGCAAAACACGATCAGAACCAGGTTGAAGATGGCCGAAAACGGCTGTCCGTTCAGGAGCAGCCCGATCGGCGGCAGCAGAGCGGCGAGGACGTAGATCACGGCAAACCTTCCAGAGCGTTTTCGAGCGAAGTGGTTACCGGTTCGCGTGACGAAAACGCGTCAAAATATGAATCCAGAGCACCGTTCAGACCCTGTCGGAACGGTGCTCGAGCGCTGGCGGATGCATACCAGCGTCACGCAGGATTTAGGTGGTTTACCGGGTTCCGCAATAGCGTGGCCGGAGGCAGGATGATATGGCCCCCTCGCCCGCATTTTCAGCACAGCTGTCCTGTTTTGATGAACAAACAACGCCTGATCCCGCTCATCGTGGCCACTGCCCTGTTCATGGAAAACATGGACTCCACGGTGATTGCGACCTCGCTGCCGGCGATCGCCGCCGATATCGGCACCAGCCCCCTGACGCTCAAGCTCGCGATCACGTCCTATCTGCTGTCGCTCGCGGTGTTCATCCCGGCGAGCGGCTGGACCGCCGACCGCTTCGGCGCCCGAATCGTGTTCGCCGGCGCGGTCGCCGTGTTCATGCTGGGCTCGATCGGCTGCGCGCTGTCGTCCTCGGTGACCGATTTCGTGTTCGCCCGCATCCTGCAGGGCCTCGGCGGCGCGATGATGACGCCGGTTGGGCGATTGGTGCTGTTGCGCTCGGTCGACAAGAGCGCGCTGGTCAATGCGATGGCCTGGGTCACGGTCCCCGCGCTGATCGGGCCGGTGATCGGGCCGCCGCTCGGCGGCTTCATCACCACCTATTTCTCCTGGCACTGGATCTTCCTGATCAACATCCCGATCGGGCTGCTCGGCATCTTCCTGGCGCTGAAATATATCGACCCGATCAAGAGCGAAGACCCCGAGCGTTTCGACCTGATGGGACTGGTGCTGGCCGGCATCGGCCTTGCCGGCATCGCCTTCGGGCTGTCGGTCGCAGGCCTCAATCTCCTGCCCTGGCCGATCGTCGCCGCCTTGGTCGGGGTGGGCTCGATCTCGATGACGCTCTATGTCCTGCATGCGCGGCGCACCGGTTCGCCGGTGCTCGATTTCGGCCTGCTGCGGCTGCCGACGATGCGCGCCTCGATCGTCGGCGGCTTCATGTTCCGGCTCGGCATCGGCGCACTGCCGTTCCTGCTGCCGCTGTTGATGCAGGTCGGCTTCGGCCTGTCGCCGTTCCAGTCCGGCCTCGTGACGTTCGCCTCCGCGGTCGGCGCCATGGGCATGAAGACGCTGGCGGCCCGCATCATCAAGGCATTCGGCTTCCGCAACATGATGACGGTCAACGCCGTGGTCAGTTCGGCCTTCCTCGCCGCCTGCGCGCTGTTCACGATCTCGACGCCGCTGATGCTGATCTTCACCATCCTGGTGGTCGGCGGCTTCTTCCGCTCGCTGCAATTCACCGCGATCAACACGGTCGCTTATGCCGAGGTCGAGGCGCCGCAGATGAGCCGCGCCACCACCCTCGTCAGCGTCAACCAGCAGCTCGCAGTGTCAGCGGGCGTCGCGGTCGGCGCGTTCTCAGTTGAAACCACGCTGGCGCTGCATCACCAGACCGAACTCTCCGCCGACGTGTTCGCGCCGGCCTTCATCGTGGTGTCGTTGATCTCGGCGGCATCGGCCTGGTTCTTCTGGCAGATGCCGGCCGACGCCGGCAGCGAAATCTCCGGCCGCAAGCCGATCGACATCTCGAGCCGCAAGGGCGCCGAGAAGCGCGCCGCCGCCGACGCCGTCAAGACGGCGACCGAGAACACCCAGAACGCGAGGGATCAGCGGCTGGGGTAGTTTCAGTCCCGTCATTGCGAGCGGAGCGAAGCAAGCCATGCCCCCACGTCTGCGGAACGATGGATTGCCGCTCCGCTACGCTCCTCGCAATGACGGCTGCTGCTGTCCCCGAAACCCCGTCGCCAGCACGTAGCGCTCCGACGAATCCTGGCGGCTCGCCGCCGGCTTGACGTGACGCACGGCTGCAAAGTCGCGCTTCAGCTGCGCCACCAGCTCGGCATCGGCGCCGCTCTGGAACACTTTTGCCAGGAACGTGCCGCCGGGATTGAGCACCTCGCCGGCGAAATGCGCGGCGGTCTCGACCAGGCCGATGATGCGCAGCTGGTCGGTCTTGCGGTGGCCGGTGGTGTTGGCGGCCATATCGGACATCACGAAATCGGCGCGGCCGCCCATCATCGCGATCAGCTTTTCCGGCGCGTCGTGGTCGAGGAAGTCGAGCTGCGCGAACGTCACCCCGGGAATCTCGCCCATCTCCAGCAAGTCGATCGCGACCACCTTGCCCTTGCCGTCGGCGGCCCCGGTTCGCTTGGCCGCGATCTGGCTCCAGCCGCCGGGCGCGGCACCGAGGTCGACGACGGTCATGCCCGGCTTGAGCAGGCGGTATTTGTCGTCGATCTCGAGCAGCTTGAACGCCGCGCGCGAGCGGTAGCCCATCGCCTTGGCCTTGGCGACATAGGGATCGTTGAGCTGGCGCTCGAGCCAGAGTTTTGACGACAGCTTTCGCTTGCCGCCGCTCTTGACCGTGACGTGCAGCCGCCCGGTGGTGTCTTTCGCCATGATCTTTCTTGGATTGGTGTGATTGGGCGTGTTCTAGCACGCCCGCAGCGCGCCGTCCTCGCGCATCATCTCGACCAGCATGCCCTCGCGCAGGCCGCGATCGGCGACCCGGAGCCGCGGCATCGGGAACGCGTTGCGGATCGCGTCGAGGATGGCGCAGCCGGCGAGCACGAGGTCGGCCCGCTCGACACTGATGCAGCTGTTGTTGACGCGCGCCTCGTAGCTCATGCCGAGCAGCTTCTGGATCGTCGCAGTGACGTCGCAATCATTCATCCAGATGCCGTCGATGCGGCGGCGGTCGTAGCGCGACAGGTTGAGGAAAACGCCGGCGAGCGTCGTGACGGTGCCCGAGGTGCCGAGCATGTGCATGTCGCGCAGATCCCGGCCATGCTCGGCCGCGAACGGCGCGACATGCCGCGCGACCTCGTCGATCATCTGCGCATACAAATCCCTGGTGACATTCTTGCCGCCGAAATGCTCGGCCAGCGTCACGACGCCGAGCGGGATCGACATCCACGCCTTGATGCGCGGCGGCGCATCGGGCGCGGCGGGATCGCGCTCGATCCGCACCAGCTCGGTCGAGCCGCCGCCGATGTCGAACAGGATGGCGCCCCGGCCCTTCGGGTCGAGCAGCGGCGAGCAGCCGATCACGGCGAGCGTCGCCTCGGTTTCGCGATCGATCACCTCGAGCTCGATGCCGGTCTCGGCCGCGACGCGCGCGCGAAAGCTTTCGGCGTTGCCGGCGGCGCGGCAGGCCTCGGTGGCGATCAGCCGTAGCCGGCGCGCCTTGCGATAGCGGATCTTGTCGCTGCAAATGGCGAGCGCAGCAATGGCGCGCTCGATCGCAGCCTCGCTGATCGAGCCGGTCGCGGCGATGCCTTCGCCGAGCCGGATGATCCGCGAGAAGGAGTCGACCACGCGGAACCCGTCGCCAGTGGGACAGGCAATCAAGAGCCGGCAATTATTGGTGCCAAGGTCGAGCGCGGCGTAGACGCCACTTTCCGCGGCTGCCGCAACCAACCCTGACGGGGCTTCGCTGGCCGGAGGGCCGTCGCAAAGCCGCACATGGTCGTTCATCAAAACTGTCTTTCCGCAGCGCCCCAGGGGCGATCCCTGGGGCCCGCCGAATAATTGTCGTTCACGGAAACTTTAGCAGCGTCAGAGCCCTGCGCAAACTCCGTTCACATTGGGTCCATGCCCAATCGGGCGTTGTCGTTAAGGGGGGCGTGCGTTATCTCGTCTGCGCCCCCAAACTCCAGCAAATCCGGGCATTTCAGGTCATTTTCGATGCAAGATCATACGCCGCCCGCCTCTCTCGACAACGCTATCGCACTGCAAAAATATGGTGTCGGACAGCCCGTTCGACGAAAGGAGGACGACACCCTGGTGCGGGGCAAGGGCAGATACACCGACGATTTCTCCCTGCCCGGCCAGGCCATCTGCTGGATGGTCCGCTCCTCCCATGCCCACGGATTGATCAAGGGGATCGACACCGAAGCCGCCAAGGCGATGCCGGGCGTGCTCGGCGTCTGGACCGGCGCCGACCTTGCCGCCGCCGGCTACAAGCCCTTCACCTGCGGCCTGCCGCTGAAGAACCGCGACGGCTCCCCGCTGCTGCAGACCAACCGCCCGGCGCTCGCGACCGACAAGGTGCGCTTCGTCGGCGATCCCGTGGCCTTCGTGGTCGCGGAGACCGCGGCGCAGGCGCGCGATGCGGCCGAGGCGGTCGAGGTCGACATCGAGCCGCTGCCGGCGGTGACCGACGCCGCCGAGGCGTCGAAGCCCGGCGCGCCGCAACTCTACGACAACATCCCGAATAACGTCGCGCTCGACTATCACTATGGCGACACCGCCAAGATCGAGGCAGCGTTCGCTGCCGCCGCGCATGTGACAAAACTCGACATCGTCAACACCCGCGTCGCCGTGGTCTCGATGGAGCCGCGCGTCGCGCTGGCGCATTACGACAAAAAGACCGAGCGCTTCACGCTGCAAGTGCCGACCCAGGGCGTCTCCGGCAACAAGGCGATCATGGCGCGTCTGCTCAACGTGCCTGCCGATAAGGTCCGCATCCTCACCGGCAATGTCGGCGGCTCGTTCGGGATGAAGAACCTCAGCTATCCCGAATACACCTGCATCGCGCATGCGGCGCGCGAGCTCGGCCGTCCGGTGAAGTGGCTCGACGAACGCTCGACCAGCTTCCTCTCCGACAGCCAGGGCCGCGCACAGCTGATCCATGCCGAGCTCGCGCTCGATGCCGAGGGCAAGTTCCTTGCGGTGCGGCTGTCCGGCTACGGCAATCTCGGCGCCTACATCACAGGCGTCGCGCCCGGCCCGCTGTCGCTCAACACCGGCAAGAACCTCGCCAGCGTGTATCGCACGCCGCTGCTCGGCGTCGACATCAAGACGGTCTTGACCAACACCACGTTGATGGGCGCCTATCGCGGCGCCGGCCGGCCCGAGGCGAACTATTACATGGAGCGGCTGATCGATGCCGCTGCCGACGAGATGGGCATCAGCCGCGTCACCTTGCGCAAGCGCAACTTCATCAAGCCGTCGCAGCTGCCGTTCCCGGCGGCATCAGGCGTCACCTATGACAGCGGCGATTTCGCCGGCGTGTTCCAGAAGGCGCTGGAGATCTCCGACTACGAGAACTTCGCCAAGCGCAAGAAGGAAAGCAGGAAGAACGGCAAGCTGCGCGGCATCGCCGTCGGCTCCTATCTCGAAGTCACCGCGCCGCCGTCGGGCGAGCTCGGCAAGATCACCTTCGAGCCGGACGGCTCGGTGAAGCTCACCACCGGCACGCTTGATTACGGCCAAGGCCACGCCACGCCGTTCGCGCAGGTGCTGTCCGACCAGCTCGGCGTGCCCTTCGAGAACATCACGCTCGAACAGGGCGACAGCGATCTGGTTCGGTTCGGCAACGGCACCGGCGGTTCGCGCTCGATCACCGCAACCGGCCAGGCGATCGTCGAGGCCTCCGCGCTCGTCGTCGAGAAGGGCAAGAAGGCGGCCGCGCACATGCTGGAGGCCTCCGAGGCCGACATCGAGTTCGGCCAGGGCCGCTTCACCATCGCCGGCACCGATCGCTCGATCGGCATCATGGAGCTCGCCGAGCGGATGCGCGCCGGCAAGATGCCCGAGGGCGCGCCTGACACGCTCGACGTCGATCACGCCACCAAGGAGACCGCCTCGACCTTCCCGAACGGCTGCCACGTCGCCGAGGTCGAGATCGATCCCGACACCGGCGTGACGCGGATCGTGCGCTACTCCGCGGTCAATGATTTCGGCGTCGTGGTCAATCCGATGATCGTCGCCGGCCAGCTGCACGGCGGCGTCGCGCAGGGCATCGGCCAGGCGCTGATGGAGGAAGTCAGCTACGACGCCTCCGGCCAGCCGATCACCGGCTCGTTCATGGATTACGCGTTGCCGCGCGCCGGCGATGTGCCGCCCATGGAGGTCGGCGATCATCCCTCGCCGGCGAAATCCAACCCACTCGGCACCAAGGGCTGCGGCGAAGCCGGCTGTGCCGGCAGCCTCGTCTGCGTCGTCAACGCGGTGGTCGACGCGCTGTCGGAGTACGGCATCAAGCACATCAACATGCCGCTGACGCCGGAAAAAGTCTGGCGCGCGATCCAGGATGCCAAGGCGAACGCGGCGTAAGGCGGCGTTTCGCCTCACCCACCATTGTCATCACCCGCGAAAGCTAAAGCGGGTGATCCAGTATTCCAGAGACGTCAGCGATAGAACCGAGAAGCCGCGGCGTACTGGATACCCCGCATGCGCGGGGTATGACAATTGTACCTGTGGATGGGGTTCGCCCCTACCCTACCTCGTCGCCCGCTCGGGTCCGATCAAGCCAACGCCTTCAGTGCGCGTTCCAGGAACTCCAGCCGGTCCTGCCCCCAGAAAATCTCGCCGGACGGCAGCACGTAGCTCGGCGCGCCGAAGACGCCGGCTTTCAGCGCATCCTGCGTGTTCTGCTCGTAGAGCCGGTCAAGCTCGGCATCCGGCGGAGCGCCTGCGCGCAGGGCCGCGGCGTCCAGCCCGGCACGTTGCGCGGCGGCCGACATGACATCCGCGTCGGAGAGCGCCTCCTCGCGCTCCCAGATGGCGCGGCCGAATTCCAGCGAGAGGCGGTGGGCATCCTTGCCCTGCAGGGCGGCAGCAATCACAAGACGCGCCGCCGCAAGGTCGTCGCTCGGGAAATGCTTGGGCTCGATGTTGAGCGGAATGCCCCGCAACTCGCGCCAGCGCCTCAGCTCCACCAGGCGGTAGGCCTGCCGCTGCGGTGAGCGCTTTGGCAGCGGCAAGCCACCGGTCTGCTCGAAGATCGGACCGAACTTGCAGGGCTTGGCGTTGACGGTCGCGCTATGGCGCCGCGCGATCTCGGCAAACGGTGCGCTGCCCATGAATGTCCAGGGCGAGTTGAGCGACAGATAATAGTCGATGATGACCGACATCTACGCCGCCGCCTGTTCGCGCGGCTGGGTGATCGCGATGTGCCAGCAATGCGCGAGCGGGATGCCGCTGCCCAGCACCAGGGCATCGAGCTCGACGAAGCGGTGGCCCTTCTTGTCGTAATTGCCGATGACCTTGGCGCGCGCCGTCAGCTCGTCGCCGATCTTGCCCGCCGACAACAGCTGCATGCGGGTGCCGACATGGATCCAAGGTCCGAGGATCGCATTGTCGACCAAGACCTTGTTCATCACCCGTGGCAGCAGGCCGGGATGGCCGAGGCCTTCGCGCAGATAGATCGGGTCGGTCTCCCTGATGTCGGCGAGATACTCCTTCGCCGCATCGCCGGACCAGTCGCGCGGGATCACGCCGAGCCATTTGCCCTCTTCGTAGGACGACGCGCTGACCGGCCTGCGCTCGGCAACGGCTGCGACCTGCTTATAGTCGTCGAGCACAAATGACGGCGCCGATGCCGGCAGCGAAGCGGTGCCGGTCGCGCAAAGCTCGCCGCGGCTGAAGAGCTCGATCGTGAGCCCATTGCCGGTCTCCCGGCCGGTCAATTCGGCGATCTCGCCGTCATAGACCGGTTTGACGAAGCGCGCCTCGATCAGGCCGCGTTCGAGGAAATCGCGGCCCCATTTCTCGACCGGCAGATGCATCATGTAGGCCATCACATCGACGCCGGGCACCAGGCCACCGGAAAAGCCGAATTTCCGCGCCACCGCGTCGTCGTGGATCTTGTTCTCTGACAGTTTCGAGGTGTTGTAGGCCGAGACGCGGTAGGTCTGCACAGGCGTCGTCGAAGACATCGGGTTTCCCCTTATTTCGGTTGTTTTTCGGAGGCAATCGTAGTCGAACCGGGCAGCGTGACAAGCCTCTCGTTTTGCTCGCAATTTTCCGCATCATGGAGTACACGCAGGCCGTGCCTGCGAACCCGGAATCGATGACTGAAACCCCTGCCTTGACCCGCATCTATGTCGACGCCGACGCCTGTCCGGTGAAGGACGAAATCTATCGCGTCGCGATCCGGCTCGGCGTGCCGGTCAGCGTGGTCGCGGGCAATTTCATCCGCGTGCCGCAGGATCCCCTGATCGAGCGCATCGCCGCCGGTTCCGGCATGGACGCGGCCGACGACTGGATCGCCGAACGCGCGCATCAGGGCGACGTGGTCATCACCGCGGACATTCCGCTGGCGAGCCGCTGCGTGAAGGCCGGCGCCGATGTGATCGCGCCAAATGGAAAACCGTTTACGGAACAGTCGATCGGCATGACGCTCGCCGTGCGCAATCTGATGACCGATCTGCGCTCGTCCGGCGAGATCACCGGCGGGCCGAAATCCTACTCCCCGCGCGACCGCTCGACCTTCCTGTCGACGCTCGACCAGACCATCCGCCGCATCCAGCGCCGCCGCGCCGAGCAGGCGACGACGAACCAGCAGGGTTAGCGCGATGGCTCCGCCTCCTCTCATCCAGCTCAAGGACATCAGCCTGACCTTCGGCGGCACGCCGCTGCTGTCAGGCGTCGAGTTGTCGGTCTCCGCGGGCGAGCGCGTCTGCCTGATCGGCCGCAACGGCTCCGGCAAATCGACCTTGCTGCGAATCGCGGCCGGCCTCGTTGAGCCCGACGCCGGCAGCCGCTTCGTGCAGCCCGGCGCCACCATCCGCTATCTGCCGCAGGAGCCGGACTTCGGCGAGCACAAGACGACGCTGGCCTATGTCGAGGCCGGCCTTGGCCCCGGCGACGACCACTACCAGGCGCGCTACCTGCTCGAGCAACTCGGCCTGACCGGTGAGGAAGACCCGGCGCATGTCTCCGGCGGCGAGGCGCGCCGCGCGGCGCTGGCGCGGGTGCTGGCGCCCTCGCCCGACATCCTGCTGCTCGACGAGCCGACCAACCATCTCGACCTGCCGACCATCGAATGGCTCGAAGGCGAGCTGGAAAGCCGCCGCTGCGCGCTGGTGCTGATCAGCCATGACCGCCGCTTCCTGACCAACCTGTCGCGCACCACCGCCTGGCTCGACCGCGGTCGGATCAGGCAGATCGAGCGCGGCTTCGGCGCCTTCGAGGAATGGCGCGACGAGGTGCTGGCCGAGGAAGAGCGCGAGCAGCACAAGCTCGACCGCAAGATCGTCAACGAGGAGCACTGGCTGCGCTACGGCGTCTCCGGCCGCCGCAAGCGCAACGTCAAGCGTCTCGGCAATCTGCATGCGCTGCGCGACCAGCGCCGCAACTATCGCGGCGCCACCGGCAATGCCATCCTCGCCGCCGCCGAGGCCGATAAATCCGGCCGCCTGGTGATCGAGGCCAAGAGCATCGCGAAGGCCTTTGGCGAGCGCAAGATCGTCGATACCTTCTCGACCCGGATCCAGCGCGGCGACCGCGTCGGCATCGTAGGTCCCAACGGCGCCGGCAAGACCACGCTGGTGCATCTCTTGATCGGCAACGATCCGCCCGATTCCGGCTCGGTGCGGCTCGGGGCCAATATCGAGATGGCGACGCTCGACCAGCATCGCGAGAGCCTCGATCCGAAGCTGACACTGGCCGAAGCCCTGACCGGCGGCCGCGGCGATCACGTGATGGTCGGCGACAAGTCGAAGCACGTCATCGGCTACATGAAGGACTTCCTGTTCGCGCAGGAGCAGCGCGGCACGCCGCTCGAGGCGCTCTCCGGCGGCGAGCGCGGCCGCCTGATGCTGGCCCGCGCATTGGCAAAACCGTCGAACCTCCTGATCCTGGACGAGCCGACCAACGACCTCGATCTCGAAACCCTCGACGTGCTCGAGGACATGCTCGGCGATTACGAGGGCACGGTGATCCTGATCAGCCATGACCGCGACTTCCTCGACCGCGTCGTGACCTCGGTGATCGTGCCCGAAGGCCAGGGCCGCTGGATCGAATATGCCGGCGGCTACTCCGACATGCTGGCGCAGCGCGGCGCCGACGTGAAGCGCGAGGCGGTGAAGGCGGACGCCGCGACTGAAGAGAAGAAGGAAGCCAGGGCCGCAGCGCCCGAGGCGGCACCGAGACGCCGGCTGAGCTTCAACGAGAAGCACGCGCTGGAGACGCTGCCGAAGACGATCGACAAGTTGCACGCCGAGATCGCAAAGCAGCAGAAGCTGCTCGACGATCCCGATCTCTATGCGAAGGATCGCAAGAAATTCGACGCAGCTTCAGCGGCGATCGCCAAGGCGCAGGACGAGCTCGCCGCCGCCGAGGACCGCTGGCTCGAACTCGAAGTGCTGCGCGAAGAAATCGAACAGGCGTAAAGTGTAGGATGGGTAGAGCGCAGCGAAACCCATCCTGCTTCCGCGCGGATTAAAGACGATGGGTTTCGCTTCGCTCTACCCATCCTACGAGGCCGGAGAAAAAGGACAGACCATGACCACGCCCCTCGCCGCCAAGATCGCCAGGGAATACGGCACGCCCTGCGCCGTGATCGACATGGACCGGGTCGAGCGCAACATCGCGCGGATCCAGAAGGCCTGCGACGAGGCCGGCATCGCCAACCGGCCGCACATCAAGACGCACAAGAACCCGATGCTGGCGCAGTTGCAGATCAAGGCTGGCGCCAAGGGCATCACCTGCCAGAAGCTCGGCGAGGCCGAGATCATGGCCGATAGCGGCATCGACGACATCCTGATCAGCTACAATCTGCTCGGCGACGAGAAAATGGCGCGGCTCGGTGCGCTGCAAGGCAAGGCCAACGTCACCGTCGCCGCGGATAATTCCGTCGTGGTCGGCGATCTGCCGAAGGCAGCCGCCGCCTCCGGTCGCCCACTCTCGGTCGTGGTCGAATGCGACACCGGGCGCAAGCGCGCTGGCGTCGAGACCCCGGCCGAGGCGATCGCGCTGGCGCGCGAGATCGCGGCCTCCACGGGCCTGAGCTTCGCGGGCTTCATGCTGTACCCGACCGAGACCGGCTGGGCCGACGCGCAGAAATTCTACGACGAGGCGCTGGCCGGCGTGCGCGCCCACGGCCTCGATGCGGCCATCGTCTCGACCGGTGGCACGCCGAACCTCGTCAATCTCGGCAAACTGAAGGGTGGCACCGAGCACCGCTTCGGCACCTACATCTACAACGACCGCATGCAGGTCGCGGCCGGCGTCGCGACCTGGGACGATTGCGCGCTGCATATCTATTCCACCGTGGTCAGCCGCGCCGGCCCCGAGCGCGGTATCCTCGATGCCGGCTCCAAGACGCTGACCTCGGACACCGGTGGGCTCGAAGGCCACGGCCTGATCCTCGAACATCCCGAGGCCAAGATCGCGCGCTTCGCCGAGGAGCATGGCTTCCTCGACCTCTCCCGCAGCAACACCCGGCCGAATGTCGGCGACGTCGTGCGGGTCGTGCCCAATCATGTCTGCGTCGTCGTCAACATGATGGACGAGGTCGTGATGGTGCGCGGCGACGAAATCATCGGCGCGTTGCCGGTGACGGCAAGGGGCAAGCTGCGCTAGGCGCGGATCAGCGCCTGCAACTCCCGATCCAGCGCATCGCGAAACACCTCGATCGGCCGCGTCAGGCGGCCGGCGGGCGGGCGGTGCACGATCCAGGCGCGCACCGCGGCATCGAACCCTTCGATCCTGACCACCTTAAGCCGGCTACGGAGCGCGCTCCGCTTCAGCGCGACCGGCGTCACGACGCCGATGCCGAGCCCGCGCGCGACCAGCGACAGCCGCAGCTCACTATCGAGCGCCTCGACCGCGACGTTGAACGGCAGATGCGCGGCTTCGAACTGGCGCTTCAACGTTTGGCGGAAGCCGCAACCGTCCTGGTTCATCACCCATCCCATGCGCGACAGCCATTCGAGGTCGGCGGATTTCGGCAGCTTGATGTCGCGTGCGACGACGAAGATGACCGGCTGCGCGCCGAGATCGTCGGCGGCCAGGTCCGCCGGCGGCACGGCACCGTCCGGAATGCAGATCGCCGCCGCGTCCAGCTCGTTGCGTGAGACCGCGTCGACCTGGTGCGGCGAGAGGCCCGCAACGACGCGCACTGCGAGGGCGGGAAACTCCGCGCGCACCGCATCGAGCGGACCCGCCAACCCCGCCTCCGACAAATACGGCGTCAGGCCGAGCCTGAACTCGCCGCGCACCACGCCGTCACTGGCGACGCCCGATTTGAGGTCGTCGAGCATGCGCAGCAGACGGCGACCCTGTTCATAGGCCTCGATGCCCGCAGCCGTCGGCTTCAGCGGCTTCGACAGCCGGTCGAGCAGCTGCGCGCCCAGCATCTCCTCCAGATTCTGGATCCGCCGTGTCACGCCGGGTTGGGTCAGGTTCAGCCGCGCGGACGCCGCGACGATCGATCCGGTCTCCACCACGGCGACGAACGCCACGAGGTCATGGGTGTTCATAACAATCTCGCATATTCTTCATTATCTTATTTGAATTGTAGCATATTATCCCGATCCCCTAAAGGGGGCCTCGCCACTTCCCCGCGAGGTCCCATGACCATTTCCGAAGCCACCAAACTCTCCACGGCGCGCGCCACCTCGGTGCGTCCCCTGATCTGGATCGGCGCCATCACCACCGGCACCGTCGTCACCAATTTGTTTGCCCCGCAGATCCTGGTCGGCCTGATCGGCCGCTCGCTCGGCATGACCGAGCTGCAGGCGGGCCTGATCTCGACGTTGACCCTGCTCGGCTACGCGCTCGGGCTGTTGCTGCTGGTGCCGCTGGTCGACCTGGTCGAGAACAGACGGCTGATCCTGCGCACGCTGGCCTGCGCCATCGTCGCCGCGATCGGCACCGCGATGGCCCCGACGCCGGTGATCCTGCTCGCTGCCACCTTCATCCTCGGTGCGTCCTGCGCAGCGATCCAGATGGTGGTGCCGCTGGTGGCGTCGATGGTGCCGCCGGAGCGCCGCGGACAAGCGATCGGCGACGTGATGAGCGGCTTGATGATCGGCATCCTGCTGTCACGGCCGGCGGCGAGCCTGATCGCGGACAGTTGGAACTGGCGCGGCTATTATGTCACCTCGGCCGTGCTGATGACGGTGCTCGCCGGCGCGTTGGCGCGCTATCTGCCGACCTTGCAGCCGGCGGCAAAAGTCAGCTACGGAGCGCTCCTGCGCTCATTTCCCAAATTGCTGCGCGACGAGCCGGTGCTGCGCGTCCGATCATGGACCGCGGCGCTGGTGATGGCATCCTTCACCGCGTTCTGGGCCGCGGTGGCGCTGCGCCTGCCGGATGCGCCGTTCAAGCTCGATGCCAGGGGAATAGCGCTGTTCGCGCTGATCGGCGTCGCGGGGGCGGCAGCGACCCCGATCGCCGGGCGCTGGGGGGACAGGGGCTTCGCGCGGCCGCTGCTGATTGTCTCGCACCTTCTCATCGCCGGTGCACTCGCGCTCTGCGCCTGGGCCGGCATGATCGAGTCGCGGGTCGCTGCCCTCTCCCTGCTTGGTGTCGGCGCCGTGCTGCTCGATTTCGGCATCACCACCGATCAGACGCTCGGCCGCCGCGCCGTCAATCTGCTGCAGCCCGAGGCGCGCGGCCGGATCAACGGCCTGTTCGTGGCGCTGTTCTTCATCGGCGGTGCGGTCGGCGCGGCAACGGCATCTGCGGCATGGAGTTTTGGTGGATGGACGGCGGTCTGCGCGGTCGCGGCAACGTTCGGTATGCTCGGGTTCATCACCGACATCGCGACGAAGACAGGTTCGGAGTGAGCAGGCGCGGGATGGGTAGAGCGCAGCGAAACCCATCATCCCTCCATTCGGAGAGAAGTTGATGGGTTTCGCTTCGCTCTACCCATCCTACGATTTCGTCGTGTTCAACCAATTCAACGCGCCCTTCCCTGCCGCCATCCCCGTCGCGAACGACGCCTGCAACAGATAACCGCCGGTCGGTGCCTCCCAGTCGAGCATCTCGCCGGCGGCAAAAACGCCGGGCAGCTGGCGCAGCATGAAATGCGCGTCGAGCTCGTCGAACCTGATACCGCCGGCGCTCGAGATCGCGCGCGCGATCGGCGCGACGCCCGTGAGCTGAACCGGAACCGCGTTGATCAGCCGCGCGAGCTCTGCCGGCGAGAACGATGGCAATGGCCGGCCGGATGCAATCGCCGCCTCCTGCATCAGCCCGATGCCGACAGGAGAGAGTTGCGCCGCCTTGCGCAGGAAATTCGCGAGCGACTGCTTGCCGCGGGTCCCGGACAGGCGGGTGGTCAGCGCCGCGGCGTCGAGGTCCGGTCGCAGCGCGATCGTCAGCGTTGCCTGCCCGATACCCAGCACCGCCTCGCGCAAGTCCGCCGACAGCGCGTAGATAGCGCCGCCTTCGATGCCCGTGCGGGTGACGACTGCCTCGCCGCGCGCGGTGTGCGAACCGATCGTGAGGGCGACGCCCTTGAGCGGCTGCCCCTCAAACCGGTCGCGGAAGATATTCGACCACGCGACGGTGAAGCCGGAATTGGCCGGTCGCATCGGGGCAAGGGCAATCCCCTTCGCCGCAAGGATATCAGCCCAGGCGCCATCCGAACCGAGCCGCGGCCAGCTGGCGCCGCCGAGCGCCAGCACGGTCGCGTCAGCCCTAACCGCGCGCTCTCCGTCGGGGGTCTCGAACAGCAGCGCGCCCTGCGCATCCCATCCGATCCAGCGATGCCGGAATGCGAATCCGACGCCCGCGGCATCGAGCCGCCGCAGCCAGGCGCGCAGCAAGGGCGAAGCCTTGAATGCTTGCGGGAAGACGCGGCCGCTGGTGCCGACGAACGTCGGCTGCCCCAGAACATCGCTCCACGCGCGCAAGCTATCAGGTGGAAACGCCTCGACCGCGGCCTTCAGGTGCGGCATCGCCTCGCGATAGCGCGCAAGGAAATCCGGCAGCGGCTCGGAGTGGGTGAGATTGAGCCCGCCTCGCCCGGCCATCAGGAACTTGCGCCCCGCCGACGGCATCGCGTCGTAGACGGTGACCTCTGCACCGCCAGCCGCAAGCACCTCCGCCGCCATCAGGCCGGCGGGGCCGGCTCCGATGATGGCGACGTGTTGGGCGGAGGATGATGACATGGCGAGAGTTTAGACCCGGCTCGGCGCCACAACAAAAGAGGTCATTCCGGGATGGTGCGAAGCACCAGACCCGGAATCCATAACCACGATCGTGAGTACGGATTCCGGGCTCTCGCTTCGCGAGCCCCGGAATGACGGTTAGAGCTTGATCCCGGCCCGCGCGGCGGCCTGGGCGACGTATTTCTGCGTCTGCTCGAACGCGCCCTGCAGCGCCTTCGCGGTCGACATGTCGCTGATGTCCTTGAAGTGCGCGGCGACACCGTCCGGCGTCCATTCGGACTGCGGCAGGTTGACGCCTTCGGTCTCCAGCACGCGGATCACCGCGAACGAGCCGGCGCCGGCGCCTATAATGGTGCGGGTCGGCGCATCTTCGCTAAGCAGGAACTCCACCGCCGGCGTGATCGCCTCCGGCTTCATCAGCTGAAGCGCCTGCGGCGGCAGCAGTTCCTCGGTCATGCGGGTCGCCGCGGTCGGCGAGATGGTGTTGACCTTGATGTTGTTCTTGCGGCCCTCTTCGGCGAGCACGTTCATCAGGCCGACCATGCCGGCCTTCGCTGCGCCGTAATTGGCCTGGCCGAAATTGCCGAACAGGCCCGACGACGAGGTCGTCAGCACGATGCGGCCGTAATTGCGCTCGCGCATGCCGGCCCACACCGCCTTGCAGCAGTAGAAGGTGCCGGTGAGATGCACGCCGAGCACCTTGTCCCAGTCGGCGACCTCGAGCTTGGTGAACGACTTGTCGCGCAGGATGCCGGCATTGGCGCAGAGCAGATCGACGCTGCCCCACTCCTTGGTGGCGCGCTCGACCATCGCGGTGACCTGCTCGAAGTTCGAGACGTCGGCGCCGTCGGCCATCGCGGTGCCGCCCGCTTTCCGGATCTCCTCGACCACGGTCTCGGCCGGCGACAGTGAGCCGCCGGTGCCGTCGCGCGCGCCGCCGAAATCGTTGACCACGACCTTGGCGCCGCGGCTGGCGAGCCCCAGCGCATGCGCCCGCCCAAGACCATTGCCCGCGCCGGTGACGATAGCGACGCGTCCGTCAAACCTGATTGCCATGCTTGTCATTCCTGCTCTGACTTCCTTCTCCCCTTGTGGGAGAAGGTGGCGCGCGTAGCGCGCCGGATGAGGGGTTCTCTCCACGGATGAGCGCGCGGAGAGAGACCCTCACCCGGCTTCATCTCGCTCCGCTCGATTTCGCCACTCTCTCCCACAAGGGGAGAGGGTGTGCGCCCGAACGGCATGAAAAGGTTAGAGACTTTTGAGCAGCGATGGATGGCCGGGTCAAGCCCGGCCGGGGGTAGCAGAGCCGACCACTTGACGCGCTAGACGTCGGGGGTCATCGACCCGCAGGGCTTCAGGCTCTTGAGCAGATGCCCGCTCCAGCACTCGTGATGTTCCTGCGCGTAGCTGATCGAGCCGATCACAAGCAACGCGACGACGACAAGTCCGGCGACGATGTTCTGCACCATGGCTGCCACTCCCGGGACCGCACCGCCCAAACGGGAGCATGATGGACACCGGGAATCAAAGCCGTCAATGCGCTACTTCTAGCCAGGCGGGCTCGCTCCACCTCTCCCGCTTGCGGGAAAGGTGGAGCTACTCAACCTTTTGCTGGAGCCCTTTCCGTTCCGATTAAGTCGGAACGGGGCTCCCGCTTCTTGTTGGGACGCGTTTTCTTCGCGCGAACCGGTATCCACTTCGCTGGAAAACGCTCTAGCTGAAATAGATCAGGCCGAGCCAGTCCGCGACCAGCGCGGGCTTCTCCTCGCCCTCGATCTCGACCGTAACGTTAGTGCGCGACAGCAGTTCCTTCGGCTTGCGCAGCGTGGCTTCGGCGAGCAGGAAGCGGCCGCGAACACGCTTGCCCGAGCGGACCGGCGAGATGAAGCGCAGCTTGTCGAAACCGTAATTGACGCCCATCGCGGTGCCTTCGAGCACCGGCATCACCTCGTAGGACATGATTGACAGCAGCGACATCGTAAGGAAGCCGTGCGCAATCGTGGTGCCGAAGGCGGTCTCCGTCTTGGCGCGTTCGGGATCGACATGGATGAACTGGTGATCCTCGATCACGTCGGCGTAGGTATTGATGCGCCCCTGATCGAGCAGGTGCCACGAAGAGACACCGATCTCCTTGCCGACCATGCCCTGGTAGGTTTCCAGCGACACCGGCGGCTTCTTCCAGACTTCATTCATTGGCTGACCTCCTAACCGGAGGTCCGCACTTTCTGCAGCTCCGGAAATTCTTCCTCGCGGAACTCGGCTCCGCGCAACGCATCGTCTCTCGCATCGTCATGTTCGAGCCGGCGCAACTGCACCCGGCGGATTTTTCCCGAAATCGTCTTGGGCAGTTCGGTGACCAGCTCGATCTTGCGGATGCGTTTAAACGGTGCGAGCCGCGTGTGCAAATGTTTGAAGATCGACAGCGCCGTCTCCGGGCTGCGCTCGACACCGGAGACCAGCAGCACATAGGCCTTGGGGACCGCGAGCCGGATCGGGTCCGGGCTCGGCACCACGGCAGCTTCCGCCACCGCATCGTGCTCCAGCAGCACGCTCTCGAGCTCGAACGGCGAGATGCGGTAATCGGATGACTTGAACACGTCGTCGGTGCGGCCGACGAAGGTGAGATAGCCCTCGTCATCGGTGAACACGACGTCGCCGCTGCGATAGATCTCGCCGTCCGTACCAATCAGCTTGCCGTCGTCGCCCTGATAGCCCTGCATCAGACCGGCCGGCCGCTCAGTGCCGAGCAGCAAGGTCACCTCGCCTTCCTTGGCTGCGTGGCCGTCACTGTCGGTGACCTGCACGCGATAGCCGGGCAGCGGCCGGCCCATCGAGCCGATCTTGACCTTCTGCCCCGGCGAGTTGCCGGCCAGCGCCGTGGTCTCGGTCTGGCCGTAACCGTCGCGGATGGTCAGGCCCCAGGCCGATTTGACCTGGTCGATGATCTCGGGATTGAGCGGCTCGCCGGCGCCGCAGACCTCGCGCAGCGAAACCTTGAAGCTCGCAAGGTCTTCCTGGATGAACATCCGCCACACCGTCGGCGGCGCGCACAGCGTGGTGACCCCGCAGCGGCCGATGATCGAGAGCAACCCTTTCGCCTCGAAGCGCGGCTGATTGGCGATGAAGATCGTGGCGCCGGCATTCCACGGCGCGAAGAAGCAGCTCCAGGCGTGCTTGGCCCAGCCGGGCGACGAAATGTTGAGATGGACGTCGCCAGGCTGCAGCCCGATCCAATACATGGTCGAGAGATGGCCGACCGGATAGCTGCGCTGGCTGTGCCGCACCAGCTTTGGTTTTGCCGTGGTACCCGAGGTGAAATAGAGCAGCATCGGGTCGTCGGCCCTGGTCGGGCCGTCGGGTGTGAAGGCATCCGACTGCTTCGCCGCATCCTCGAACGGCAACCAACCCTCGTGGGTCTGCGTCGCGCCGACCACGATGCGCGAGAGATTGCCGGCGCCGAGCCCTGCGAACTTCGCGACCTGATCCTGGGTGGCAACCACCGCCTTGGCTTTGCCGCGATCCAGCCGGTCGCGCAACTCATCCGCAGTCAAAAGCGTGGTCGCGGGAATCACGACGACGCCGAGCTTCATTGCCGCCAGCATGGTCTCCCACAGCGGGACGACATTGCCGAGCAGCAGCAACAGATGATCGCCGCGCTTCAGCCCCTGCGCACGCAGGAAATTTGCAACCTGATTGGAACGGCGCGACAGCTCGGCGAAGGACCGTTTCGTCTCGTTGCCGCTGGCGGCATCGACGATCCACAGCGCCGGCCGGTCGCGGCTGTCGGCATTGTGCGCGAGCTCCGCGTCGAACCAGTCCAGCGCCCAGTTGAACGGCACTGGATCCGGCCAGCGGAATCCCTTCACCGCCGCGTCGTAGTCGGTGCGATGCTTGAGCAGAAAGGCACGTGCGTCCTGAAATGTGGTCATCCGGCTTCTCCACATCCGCTGTCGTCATCCCGCGCAACGCTTCGCGTTGTCGCTGGAGGAGCCGCGCTATGCGCGGCGTCTCGAAGGATGACGCAATATAATTACTTTCCAGCGAGGCTGCGAACGTGCTGGATAATTCCGGAAAAGTCGACCCCGCCGTGGCCCGAGGCGTCGAAGGTCTTGTAGAGCTCCTGCGCGTGCTTGCCGAGCGGCGTCACCGCGCCGGCGGCATTGGCGGCGTCCTGCGCCAGCGTCAGATCCTTCACCATCAAATTGGAGGCGAAGCCCGGCTTGTAGTCGTTGTTCGCCGGCGAGGTCGGCACCGGGCCGGGAACCGGGCAATAGGTGGTCAGCGACCAGCACTGCCCCGACGAGGTCGAGGCGACGTCGAACAGCGCCTGGTGCGAGAGGCCGAGCTTTTCGGCCAGCACAAAGGCCTCGCCGACCGCGATCATGGAAATGCCGAGGATCATGTTGTTGCAGATCTTGGCCGCCTGTCCTGCGCCGCCGGCGCCGCAATGCACGATCTTCTTGCCCATGTTGGCCAGCATCGGCTGGGCCGCCGCGAACGCCTTCGCCTCGCCGCCGCACATGAAGGTCAGCGTCGCGCCCTTGGCGCCGCCGGTGCCGCCGGAGACCGGCGCATCGACCGAAGCCATGCCGTGCTTGGCCGCGAGCGCGTGCGCCTGCTTGGCGCTTTCGACGTCGATGGTCGAGCAGTCGATGATCAGCGCGCCCTTGCTCATGGCGGGAAGCACTTCGTTCCAGACGCCGAGCACATGCTTGCCGGCAGGCAGCATGGTGATCACGACGTCGGCGCCCTTCACCGCGCCAACGCCGCTCTCGGCGATCGCGGCGCCATCGCTCTTGGCCTGATCGCGGGACGCTGCGACCAGATCGAACGCGGTCACCTTGTGGCCGGCCTTGACCAGATTGGCCGCCATCGGCCCGCCCATATTGCCGAGCCCGATGAATGCGACGTTTGCCATGGGAAGTCCTCCGCTTGCGACGTTTCTATTTGCTGTCAGGGAATTTCAGTTCATCGGCGCCGATCTCGGCGAAGTAAGGCGCTAGCATCTCCGCCGTCACGTCCTCGATCTCAGGCGGCGACCATTTCGGATTGCGGTCCTTGTCGATCACCGCGGCGCGCACGCCCTCGCGGAAATCGTCGCTGGCGAACACTTCGAGCGCCGCGCGATATTCGCGCACCAGGCACTCTTCCAGCGTCGCGGTCGCCCGCGCCAGCCGCAGTAGTTTTAGCGTCACCACCATGCCGCGCGGCGATTTTTCGCCGAGCGTCTTCAGCGTGGCCTGCGCCAGGTCCGATCCGTCGGCCGTCAGTGCGGCGACGATGTCCTCCATCCGGCCGCGCGCGAACCAGCCGTCGATTTTGGCCTGCATCGCAGCAACGGGGCCGGATTTTTCGCCGGTCGCAAAGCCCGCGATCAGCCGGTCGATCTCAGCCGAACTGCTGCGTGGTGCGACCTTGGTCAGCGCCTCGCGCAGCGCTGGGAGCTTTGCGCTCGGCACCACGGCATCGGCAAACTTCGCGTAGATCGCATCGGGCCCATTCATCGTGGTGCCGGTGAGACCAAAATAGGTGCCGATCTCGCCGGGCGAGCGCGACAGCAGATATGTGCCGCCGACATCGGGGAAGAAGCCGAGCCCAACCTCGGGCATCGCGAGTTTCGTCCGCTCGGTCACCACGCGGTGGCTGCCGTGCGCCGACAACCCGACGCCGCCGCCCATCACGATGCCGTCCATGAACGCAACATAGGGTTTTGGAAATTTCTTGATCCGTGCGTTGAGGATGTACTCGTCGCGCCACAGGATCTTGCCGAGATCACCCTTGACCTTCGAGCTTTCCCAGAGCGCCCGGATGTCGCCGCCGGCACACAGGCCGCGCTCGCCGGCGCCTTCCAGCAAGATGACCGCGACCTCGGGATCGGCTTCGAACGCGTCGAGCGCCCTGTCGATGTCGTGGAACATCTCCAGCGTCACGGCATTGATCGCCTTCGGCCGGTTGAGCCGGATGATGCCGGCCGCCCCTTCCTTGCGTGCGATCAGATCGCCTTCCGCGGCCACATCGTTCATCGCGCGCCCTCGATCAACTTGCGCGACACGATCAGCCGCATGATTTCATTGGTGCCTTCGAGGATCTGGTGCACGCGCAGATCGCGCACGATCTTCTCGACGCCGTATTCGCTGAGGTAACCGTAACCGCCATGCAGCTGCAGCGCCTGGTTGGCGACCTCGAAACCGACATCGGTGCCGAAGCGCTTCGCCATCGCGCACAACATCGAGGCGTCCGGATCCTTGCGATCGAGCGCCGCCGCCGCGCGCCACAGGAAGGTGCGTGCGGCTTCGAGCTCGGTCGCCATGTCGGCGATCTTGAACTGCAGCGCCTGGAATTCGTCGAGCCGTTTTCCAAAGGCCTTGCGGTCCTTCATGTAAGCCAGCGCCTTGTCGAGCGCCGCCTGCGCGCCGCCGAGCGAGCACGCCGCGATGTTGAGCCGGCCGCCATCGAGGCCGGCCATCGCGATCTTGAAGCCGATGCCCTCCTCGCCGAGCCGGTTTGCGACCGGCACGCGGGCATTCTCGAAAATGACAGCGCGGGTCGGCTGCGCGTTCCGGCCCATCTTGCGTTCGTTATTGCCGAACGAAACGCCCGGCGTCTTGCCGTCGATCACGACCGTCGAGACGCCGCCGGGGCCGTCGCCGCCGGTGCGCACCATCGCCACCAGAAGGTCGGTGCTGCCGGCGCCCGAAATGAACTGCTTCTGGCCGTTGAGCACGTAGTGATCGCCGTCGCGCACCGCGCGGGTGCGCAGCGCCGCAGCGTCCGAGCCGGCGCCCGGCTCGGTCAGGCAGTAGCTCGCGATCAGCTCCATAGTGCAGAGCTTGGGCAGCCATTTGTGGCGCTGGGTGTCGTTGCCATAGGCATCGATCATCCAGGACGCCATGTTGTGGATCGAGATGAAGGCCGACGTGGTCGGGCACCCGGTCGCCAGCGCCTCGAAGATCAGCGCGGCGTCGAACCGCGTCATCGCCGAGCCGCCGACATCGTCCTTGATATAGATGCCGCCGATGCCGAGGCCTGCGGCCTCGCGCATCACATCCACGGGAAAGTGCTTCGTCTCGTCCCATTCGAGCGCGTGGGGCGCGATCTTTTCCGCCGCAAACGCCCGCGCCATGTCGCGAACCGCGATCTGGTCCTCGTTGAGAGCGAACTGCATCTCAATGCCCCCGCACGCTGAGGTCACCGCTCCCCACCGGGGAGAGGTCGATTTGCGCAGCAAATCGGGTGAGGGTGTGCTGCTCTAACGAGAGACCGTGCCCCCTCACCCGGCGCTTCGCGCCGACCTCTCCCACAGGGAGAGGTGATTTGCCGATGCTGCCGAAGCTCACTCCAATCTCGCGTCACTTCATCGTCGGGATCGAGAACTCCGCACCGTCCTTGACGCCGGACGGCCAGCGCGAGGTCACCGTCTTGGTCTTGGTGTAGAAGCGGACCGAGTCTGGACCGTGCTGGTTGAGATCGCCGAAGCCCGACTTCTTCCAGCCGCCGAACGTATAGTAGGCGATCGGCACCGGGATCGGCACGTTGACGCCGACCATGCCGACATTGACCTTGGCCGCGAAGTCGCGCGCGGCGTCGCCGTCGCGGGTGAAGATCGCAACGCCGTTGCCGTAGTCGTGGTCGGACGGCAGCGCCAGCGCCTCGTGATAGTCCTTGGCGCGCACCACCGAGAGCACCGGGCCGAAGATCTCTTCCTTGTAGATCCGCATGTCCTTGGTGACGTTGTCGAACAGCGAACCACCGAGGTAGAAGCCGTTCTCGTAGCCCTGCATCTTGAAGCCGCGGCCGTCGACCGCGAGCGTGGCGCCTTCCTTGACGCCGATGTCGATGTAGCTCTTGACCTTCTCGACCGCCTCGCGGGTCACCAGCGGACCGTAGTCGGCCGACGGATCGACCGAGGTGCCGATCTTGAGCGACTCGACGCGCGGGATCAGCTTTTCCATCAGCCGGTCGGCGGTGGTCTTGCCGACGGGGACCGCAACCGACACCGCCATGCAGCGCTCGCCGGCCGAGCCGTAGCCGGCACCGATCAGCGCATCGACCGCCTGGTCCATGTCGGCGTCGGGCATGATGATGGCGTGGTTCTTGGCGCCGCCGAAGCACTGGCAACGCTTGCCGGTCTGCGCGGCGCGCTCATAGATGTACTGGGCAATGGGCGTCGAGCCGACGAAGCCGATCGCCTTGACGTCGGGATCGTCGAGGATGGCGTCGACCGCCTCCTTGTCGCCGTTGACGACGTTGAGGATGCCGGCCGGCAGCCCCGCTTCGATCATCAACTGGGCCAGCGCCATCGGCACGCCGGGATCGCGTTCGGACGGCTTCAGGATGAAGGCATTGCCGCAGGCGATCGCAGGCGCGAACTTCCACATCGGGATCATCGCCGGGAAGTTGAACGGCGTGATGCCGGCGACCACTCCCAGGGGTTGACGCATCGAGTAGATGTCGATGCCGGGACCAGCGCCCTCGGTGTACTCGCCCTTCATCAGATGCGGGATGCCGCAGGCGAACTCGGCGACCTCGAGGCCGCGCTGGATGTCGCCCTTGGCGTCGGGAACGGTCTTGCCATGCTCGCGCGCCAAAAGCTCGGCGAGCTTGTCGTAGTCGCGCTGCACCAGCTCGACGAACTTCATCATGACGCGGGCGCGGCGCTGCGGGTTGGTGGCGGCCCATTCGCCCTGCGCGGCGCGGGCGTTCTCGACCGCGGCACGGACCTCGGCCTTGGAGGCCAGCGCCACCTTGGCCTGGACGTCGCCGGTCATCGGCTCGAAGACGTCGGCCGTACGGCCCGAGGTGCCCTTGACCTCCTTGCCACCGATGAAATGTCCGATCGAGCGCATGAATATCCTCCCTTGGAGACGTGAATCGCCGCTCCGCGCGGCGAGATCGCTTTACAAACCCTATGACCCTGCATTTTATAGGATTCAAGTCCGATAAATTGCACCATAGATGTGCGGTAATGCAGGATCAAGGCAGCGACACAATCGACTGGGACGACTTCCGTTTCGTGCTTGCCATCGTGCGCGGCGGGTCGGTTTCGGCTGCCGCCAAGCAGCTCGGTGTCGATCATGCCACAGTGATCCGGCGTGTCGACCGGCTGGAGCGCCACCTCTCCGCAAAACTGTTTGATCGGCGCAAAACCGGCTACCTGCTGACCGAGGCGGGCCAGCGCGTCGCCGACAGCGCCGAGGCGATGGAATCCACCATCGTGGCCAACCAGGAGGCGGTCGGCGGCTCGCGCGCGCATCTCACCGGCACGGTGCGGATCGGCGCGCCCGACGGCTTCGGCAGTCACTTCCTGGCCTCGCGGCTGGTCAAGTTCACCGAGCGGTATCCCGATCTCGACCTGCAACTCGTCGCCACCGCGCGGCTGTTCTCGCTCTCCAAGCGCGAGGCCGATATCGCGATCAGCCTGACCATGCCGAAGGAAGGCCGCATCGTCGGCCGCAAGCTTCTGGACTACACGCTCGGGCTTTATGCCGCACCCGCCTATCTGGCGCAGGCGCCTGTGATCGCCGCGCGTGCCGACCTGCCGCGGCACCGCTTCGTCGGTTACATCGAGGAGCTGCTGTTCACGCCGGAACTGGACTATCTGCCGCAGGTCTCGCCGAAGATCTCCGCGAAATTCCGCAGTGCCAACCTGATCGCGCAGCTCAACGCCACCATCGCCGGCTTCGGCATCGCCGTGCTGCCGCACTTCATGGCATCAGCCCATCCCGAACTGCAGCCGGTGCTGCCCGACGAGGTGCGGATCTCCCGCACCTTCTGGCTCCTGATGCACGCCGACAGCAAGGACCTCGCCCGCATCCGCGCGGTGGCGGACTACATCTACGAGACGGTGGAAGCCGAACGCGCGCTGTTCAGCGGGGTGTAATCTCTCCGTCGTCCCGGCGAACGCCCTAGGGCATGCACACATCTAGTTGGGTGGGGATTCCCGAATCGGTATTTCGTGTGATTCATATTGCGGCACTTC